>Ga0326512_10000507_pt1 | contig 34479 bp, 45 predicted proteins | sample 1_2617_0518_D_FD_203652 | JGI IMG/M metagenome (GOLD analysis project Ga0326512, IMG submission 203652) | Bovine rumen microbial communities from UC Davis, California, United States - 1_2617_0518 | ecosystem: Host-associated > Mammals > Digestive system > Stomach > Rumen | place: USA... | reverse complement strand
GTGAGGATGTATTTGACGATTGCCTATGAGGGTACTATTTCCAAAGTGGTAAAGAAAGTTGAGGTCTATGATCTGCAAGGGATCCATAAGTTTATTTTTGATGAAGGGGTATTAGTGCCGGATGTGGTAGATGGGGAAAGTGCAGATATACCCCATGTGACAATGACTGATGCAAACGGAAAAATAACCGGGCTTAATTGGTCAAAGGTTCCGCTTATTCCGGTCAAATGCAATAGTGATGAAATACCACTCTTAAAAAGAGTAAAGTCTTTGCAGGATGGTATAAACATCATGTTATCAGATTTTGAAAATAATATGCAGGAAGATGCGAGAAATACAATTCTCATTCTGAAAAACTATGATGGTGAAAACCTTGGAGAGTTCAGAAAGAATCTTGCAACCTTTGGTGCAGTAAAGGTCAGAAATGACGATACCGCTAAAGGTGGGGTTGAAACTTTAGAAATTACCGTAAATGCAGAAAATTATAAAGTCATTGTGGAGATATTCAAAAAGGCATTGATTGAGAATGGCATGGGGTATGATGCAAAGGATGATAGATTATCCGGCAACCCTAACCAGATGAACATTCAATCAATGTATTCAGATATTGACAATGATGCAGACGATACAGAAACAGAATATCAAGCATCCTTTGAGGAAATCATTTGGTTTGTGAACGCACACCTTGCCAATACCGGACAGGGAGATTTTGAGGGTGAAGAAGTAGAAATCATATTCAATCGTGATGTTTTGGTGAATGAATCAGAAACGATTGATAATTGTCAGAAGTCAATGGATATTCTTTCACTTGAAACCATCCTTTCAATGCACCCTTGGGTGGAAGATGTGCAAAAGGAACTTGACCGAATAGCAGAACAGAAACAGAAGGAACAGGAAGAAATGGAAAAACAGTATGATCCATTCGGAAAACAGAACAACCCAGATGATAAGGGCGGTGAATTAGATGGTGAAGAAGAATAGGGAATACTGGAAAAAGAGGTTTGAACAGATTGAACAGATTGAACACAGTAAAGGGGTACAGTCTTATGCAGAAATTGAAAAGCTATATCAGAAAGCACAAAGACAGATTGAAAGTAAGATTGAAGCGTGGTATGGTAGGTTTGCGGATAACAATGGTGTTGATATTGCACAGGCACGAAAAATCTTGTCTGCAAAACAGCTTGCGGAACTAAAGTGGGATGTGCAGGAATATATAAGATACGGTCAAGAAAATGCGATTAGTGGTATGTGGGCGAAGCAGCTTGAAAACGCATCCGCTAAATACCACATTAGCAGACTGGAAGCAATCAAGTTACAAATGCAGCAGCAGGTGGAACAGCTTTTCGGAAATCAGCTTGACACCATAGATCAGACTATGAGAGGAATATACAAAGATGGTTTCTACAGAACCGCCTTTGAAATTCAGAAAGGTTTTGGTGTTGGATGGGATTTTGGGGCATTGGATGAAAAGACGATTGCAAAAGTAATCGGGAAACCTTGGGCGGTTGATGGAAAGAATTTTTCTGATAGGATATGGCAGAATAAACAGAAGTTAGTGAACGAATTGAACACTACTTTCACACAAGGGATTATATTAGGTCAGGATCCACAGAAAACCATAGACAAGATTGCAAAGAAACTGAATACTTCAAAAAATAATGCCGGGCGGTTGATTATGACCGAACAGGCATTTTTTAGTGAAACTGCACAGCATGATTCTTTTAAGGAATTGGATGTTGAGCTTTATGAAATTGTTGCTACACTTGATTCAATTACTTCTGAAATTTGTCAGGGAATGGATGGAAAAGTGTTCAAAATGTCAGAATGGAAAGTAGGAGAAACCGCACCACCATTTCATGTAAATTGCAGAACTACAACAGTTCCGGCTTTTAATGATGAATTTGACCTGATCGGGGAGCGTGCTGCAAGGGGTGAGGATGGAAAGACCTATTATGTACCGTCAACCATGACATATAAAGAATGGCAGAAGTCTTTTGTGGACGGTGACAAATCAGGATTGAAAGAAGTTCAGTCAGGTGTTACAATCAAAGAAAAAAGTGAAGCGTTCAAAGAATTAAAAGGTATGATTGACGCTAATAAGATCAAGCACAACAAAGTGAAGCACTTTAGCAAGCAGCCGACAGAAAATGAAATCATTGAACGGCTTGCCGGTGGCGATATGACAAAAGGATCGTGTTCATCACTTGCATTTGCATATTGCGGCAATAAGAACGGTTTGGATGTTCTTGATTTCAGGGGCGGGGACAGTCAATATTTCTTTTCTGTAAATATGCACATTCAGAAAATATTGGATTTGCCCGGTGTTGTCGGTAGAATTGAGAAAGTAAAAAAAGAAGCACTCGGAACATGGAACATACTGAAAGAACTTGAACTGAACAAAGAATATTATCTTGCCACAGGAAAACACGCCGCAATAGTCAGGAACACAGAAAGGGGCGTTGAATATCTTGAACTGCAATCAAAGTTTCGTAACGGCTGGATGCCGTTTGAGGGCAATCCAAGATATGATTCACCTGTTCGTGTTCTGATGAAAAGGTTTGGATGCAGAAAGACTGTTGACAAATCTTTTGGTACGGTATGGGAAAAGAAAGTTGTCCTGATGGAAGTTGATTCTTTCAAAGACAATGATGAATTTGAAGAATTGCTTGGATATATCAACACTGCTATTGATGAACAGAAAAAGGGGGCGTTAGGTGATGTCAAATGATGGATTTTACAAGAACGATCCTGATGATATGGTTTGGTGGAAAGATACTCCGGATCAGGTTGGATTGTGGTTGTTCAGTTTCGACAAAAAGAAAGTGTTCAATATGTTTGAAGATTATCCACACGCATTGACCCCTGAACAAAAAGAAATCTTTGACCGGGAAAATCCTGACTGGAAAGACTTCTTTGCAGACAGACAATGAAAAAGCACCTGAACAGGGTGCTTTTTTGATGCAGAAAGGAAGGTGAAATATAATGATAACCTATGAATTAGAAGATGAAACTACAAAGGATATTGATGGTGCCTTTGTTCGTTATGCTAAATTTGATATTACTTGCAAGTCTACAGATGAAAAACCGAAAAAGGTTTTTGACGGTGTTCACATTAAGAACGGTTCCACTCTGTATCAGATGGATGCAGGTGTATTGTGGATGTATGATGAAGAAGATCATGAGTGGTGTGAACAGTAGGGGGTGTAAAATATGGCAAAAGGTAAGAAGAAAAAAGGAATTGACAATAAGACCTTAGCCCTTGCAAAAAAATATACCAAAGATACTGTTAAGGGCATGGGTGCAATTAAGGGCGATCGTGGAGAAAAAGGAGATAAAGGCGAAAAAGGGGATAAGGGGGATAAAGGCGAAAAGGGAGATCGTGGGGAAACCGGAGCAACCGGAGAACAGGGAGTACAAGGTTTGCAAGGCATACAGGGAGTACCCGGAGAGAAAGGCGATAAGGGAGAGAAAGGTGAACAGGGAGAGCAGGGCATACAAGGTGTACCCGGTCTGCAAGGTATTCAAGGTATACAGGGTGAAAAAGGAGAAAAGGGAGAAAAAGGTGATCAGGGATTACAGGGTGTGCAAGGTGCAAAAGGAGATAAAGGGGATGACGGTTATCCTTTTCTCATTTATAAGCAGCTTGACACCATTTCTGATTTTGAGGAAGATGATTTTCCTGAAATCGGTCTGATGTTCATGGTGATGGAGTGGGAAGATGAAAAGGGTTATCCAATTTACAGATATACCGGAGAGGGAACACCACCATATTCCTTTATTACTTATATGAACACAGCCGGAATCAAAGGAGAAAAGGGAGATAAGGGCGATACTGGTGAACAGGGAATACAAGGACCAAAGGGAGAAAAAGGCGATAAAGGGGATAAAGGAGATGCCGGACAGCAGGGTATACAGGGTGAAAAAGGGGAGCAGGGTATACCGGGAGAAAAAGGCGAACCGGGAGAGAAAGGGGAGCAAGGCATTCAAGGTGAACAAGGCATACAGGGCATTCAAGGTATTCCGGGACAAACCGGGAACGGAATATCTTCTATGCGTGTTGGAACGGATGCAGATGGTTATTCTCACCTTTATGCCATTTATACGGATGATTTGGAGACAGAAATTGATTTAGGTGTAATTTCTCCCGGTGATTTAGAAGCTATTAAAGATGTAATACCGAGTACGGCGAGTGAAAGCAATCAGCTTGTTGCGGAAAGCGAGATTTCTAAAACTGAAAAAACATTATCTATTGGCGGTTCTGCTTCTGCAATCGTCAAAATTGATGTTTCTGTACCGTTTATAGCGGCTAGTTATGGGAAATTTACAGAAATAGATTTTCAAGTGCGTTCAGACAATATACGGTTTTTTATTAGCGCAAATGATGGGACATATCTTGTTACTGCACAACATAATTACAGAAGCGCAGGATGGCTCACGGGACTTTATTATTTAGTCAATGACAGTAAAAGTATAAGTCTTTATGTGGGTATCTTGAATTATCCTGCGGATGTTGGGGCAAAATTAGTATTCAACGGATTAGACGGTGCAGAAATAACAGAAATAAGTACAGTTAGTGCTTTACCTAGTGGTTATGCCTCAATGAAACAATTTCCTGTTATTTATACTTCCGACCTTACCTCTTCCGTAACAAGCGGGTCGACTGCTCCGATAACTGCGGGCGGTATCTACTCAACATTTCAAGGACAGTACGCAACCATGAACACGTCTATCCCTAATTATCAAAGTGGTTTCTGCAAGTACGTTTCTATCGGTGCGTTTATCATTGGAAGTGGCAGAATACATGTTTCGGAAGATACGAACGTCGGTGTTGAGATAGTTTCGGGCTTACCCAGTAATTCAGCTATAATCCCTGTACTGATATACAGCAGTACATATGATGCTGATTTGGGATATGCTCGATATGAAGCAGGAAGTATTATTGCAAGCTCGTTAAAAGCAGGTCATAGCAGATTTAGTTTCTGCGGACTTTTAATTAACGAATAATCCCACCCGCACGATAAAAGGACGGTGAAACAAAAACACCGCCTTTTCGGGGCGGTAATGGTGCTGAAATTGAATAGCGAGAAAATGACTGTGCAGAAATGCGTAGTTTAATGCGGTAGTGAGGTATCAGTAGCAATCACAGGGGGAGCAATCCCCTTTTTTTGTCGGGTATGTCAAGACGTAAAACCGATACAAACCAACTGGTCTATGGGAGAAACCCCGTAAAAATCGTAATGAAAGGATGGATGTAACTATGAAAAGAAAAGAGTTAGAGGATTTAGGACTTACAAAGGAACAGGCAGATGCGGTTATTAAAATCAATGGTGCGGATATTGAAAATGCAAAAGAGGTTGCGAGTGCAGAAGCAGAACCTTTGAATGATGAAATCAAGAAACTGCAAAATCAGATAAAAGACCGGGATAAACAGCTTGAAGATTTGAAAAAGGCTGCCGGAGATAATGAAGATTTGCAGAAACAGATTGAAACGCTGCAATCAGACAATGCAGCAGCCAAGAAAGCACATGATGCAGAAGTGCAGCAGTTAAGGCTTGATTTTGCTACGGAGAAAGCACTTGCACAGGCTAAAGCAAGGAATATTACCGCAGTAAAGGCTTTGCTTGATCTGGAAGATGCAAAATTTGATAAGGATGGAAATGTCAAAGGCTTATCTGAACAGATTGAAAAGTTGCAGAAAGCGGATGATACGAAGTTCTTATTCAATTTAGAGGAACAGTCACAGCAGACACAGCAGCAGTTCAAAGGTTTTCAGCCGGGGCAGTCTACAGATGCAACACCGCAGGGTGGAGAAGTGGACTTCTCTAAAATGAGCTATGATGAAATAGTCGCATATACAGAATCTAACCCAAACAGCTAAAAAAGAAAGGAAGTGTATTAAATGGCAAAATTTGATGCAAAGAGTTTCAATGAGCGTGCCTTTGGTCGGTACATGGATGCGATCCCTAATGTTCGTATGAACAAATTAAAGGAGAGCCGGGCAATCGTATCAGATGCAAGGTTAAGAGATACGTTCAAAAACAACACACAGACCGGGAGTGTTTACGCAATCATTCCTTATTTTGGTCTGATTGGTGGAACACCACAGAACTATGATGGTGTGGAGAATGTGGAGCCGGAAAGAACCGATACATACGAACAGGGTGTTTTCACTTATGGTCGTATGCAGGGATGGACAGAAGCAGATTTTTCTTATGATGTGACAGGTGGTGTTGACTTCATGGCAAATGTCAGAAGTCAGGTACAGACCTACTGGAACGAAGTCAATCAGGATGTTTTGATTGCAATTCTTGACGGTATCTTCAAAATGGGAGAAACCGGAGAAGGAAAGGTAAAAGCTGCAAATGCTGCTTTCGTAAAAAGGCACACTTATGATATTTCCGATTCTTCCAATGCAACCGCTATGACAGAAGCAATGAGAGTTGGAGAAACCACCCTCAATAGTGCGATTCAGCAGGCTTGCGGTGATCATAAGAGCAGATTCAGCCTTGTAATCTGCCACAGCGTAGTCAGCACGAACCTTGAAAACCTTAATCTGTTAGGGTATCTGAAATATACAGATAAGGATGGTGTGCAGCGTGATCTTTCTATGGGTACATGGAATGGAAAACTTGTGGTGATTGATGATTCAATGCCAACCTTTGAAATTCCTACTGCCTATGCAAAAACTTCTGATACCGCTTTAGAGGATGGAAAGACCTATTACACGAAAAGCGGTTCCGGTGCAAATACAAAGTATACCGCAGTAGAAACACCGGATGTTGCTGATATTGGTAACTACTATGAGGTGAGTGCATCTGATACCGGATATACAAGTTATATTTTGGGTGAGGGTGCAATCGGTCTGGAAAATGTAGGTGCAAAGGTACCTTATGAAATGGTGCGTGATGCAAAGGTGCATGGTGGTGAAGATACTCTGATCAGCAGGGAAAGACACGCAGTAAGTGTTGCCGGAATCTCCTATACAAAGGCGGTTCAGGCTACAAATTCACCGACAAATGCAGAGCTTGCAAACGGTCTGAACTGGTCACTTGTGGAAAACGGTAGTGGAACAGACCGGAAAGCAATCAATGACAAGGCAGTACCGATTGCAAGAATTGTTTCCAGAGGTTAAGAAAAGGCGGTGTGGTGTATGTTTGATTTGGATGCAGTAAGGGAAAGACTTGGCAATTTTGGCTATGAGGTCAAGGCAGAGGATGAATCTGCTTTGACCTTTTGTTTAGAAAAAGTCAGAAGTACGGTGAAAAATGAAATAAATCAGCAGGATGTACCGCAAGGATTAGAGCATATTGCGATTGATATGGTATGTGGTGAGTTTTTGAACACGAAACGGATTTTTGCACCGGGCGATCTAAGCAGTTTTGACCTTGACGGAGCAGTAAAGGAAATCCGAACCGGTGACACCACAACCGTATTTTCAAACGAAAGTTCACAGTCAGATGAACAAAAATTAATTTCGTTCATCAATTACTTATTGACCTATGGACTTTCACAGTTTAATTGCTACAGAAAGTTAAGGTGGTAAAATGAGTGCGATTGAAAAAGCAAGACAGACTGCAAGAAAAATCATTGAGAAAAATCATTATGATGGTCTATGTACGGTGAGAGAGTACGGAAAAGTGGTAAATGATGAAACAAAAATCACTTCTTTTCAGGAAGTAGTGGTTTTAGAAGATGAACCTTGTCATTTAGCATATAAGACCATCAATCCAACCGGGCAGACGGAATCAGCAGCAGTCTTAAAACAGGCTACAGAACTTTTAATATCACCAGATGTAACCATCAAACCGGGTTCAAAGATTACCATAACACAGGCAGGTGTGACAGAAGATTATACCTTTTCCGGTGTTCCGGCAGTCTACCCCACACACCAACAAATTATGTTGGATTTATTTAAGGGGTGGTCATAAATGGCAAATATGGGAAGATTCAATGTTCAGGCATTAAAAGATTTTCAGAAGGAATTGGAGAAGATAAACAATCCGCAGACTATCAATGTTTTTTTGGAATCGTGTGCAAAAGAGCTTGCAGCAAGGCTTTTTCGTATGGCGGTAAAAAGAACACCAGTAGGACAATACCCTAAGAGTTCCGGCAAAAAAGGCGGTACCTTGCGGAGAGGTTGGACTTTTTCAGACGGTGGAAACAATGCTATGGATGTTCGTGTGAACCATTATGCAGATACTTATGTGATTGAAATTGTGAATCCGGTAGAGTATGCGAGTTATGTAGAGTACGGACACAGAACCGCAAACGGTAAAGGATGGGTGAATGGAAGATACATGATGACACTTTCTGAAAAAGATTTGAACGATATAGCACCAAAAATCTTAGAAAGAAAAATCAAGAAATTCTTAGGGGGTGTTATATCGTGATAAATGCAATCATAACCGGAATAAGCAAAACACTATATGGAACTTTTAGACTTGAAAACTATAAGAATAAAATTCCGCAGGATTTAAGCCCACCTTGTTTTTATATTGCTTGCTTAGAACCAAAAACCAAAAAGTATATTGGTACACGCTATCTTAGAAAGCATCATTTTGTTATCCAGTATTTTCCCGGTACAGATGATGTACAGGGAGAATGTTACGAAGTTGGCGAAAAGATGTTTGAATGTTTAGAAGTTATCCCGGTGGATGACTTCTTTTTGCGTGGATCTGAAATGAATTTTGAAATTGTGGATGATGTTCTTCATTTCTTTGTAGACTATAACGCTTTTGTGCGGAAAAAGGTTGATAAACCGGATGCAATGGAAGTGATGAAAAACAGATTCTACCAAAAAGAATAGAAAGGATGGTTGAAATATGGCTAAAGAGACAAAAAAAGAAACACCGGATGTAGTGGTGACACCTGATAGCAGGTACACCAAAGAGCAGCTTATTTCATCCGGTACATTTGCCAATCGGAAAGACCTTTTGAATGTTCTTCTGGAAGATGGTAAGCAGTACACCATTGCGGAAGCAGAAAAGGCAATGAACGATTGGTTGAAGAAAGGAGTGGAGTAAATGGCACTTGGAGGTGGTACTTTTTTAGTACAAAATAAAGTGTTGCCGGGTTCTTACATCAATTTTGTTTCCGTTGCTGCTGCATCTGCTACGATTGCAGATAGAGGTATTGCAACGATTCCTCTTATGTTGGACTGGGGGAAGGATGATGAAGTTATGACGGTGACAAACGAGGATTTTCAGAAGAAATCTATGAAAATCTTTGGTTATGCGTATACGGATGATGAAATGAAGGGATTGCGTGATCTGTTCCTGAATACGAAAACTTTATATGTTTATCGTCTGAACGGTGGCGGTGAAAAGGCTGCAAACAATTATGCAACCGCTAAATGTTCCGGCACCAGAGGAAACGCAATCAAAATTTCCATTCAGAAAAATGTGGATGATGATTCTGCATGGGATGTGATTACCTATCTGGGAGTGGATAAGGTCGATACACAGACCATTACGGCAATCACAGAGTTAGAGGAAAACGATTTTGTGAAGTTTAAGACCTTTGAGCTTGCAGCAGTCGCAGGTGTGGCACTCACAGGCGGTACAAATGCAACCGTCACAAATGCTGCTTATCAGACTTATCTTGACAAGATTGAATCTTATCGCTTTAACACTATGGGAGTTATTACCACAGATAATACCGTAAAAGGCTTATTTGCAGCTTTCTGTAAGCGTTTGCGTGATGAACTTGGAATCAAGTTTCAGCTTGTGGTCTATAATTATCAGCGTGCGGATTACATGGGTGTTATCAGCGTAAAGAACAAATGCTTGGATGGAATGTATAAGGATGATGATGGAAACAAGGTATATCCGAATGAAGCAGCAGCGGTATATTGGACTTTGGGAGCAGAAGCCGGGTGCAATGTAAACGCATCTGTTCAGAATAAAAAGTATGCCGGGGAATTTGATATTGATGTAAATTACACACAGGCAGAACTTATTGCAGCAATTAAGGCAGGGGAATTTGTCTTTCATAGGGTGGATGAAACAATCAATGTCTTAGAGGATATTAACACTATGGTAACTACTACAGATACGCAGGGTGATATTTTCAAAGACAATCAGACCATCCGGGTAATTGATGAATTGGCAAATGCAGATGCACTTTGTTTCAATAAAAAATATCTGGGAGTAGTGCCGAATGATAAGATTGGTCGTTCTGCACTTTGGGCTGATCTGGTCAAGATCAGAAAGCAGCTTGAAAAAATCCGGGCAATCGAGGATTTTAATGAAATGGATGTTAAGGTTGAGCAGGGCGATACAAAGAAAGCGGTTGTGGTGGAGAACATCATTACCGTTGTCAATGCTATGTCAAAAATGTATATGACAACCACTATCCAGTAATGAAAGGCAGGTGATAGACAATGGCAGATACAGCAGTAATGTTTGCCGGGGATGCGGTCACAGCAGCACTTGCAGAATGTTATATTACGATTGGTGACAACCGCTATAACTTCATGCAGGCTATCAACCTTGAAGCGAAGTTTGAAAAGGTTAAGACCGAAGTTCCTATTCTTGGAAAACCGGGAAAAGGAAACAAGGCGAACGGATGGAAAGGAACCGGAAAAGCCACTTTCCATTATAATCAGTCAGTATTCCGGGCTATGATGCTTGATTATAAGAACACCGGAAAAGATGTGTATTTTGATATGCAGATCGTGAATGAGGATCCTACTGCTACAGTTGGCAGACAGGAGATTCAGTTGCTTGATTGTAACATTGACGGTGGTATTCTTGCAAAATTTGATGCAGATGGTGAATATCTGGATGAAGATATGGACTTTACTTTTGAGGACTTCTCCATGCCGGAAGAATTTCAGTATCTTACAGGTTTCTTAGTTACAGAGGAATAATGATAATTAAAGTAATTAAAAATCCCCTTATATGAGTGTCATATAACCTCATATAAGGGGTTATTTATTGACAATGTAGAACAGAAAGAGAGGTAAAAGAAAATGAGTAATATAAGCCAATTTTTAAAACAGAACAAAAAGAAAAGAGAGAATGGTTTTTATGCACCAACCACCAGTATGACGGATGAACATGGAAAACCGCTTGAATGGGAGTTCAAACCCCTTACATCCAAAGAAAATGAACGGATAAGGGATAATGACACAATGGATATTCAGGTCACAGGAAAGCCAAACCTTTTCCGGCAGAAATTAAATACTGCAAAGTATTTAGTTGATATGATCGTGGCTTCCACCGTTACACCGAATCTTTATGATAAGAACCTTCAGGACAGTTACGGAGTGAAGAAACCGGAAGATTTAGTATATGAAATGGTTGACGATCCGGGAGAGTATGCGGATTTATGTTCATGGGTACAGAAGTATCAGGGCTTTACAAAATCTTTGGATGATAAGGTGGAAGAAGCAAAAAACTAATTCAGCGTGGGGGCGGTGAAGCGGTTTATGCTTATTATGCACTCCACAAACTTCATATAAGACCGTCAGAGTGGGTTGAAATGGATGAGGAAGAAAGAGCCTTCATCATAGCAGCTATTGACGAAAAAGCAAAAGAAGATGAAAAGAACCGCAAAGAAACTGAAAGACAGGCAAAAAGGCATAAACGAAGGTAGGTGAAAGTATGGCAGGTATTAGAACCGGAATTGAGTTACAGGATCAATTCAGCAGCGTTATTCTTGATTTTACAAATGGAATGATGCAAGCAATTTCTTCTGCAACGCAGTTTGCAGATACCCTTAACCAAAACATCAATACAAGTGCCTTAACGGATGTTCAGGATGAAATTCAATCAGTAATGAACGATATGAACAACTTGAACCAAACCACAGGAAATATTGATATGCCGGATGCAAGTGGTTCAAATGTTCAGAGTTTTAATGAACAAGTTGAACAAACGCAGAATCTTTTGCAAAGGGTAATGAATATCCAAAATGAAATAAATACAACCGGGCAAAGGATTGATGTGGTGCCGGATGATGTAAGTGTAAGATTGCAGACAGTCAGCAATTCACTTTTACAGATGAATGAAGCACTTGCACAGATTCAGAATAATCCTTTTAATTTACCTTCCGAAGTGGTCGAACAGCAGCTTGTTTCTTTGCAGAATAGAATTAGAGAAACAACACAGGAACAGTTAGAGCTTAATGAAACACTATCTAACATGGATATTGAAAGGGAAAATCCACCACCTATCATTGTTCCGGTAGAATGGCAGACGGATGATTTAGATATTTTCACAAATACAGGCATTGAACGCTTTGAACAAGAGGTTCAGAGTACAAATGCAATGTTAGAGCAGCTTGAAAATACGCAGGATGATATTGCAAGACAGGCTGCACAGACAAGTATTTTACCGGATTCTGCTATATCTGATTTAGCAATTATAACAAACCGTATTGCAGGAATCAGGCAGCAGATACAACAGATTGAAAATAATCCTTTGGATTTTGGTGGAAATGTAAACAATCAGTTAGAACGGTTACGGACACAGTTATCACAAGCAACCACACAGCAAAATGAACTTAATAGTGCGATTGACAGAATGGATGTGAGTGGTGCAAATACTGCTTATCTAAATCTTTCAAGAACGATTGGAAACACAGAAACTTATATCCGGGATAACATAAATGAACAGGCAAATTTCAATGAAGAAATAAACACAGGTACACATAATGCTAATGGATTGATGAACGCAATTAAGGGTGCGGTCGGTGCTTATGTCACAATCAATGGATTAAAAGGGGCATTGAACTTATCAGATGAACTTGTTCAGACACGTTCAAGGCTTAATATGATGAATGACGGCTTGCAATCCACGCAGGACTTGACCAATATGGTATATGTTGCTGCACAAGATGCAAGGGGTTCCTTTGGTGATATGGCAGATGTAGTTGCAAGGTTCGGGAATAATGCTAAAGATGCTTTTTCCAGTTCCGCAGAAGTGGTACAGTTTGCCGGACTTATCCAAAAGGAAATGACGATTGCAGGAGCATCCACTAATGAAGCAGCTAATGCTATGTTGCAGTTGTCACAGGCTTTAGGATCAGGAACACTTAGAGGTGATGAATTAAATAGTATCTTTGAGCAATCTCCTAATCTTATCCGGGGCATAGCAGATTATATTGAACAGAATGATGCTTTATTAGATCAGATGGCAGCAGGTATCAAAATGAAATCCGAGGATTTAAGGGGTAATGTCATGGGGCATATTCGTGATATTGCATCCGAAGGTTTGATCTCTGCTGATATTGTGAAAGCATCTGTTTTTTCTGCAACAGAAGATATAAACAACCAGTTCAATTCTATGCCTATGACTTGGGGGCAGATATGGCAGTCAATGCAGAATACCGCTATCATGGCATTTCAGCCTATACTTGACAGACTGAATGAAATGGCAAATTCTGAAATGTTTCAAACATTTATGAATCAAGCTATAAATGCTATGGCGGTTGTCGCAGGTGTAATATTGAATGTGTTCACCTTAGTAGGAAATGTGGCAAACTTCATTGCGGAAAACTGGTCAATTATCAGACCGATTATATTAGGAGTTGCCGGAGCAATCGCAGTTTTTGCAGCATATCTTGCAATAGTCCAGATAGCAACCACAATAGTAACTGCTGCACAATGGCTTTGGAACGCAGCTATGGCAGCAAGTCCGGTCACATGGATTATTGCAGCAATCGCTATACTGATTGGATTGGTTATTGCGATTGCAAACCATGTTGCAAGTTTAGGCGGTACTGCTACAACCGCCTTTGGGGTGATTACTGGGGGAATCAATGTAGTAATTCAGTTCTTTAAGAATTTAGGCTTGTCCGTTGCAAATATTGCACTTGGTATTGGAAATGCGATTGCAGCATTAGGGCAAAATATTATGACTGCATTTCATAATGCAATATCTTCTGTTCAGTCATGGTGGTATGGACTTCTTTCAACCGCTATTTCGGTAATAGAGGGTATTTGTGCAGCCCTGAACAAATTACCATTCGTTGATTTTGATTATTCAGGGATTACCGCAGCAGCAGATGATTATGCAGCGAAAAGTGCAGCAGCAGCCAATAATAAGCAAAGTTACACTTCAATAAGTGATGCTTTTAATAACGGTGCAAGTACATTTAATGCCTTTGATAAAGGGTGGGCGAGTGATGCCTATAATGCAGGGGCAAAGTGGGGTGATGGAGTTTCAAAGAAGGTCACTAATGCGGTCAAAGGAACAGCAACTAAAATTCCTAAAGTATCAGATTACAGAAATGCGGTTGCTAGTCCGAATAGTGCAGCAAGCATTGCAAACAATACTGCACAAACCGCAAAGAATACCGGGAACACCGCAAAAGCAGCACAAAAGGCTGCACAGTCCTTAGATGTATCAAGTGAAAATCTGAAATATATTAAGGATATGGCAGAGCGTGACACGATAAACCGCTTTACTACTGCACGAATCAATGTAAAACAGACGAATCATAACACCGTTAAAAATAATATGGATTTAGACGGTATCAATGAATATTTGCGGTCAGATCTTGAGCAAAGGATGGCTGCAACAGCGGAAGGAGTGCATTAAATGTATCAAATGTATATTCAGAGCGTTCTTTTCCCGGTTACTCCCGGTAAACTTACCACAAGGATCAATGGTAAAAATAAGACTATCACCCTCATAAATGAGGGTGAAGTCAATTTAGTAAAGAAAACCGGATTGACAGATATTTCCACAGAAGTATTACTCCCGGCTTCAACCGAATATCCTTTTGCGGTATATCCTAATGGTTTTCAAGATGCAAGTTACTACTTGGATAAGTTGGAAGAATGGAAGCAGAAAAAGAAACCAGTTACTTTCAAACTTCTTAGGACTTCTCCGAATGGTAAAAAATTGTTATGGGATACAAACATAGATGTAACCATAGAGGATTATGAAATTCAGGAAGATGCAGAAGAACAGGGAATGGATGTTGTAGTGAAAATCTCTATGCTTGAATATCGTGCATGGGGTGCAAAAAAACTTGTGGTTAAAAAGAAGAAAAAGAAAAAAACAAAGACCAGTTCAAAGGTAAAAGAAAAGAAGTCTGTTAAAAAGAAAAAGACAAGAAAAACAAAAGAAGTATCAAAGAACTATACCGTAAAAAGAGGGGATTGCCTGATAAATATTGCAAGAAAGCAATTAAATAACAGTAGTAAATGGAGAGCAATCTATACTTTGAATAAAAAAACGATTGAATCAGTCGCAAGAAAACATGGAAGAAAATCATCTTCCAACGGTCATTGGATTTATCCGGGAACCGTTCTAAAATTGCCTAGAAAGTAGTGGTGGTGATATGGCAAAGGATATTATAGATGTTGCAATCGGTGAATTAGGATATAAAGAAAGTGGAACTAATCATACAAAATATGGTGCTTGGATGGGAATGAATGGATCCGCTTGGTGTCATATGTTCGCTTCATGGTGCGGATATAAAGCCGGGGAAGGTTCCGCAGTTCCAAAGACTGCATCCACTACAACCGGAATGAATTGGTTCAAAAAGAAAGGAAAGTTTAAGTATAAAGGAAGGTACACACCAAAAAGGGGTGACTGGGTTTATTTTAAGACCGGGCGAAGCCATGTAGGATTGGTTGAATATACTTCTGGTAATACCGTACATACGATTGAGGGAAATTCTTCTGATAGAGTATGCAGAAGAAGTTATTCGCTTTCTGAAAAGACAATCACAGGTTATGGTGTACCTAATTACAAGAATCTGAATATTAAGGGTTCCGGTGGAAGTAGTGGCGGTGGTAGTAGTGGAAGTAAGAAATCAAAGAAAAGTAGCGAAACAGAGCTTGCTTATTTGCGTAAAGTTCTCAATAGAAAAAAGACCACAAAAACGAGTACAGAAATCAATGCAGAAATAGAGGAAACAGAAAAACTTCCAAACAGCCTTGTGGATGTTTTGATCAACAACGGAAAAAAGAAATTTTTTGTTCCGGTAGAAGATGGGATGCAGATTGTTTGGGAGCGTCAGGGAACACCGGGAAAACTTACTTTTTCTGCCATGTTTGATAAAAAATATAAAATTGAAGAAGGTAATGCAGTTATGGTGTGGGTGGATGAAACAAAGTTCTTTTATGGTTTCATCTTCAAGCACTCTATGTCAAAAGATGGCATGGTGAAATATACTGCTTATGATCAGTTACGATATTTGAAAAATAAGGATAATGTAATTTATGTGAAGAAAAGAGCAGATCAGGTCATCCGTCAGATTGCGAAAAAATTCAATCTACAGACCGGATCACTTGCTAATACCGGGTATGTAATACCGAAAAGATTAGATGATAATGTTGCATTGTTTGATGCAATTCAGAACGCTTTAGATGCAACAACCATGATGAAGGGAACTGTATTTGTTTTATATGATAAAGTCGGAAAATTGACCTTGACCAACATATCAAAAATGAAAGTCAATCAATGTTTGGTTGATGAAGAAACCGGGCAAGATTTTTCTTATGAAGTTAGTATTGATGATGAAACTTATAATCAGATAAAACTTATGTACGAAAATAAAAAGACCGGAAAATATGATGTGTATATCGCAAAAAACTCAAAGAAGATAAACAAATGGGGTGTGTTGCAATATACGGAAAAGATAGATGATCCCGATCTTGGAAAGATAAAGTCAAAGGCACTTTTAAAGATTTATTCAAAAGCGAAAAAATCACTTTCTGTTTCCGGCATTATAGGAAATAAAAAGGTTCGTGCAGGTTCTCTTGTACCAGTAATGCTAAAAGTTCATGAATTAAAAGTATCAAATTATATGCTTGTGGAGAAAGTAACACATACTTTTAGAAATCATGAATGGACTATGGATTTGATTCTTTCAGGGGGTGATTTTAGTGGCTAAAGGAGATAATCAAAAAGTACATTGGTTTGATTATGTAAAGGAAGCTGCTGTAAACGCAATTCATGCAGAAAGACCTTGTAATTATATCATTGGTACTGTTACATCTGAAAGCCCACTCAAAATAAAACTTTCAGAAAGTGATGGATTGGAATTAGAGGAAGATTTTCTTCATCTTGCAAGAAATGTGACAGACTTTGAAACAGAAATTACAGTAAAAAGTGAATATGACTGGAAAACACAACCAAGGGCAGGGGGAAGTGGTGCAGCAGCTTATGCAAGTCATGATCACGATATTATTTTGAAAAAAAAGAAAATATGGATCCACAATGCCTTGAAAAAAGGGGAAAAAGTATTGCTTATCAGAAAGTGGGGCGGTCAAGATTATATTGTGGTAGACAGGGTGGTGATGTGATGATTCCAAAAATTGAAAATTATGAAGAATTTGAAGATGATGATGAAGATTTAGAGGATTTTGAGGAAGAACAGGAACCATCATACACCTATAAAATGAAAATCCCGGTAGATGAAAATGAAATGCGAAAATGTAAATTCGTGGGAAAAGTAGATGATGTGGAAGCACTTCAACAGGCAATCCTTAAAATAGTGAACACAGAACGCTATGAGTATGAAATATATTCATGGGATTATGGGATTGAAACCAAAGATTTGTACGGTATGCCGATACCCTATGTTATGAGTGAAATCAAGGCAAGGGTGACAGATGCTATACTTGCAGATGATCGCTTTGAAAGTGTGGAGAATTTTCAAGTGGAGCAGGTAGACAGGTATACGATACATTGTTATTTTACTGTAATTACAGTAGATGATGAAGAAATAGAATCAGAATATGATTTTGATTTGACAGGGGGTGAAGAATAGTGTTTGAAGAACAGGACTTTGATGAAATATCTGCAAGGATGTTATCAAATGTAGATGATAAATTTGATAAAAGAGAAGGTTCCGTCATATATGATGCTACTGCACCAACTGCTTTAGAGCTTGCACTTTTTTATGCAAATTTAGATATGGTACTTGATGAAACCTTTGCAGAAAGTGCATCTTATTATTATCTGATCAAAAGGGCAGCAGAAAGAGGGATTACTCCAAAGGAAGAAACAAATGCAATTCTAAAAATGGTGACAACACCGGAAAATGTTTCTATCGTGGTAGGTGATAGATTCAATCTGGGGGAGTTAAATTATACCGTTATCATGGAAACAGGTGTAGGTGAATATCAAGTTGAATGTGAAACCGCAGGAATTATTGGAAACCAACAGCTAGGAAGTGTTCTTCCTATTGAAACCACCAACCCACTAAATGAATTGGAAAGTGCAGAAATCACAGAAGTATTGATTCCCGGAGAAGATGAAGAAGATGTTGAAACATTTAGGGAACGCTACTTTGAAACATTTACGAATCAGGCATTTGGTGGAAACCGGGCAGATTATAAAAACAAGGTAAATGATATTGATGGTGTAGGTGCTTGTAAGGTTTTCAGAGTTTGGAACGGTAGTTTTCATCCATCCACTTTTATTCCATCTGATACGGTCACAGAGTGGGTAAACAATCTTTCACCGGAAACCATAGGGGAAGAAATACATGGTTGGATTACCGCAGTACATAATGCAGCAAAAGAAAAACTGCTTACAGTAGGTGGTACAGTAAAAGTAATCATTATCAGTTCAGAATTTAAGGTACCTTCTTCAACTCTGGTCGAAACGGTTCAGAATGAAGTGGATCCCACCGATCAGACAGGGGAAGGTTTAGGAACAGCCCCTATTGGTCATGTGGTAAATGTTTCCGGTGTGGTTGCGAAAATAATTAATGTTTCGGCAAACCTTACATTTCATCCTGATTATTCTTTTTCCACTCTTAAAGATGTGATATGTGAAACCATAGATGATTATTTTTCCGAGTTATCGCAGGGATGGGGGGATGAAGATAATCTGATTGTAAGAGTTAGTCAAATTGAAACAAGGATATTAAAGATTACAGGTATCATTGATATTGCAAATGTGAAACTGAATGATGAAAGCAGTAATATCACACTTGCAGTAGATGAAATTCCGGTTAGGGGTGATGTGATTGGCTGAATTGATGGATAGAAAACGATTAGTTGATTATTTACCGGATTTTATGAAAAATTTTGCAGAATTAAAAGAGCTTATGAGGGTGGTCAATATCGAAACCGATAATATCAACCTTGAAATAGGCAGGGTACTTGATGAAGCATTTATTGAAGATTGTACGGAATACGGTATAAAAAAATATGAAAAATTATGTGGAATACTGCCACTTGATACAGATACCTTGGAAGAACGAAAAGCAAGGGTAAAAATCCGGTGGAATGACAGTATTCCATATACTTTTATATCCCTCATAAGAAAGCTAAATGCTTATTGTGGTGGTGCAGATTATTATGATTTAGATGCAGATTTGGAAAACTATTATCTTTCTATTGTAACCAAACTTTCATCTGAATCTGCTTTGCAGGAAGTAGAAAATATGCTTGAAAAAATACTTCCTATGAACATTCACTATGAATCGGTGAACAATGTTGAACGCACATTGAACTTAACCATATATGGAGTAGGTGCAATGCTGCAAGGTACCGTTTCCACCATACAGTCAGAGAATAATGCAGAACATTATCTGCAAACTACAAAATATCCTTTTGGTACAGTTACATCAAATAAAACTGTAACGATTGGATGTGATTTAGATAAAGAATATCAGTTTGAAACCGTTGAATATCAATCCTCTTGGATTGTTACTCATAAAGATATTACTATCAATTAAAGAAAGGAAGATGAACAATGCAAAACTTTACAATTACAAGCGGTGGTCAGGAACTTATAGCAAAAATGATTGCCGGAACTTCTACTTGCACATTTACAAGGTTATGTACTTCTGAACATGACTATACAGATGTTGCAGACTTATCAACATTGACTGCTTTAGAAGATATAAAACAGTCGGTACTTATATCCAGTATCAGCCGAACAGATACGACACTTGTAAATTTGACTACACAGGTGAATAATGCAGAGTTGACAAAAGGGTATTACATTCGTGCAGTCGGACTTTATGCAAAAGATATTGAAAATAATGAAATCCTTTATGCAGTCAGCATAGAAACAGGGATAGCTGATTATCTCCCACCTTTTGGTGGAAAAACAATCAGAAGTATTACATACAAAATGAATATCAGAGTGGATAATTCTGAACAGGTAACGCTTGAAGTTAATCCGGCTTCTATTCCTACTATGGAACAAGTTGAGTCAATTCAGACACAGGTAAATACTATAGATGAAGCAGTGTCCAATCTAAAAGATTTTGTGAATTATAATGATGATTTTGATGTTTACGGTGTTGAGGTAGATTTTGAAAACAAAAAATTCACAAGAATTGGTGGTGCAGTGAACAAACAGCCGGGGAATGATTTTGATGGAATCAATGCTTTTGGCGGTCGCAGAAGATGCAACCTTGCAGATGATGGAATAGTAAACGCATATGAAGGTGATGCCGGATATATTGAAGATGGTTCAAATGGTCAGGTAATGGTTGAACAACCAAAGTTCTATTACAAGGTTGTTCCCCTGAAAACAGAAACTGTCAATGGTCAAACTGTTGTCCGCAAGGCAAGATATTATGTATCAGATACGGCAAAAACAGGGTTCAAAGTTCATCCGGCATTTGTAATAAATGGTGCTGAATGTAACAAAATATATGTTTCAGCTTATGAAGCAACATCCTATGATGTTTCTGCATCTGCATATATCACAGATGATGCACAGACAGTTGACTTCTCCAATGATAAGATTGCAAGTATTGCCGGAGCAAAACCAATGTCAGGATTATCACAAAACGGAGCAACAAGAGCCGGATTTAGAAGTATTGCTGCAAAGCGTGGAACAAATTGGTCACAGGGACTTATTCAGACTGCAACAATGACTGAACTTCTGATGTTAATTGAATATGCTTCCTTTAATATGCAAGCAAATATTGGCAGAGGTTGTGTTGACAAAACTGATGATAGTTCTTCTAATATGGCTGAAAACACAGGTGCAACTTCACCACTTGGGAATGTTTCGGGTAAGATTGTTAAAGACGGTATTGAACTTGTTTCATATCGTGGAGAAGAAAATTTTTGGGGGAATGTTTGGACTTGGGTTGATGGTATCAACATAAATTATGGAAAGATTCTCATTGCTGATCATAATTTTGCTGATGATACTCCAACAGGTTATACAGATACAGGTCTTACTTGCATCAATGCAAATGGTTATGTATCAGCCTTTGTTTATTCTGAAGAATATGATTGGTTGTTCATTGCCGGGGAAGTTGTTGGTTCAGATGCCCTTCCGGTTTCAGATTACTTTTGGCAAAATGTTACACAGGCTTGGACTGTCGCTATCCTTGGGGCGGATTGGGCTACTGCTTCTCCATCGGGGGCTTTTTGCTGGCGTCTGGCTGATGTTTCTTCTTATCGTAATCGGCATATCGGCGGTCGGGCGGTGTATCGTAAGGCAGCAGCATAAAAAAGCTAATATTTTATATAGGTTGTCAGGATGCTTTATACAGATGACGATTGCATAGCTGAAAGCAAATAAAGAGAATACCAAAAAAGCAAAAAAAACAAGTCACTAAACTTGGAGCGAATTGGAATAATGCTTCTCAATCAGGAGCTTTTTACTGGAATCTGAATAATGTTTCTTCTAATCGTAATCGGAATATCAGCAGTCAGGCAGTAAATGCACTTTAAATAAAACACTTGTTATCTTCATTTAGATAACAGGTGTTTTTATATACTGAAAACTGACAACCATGCCACTTGGCAAAACACATAAGACCTGAACAAAAATGATCAGGCAATTACACCAATAAACTGTATTAGTAGATTGAAGCTCATTTGTTTCAAGTTGAAAGTTCGGTTTAGTGCATACAAAAAATAATCAGTAGGTACTGAAAATAATGTGAAACGATATGGAAATCTTTATGCAAAAATCTGTTCAATGGAAAATCTTGAACTTGCGTTCAAACACGCAAAGAAAGGTAAGGGATGGTATGCAGAGGTGAAGATGGTCGAAGCAGACCTTGAAAACTATCTAAGAGAACTTCAAGAAATGCTAATCAACCATCAATTCCATACATCTGATTATGTAACATTTCTGAAAAGAGATTCAAAGAAGGACAGATTGATTTACAAGTTACCATTCTATCCTGATAGGATTGTTCAATGGGCGGTTCTGCAAGTGATTGAACCACAGCTGTTATCATTTTTTACAGATGATACATATTCAGCTATACCAAATAAAGGTATTCATGCAGCTTTTAAAAAATTGCGAAAGGATGTTGATGAACATTCAAGTGAAATGCTTTATTGCTGCAAAATAGACTGCAAAAAGTTTTATCCATCTATTGATCATGAGATTTTGAAAGCAAAATATAGAAGAAAATACAAAGATGCTGAACTTCTTGAACTAATTTTTGAAATTATTGACAGTATAAGCACTTGTCCGGCTACAGATGAAAACATTGAATTTTATACTGGACAAGGAAAAGATATTAACATTGTAATCAATGATGATGGTGAACCATATATAAAAGGTGTGGGTATTCCTATTGGAAATTATTTTTCACAATATGACGGAAATTATTATTTGTCAGCCTTTGATCATTGGATAAAAGAAGTCAAGCATATAAAATTCTATTACAGATATATGGATGATATTTGTATATTTGCAAGTACCAAAGAAGAACTGCATCAAAATCTTTTAGATGTAGAAAATTATTTAAAGGATAATCTGAATTTGAGATTAAAAGACAACTATCAGATATTTCCTTCGTTCATTCGTGGTATTGATTTTGTTGGTTATCGGGTTTTTAAAGATTTCACACTTTTAAGAAAAACCACTTGCCAACAGATGAAATCTAAAATGACAAAATTGATAAATAAAGTGCAGAATGGTCAAGAAATGAACTATTCAGAATGGTGTTCAATAAACTCATACAAAGGATGGTTAAAGCATTGTGACAGTTTCAGACTGTCAAATAAATATATTGTTCCACTTCAGCCATACGCTGATGCTTATTATACAAAACATATTAAAACTAAAAAGAAAGGTAAGGTGAAGAAACATGAAAGACTGGGGGACAGTAAGATCGGCAAAGCAGCCTGAATCATTTGAAATTGATGATTTTAGTGTTTGGATAGCATCTGAAATTAAAGAGGTACAATCAGAAAGAATGTCAGATGAAAACACTGAAAAAGTAGCAGAATGGGTATATCATCTTATGCAGTACGATAAAGATGAATATATCAAAATTATGTCTGAAAAAAACGCATCTCTGGAAAGTCAGATTGAAGTTACACAGGAAGCGGTTGACTACCTTCTGTTAAACACAGGTGCGTAAGAAAGGAGTGATAATCAATGGGTGCATATTTAGCTTTACGGATCCAGAAGGGAAAACTTGATTATGATACGGTCATAACCAAATTTCCACAGTATCAGGATGAAGTTAATGAAATTTTGCGTTCAAATGGCTTTGTTATTGGTGAAGATGGTGCAGTTGTAAAGAATGAAGAATAAAAGCGTTATATGAGCTTATATGAATGTCATATAATGCTTTTTTAATGAGGAAAGGAGTGGTCATAATGAGATTGAAAATTTGTTCTTTACTTGGAGTTTTTGGTTCCACGATTGCATCATTCTTTGGTGGGTGGAGTGCAGGGCTTGGAACATTATTATTTTTTATGGTAGTGGATTATCTTTCAGGTTTAGTTGTAGCCGGGGTTTTTAAAAATTCACAGAAAACAGATTCCGGTGCATTAGAAAGCAGAGCAGGATGGAAAGGGTTATGCAGAAAGTGCATGACCTTTTTATATGTCTTGATTGCTTACAGGCTTGATCTGATGATTGGCACTAATTACATCCGGGATGCAGTTATAATTGCCTTTCTGGTGAATGAACTTATCAGTATCACAGAAAATGCCGGGCTTATGGGTGTACCTTTGCCGGATGTATTAAATAAGGCGATTGATGTTTTACAGAGTAAAAGCAAGGGAAAGGATGGTGAATCAAATGGTTAAGATTGGACACGCAAGCATTGATGAAAGGGGTAAAGGTAGAGGTGGAACAGCCGGAGATCAGACCGGGAGAGAGGTCTACATAAGACAATGGTATGATAAAAACTGGAATCTTGTGTTAAGACCGAAAAAAGTTACAGTTGCGGAAAAATCTGCAAAGGCTTGTGAAAAGGGTTGTGCAAATAGTCATATTGGTTATGACATGGATCAGCGGAACACAGCCCACACACAGGCTAAGTTGGTAAAGTATGATTTATCCAAAATCAAAATAAAATGCGAAACGGATTGTTCTGCATTTATGACTTTGTGTGCATTGGCAGCAGGAGTGAAGTCTTTGGAGTATACCGGAAATGCACCTACTACATCAACTATGCGGAAAGCATTTTCTGCATCCGGTGAGTATGAAGTTTTGGAAGATAAGAAATATCTTACTTCTGATGCGTACTTGAAGCGTGGTGATATTCTGGTATCAGAAGGACACCACACAGCTATGTGCTTAGAGAATGGTTCCAAAGTAAAAGCTGCAAAGACAACTTCCAATACATCCGCAGGAACAAAAACAAGCCACTATGAGAAATGTGCTGCATCTTTGATAGGGTTAGTTTTTGCATTATCCTCAATCGGTGTTGATTCTTCTTATGAACACCGGGCAAAGATTGCAAAGGCAAACGGTATCACAAATTATAAGGGTACCGCAGAGCAGAACACGAAACTTTTAAATCTGTTAAAGCAGGGGAAACTAATTAGGGCTTGACCGATTGAAAAGCGTGTTACTAATTTGTTACTAAAAGACAAGGATTTTAGAGGATAGAGAAAGCGTGAAATATTGAACTTTCGGCATTTTCTAGCCTTGAAACCCCTATAAATTTATGATAAAATAGTTTTGAAAAAGCCACAAACACCGATAAAATAGGGGTTTGTGGCTTTTTTTGTTACTAATTTGTTACTTGTTCATAGTAAAAATTATTATTTTAACAGTTCTATTGTAGTCCGTAACTGGTCTAAAGTCTTATGATTATATACCCTATTTCCAACATCTGATGATTTATGCCCCATAAGTAAATCTATACATTTTCTATTTCCCCCGGCATTATCAAGATTGGTTTCAAAGGTGTGCCTTGCTTCATGTGGGGTATGTTCTGCATTTATTTTTTGCATGACTTCATTCCAGTATTCATAATACTTCGTCTGGCTGATCCGTTTTTCTGCAAAGAGATATTCCCCTTGTTTCTTCATGAGCTTTTTCACAAGTGGAAGAATCCGGGAATGAATCGGTACCACACGATCTTTTCCGTTTTTAGTTTTTATACCCCCGGTGAATGTTTTTTCTTTGAGGTTCACTTGTTCAGTTTTCATTGGCAAAAGTTCATTCAATCGAAACCCGGTATAGAGAAAAATCAGGACTGTATCAACCCATTCTTCCCCGGATATACCCCATAAAGCATTTACTTCTGCATCCGTAAATGGTACCCGGTTCGTGTCCGGTATTGGTGGTGCAGTAGTCAGTTGGCTGTACATTTTATCAATAATATCACATTCAAAAGCAAAACGGTCAAGATGTCCCCAAAGGTTCTTAATTGCACCTTGCGTAGCATATGAACAACCACAATTATCAATCGTATCTTGCATATGATAGGCTTTTAAGTTCCGGTATTTCATACCGTAGTATTTAGCACAATGTCTATATGCAGATTTTAGAGAAGATGCGTTTGATTTACCGAGTTTTGGCAGCTTAATTTCAGACCACCTATTAAACAGTTTGGCAAGTGTGATAGTTTCCCGGTCAATATCCCAAGGATTATTATTGTATTGTGCGAGTAATACAAGTGCTTGTTCTTTGGTTTCTGCATATCCTACTGGGGTTTGTTTTGCGTGTCCGGTTTCATCATAAAGAGTAACTTTGACCACATAAGGTCGTAAACGGTTCCCGGATAGTTTGGTTACACAACCGTAACCGTTAGGGTTTCTTTTTGACATAGCAATCATTCCTTTCTTGTATTTATGCGGAATGAATGATATAATAAAATTTGCATAACTTTTTTCAATTTTTCATTGAATGAGAAATGTTCATCATTCCTTTCTTTTCGGTGTACTATATCATTCACTCCTGAAAAAAGTTTTTCATCCGGGATTGCTGCAACAATCCCGGATTTATTACTTTAATCTTTCAGAAAAATTATCTTACAATCAATTCTAAAGTTTTCATATCATTTGTATTATATAATATTTCATTACCATTCCATTTGAATTTTAGTTCATCCCCATAAATGGTATCTGTTTGTAATTCTTGTGGAATTTCCAAAATATAAGATTTACAAGAACCGGTTAAACTATCTTTTTTGGATTGACCTGAAATATGTATCGTTGTTTCAGTCATTTTTATAAAAGATAATCCTTTTTCTTCTAATGCTTTTTCAGTCATCCACTCATCATATTGCATTGTTTCATCTTCTTTATTTGGTAAATCAATATCTGAATCATATCTATCATTAGGTGTTTCAGAATCTTCATCATCTTCATATACAGTATTTTCTCCGGCAAAAACAAAAATCTTACAAGTATATTTTTTCTTTTTGATTTTTGCAGTTATTTTACAAGTACCACCCTTTTTCCCGGTCACAACCCCTTTTTTAGAAACACTTGCTATCTTTTTATTTGAGGATTGCCATTTTACTTTTTTGCTTTTTTTATATCCTTTTACATAAAGATGCAATTTTTCCTCTTTTTGGATTTTGTAAGTAGTGGAAGTTTTTATTGTAATTACTTTTACTGCTGCTTTACTTCCAACTACAGGCAAAATTGACAAAGCCAAAAGTAACAATATTGTGAATAGTTTTCTTTTCATAAAATCATCCTTTCTTTGTGGTTTCGTTTGGTTACGGTTAGGGGTTACGGTTGACACCCTCTGTTTTCTATACGGTAACGGTTAGTTACGGTTAAAAGTAAATTTTTTAATAAAATATATTTTTTTTAATATAAAAAGTATAATAAAAAGAAAAATATATAATATATAACAACAACCGTAACCGTAACCGTAACCGCTTAAAATCACCCACAAACCCTTATAAAATAAGGATTTTTAGTGGTTCGGGTTAAAATTTAATCTAATCTTTCAAATACCATTGTAGCCTGAATCCTATCACCACCGCCAATACCCGTACTATGTGCAGATGCAGTAGAAATAGTATGAAGTCTATAACCTTTTTCTGCTTGCTGATTGATTATAAATTCTAATTCACTAAGATTTTTTGAACCAGTTCCTATAAATTTTTCTTTTAATGTTACTTGTAATACTACATACTTCTGTTCTTTCATTGTCATTTTCTCCTTTCTTTTACCACTACTTACAATGTAATCTAATATATCTAACCCAATCAGGAATATGTTGGATAAAATCATCAAGTTCACCATCAACGGTTTTTATTTGTGTTTCACCTCTCAAAATCTGCATCCAATGTTTCTTGCCTGATAATTTTATTTTCCCAATATAATAAGTATTTGAATATACTGAAATTACACCATTTGATAATCTTTCCATAGCTACAGTTCTTTTAATCTCTGTTAATGCTTTTCTTAACTCTGTAAAAAAGAATTTTTCTGATTCTGATAAATCATCTAAATTAGCTTGTATCAAATATATCACCTCTCTTTCTCTTAATATTTTTGTCTGTTTTCCACCACCTTTCCTATAATTTCAACAGGAAGTTCAGCTATTTGTTCATTCGTAAAATCTTTTGGTTCATAAGCCGGATTGAATGAATGTAGACTGATACCACTTGCGTATTTCATCAATCTCTTACAAGTTGCAGTTTCTCCATTGATGCGAACAATTACAATATCACCTGATTCTGCATCATCTTGTTGCCGGACAATGACTGTATCACCTTCTGAAATTCTTGGTGACATGGAATCCCCTTTTATTTTTAAACCAAAGTAATCACCTGATTTAGTCCAATCTTTAGGAATAAACTCATAATCAATATAGTTTTCTTGAACAAATATCGGTTGTCCGGCTGCCACTTCTCCCAGAACAGGAACAATGATTGTATTAAAGTCAATATCTACTGTATCAACTTGTTTTCGTAAAAGATCAAGATTAGTTTGGTTATCAAAATGTTGTAACATTTCTTCTTTTGTCTTAAATTCTGATTCTCCGGTTAGGTAATCCACTTGCACACCAAAGAAATCCGCTAATTTTTTAAGTTTATCCGGTTTTGGTGCATATTTTCCTTGTTTCCAACTTGTTAAAGTGGCGGTAGAAACACCAGTTTCTTGTGCTACTCGATATGCACTTAATCCTTTTTCTTTGAGTAATTTTTCAAATATTTCATACATAATTTTCCTCACTTTCCAACCTTTGCCAAAAATAACTTAGAAAAATTAGCTATTCAGTATTGACACACTAAGAAAACTATGCTAGTATATCTATATCGCTAAGAAATCTAAGCGAAAAAACGAGGCATAATTAAGGTTTCTGATATAAAAGTTAGTTGCATAACCATTATACTAAGAAATCTTAATTATGTCAATAAGAAAACTTAGTGAAAGGTGGTGATTGTATTGTTTTCATACGAAAAGTTTGAAGAATTATGTCAAAAACAAAACTTGACAGCTTATCAGGTAAGTATTAAATCAGGGGTTGCTACTTCTACCTTAACAAGTTGGAAACAGGGAAAATATATTCCCAAAATTGAAAAAATTCAAAAGATTGCAGACCTTTTCGGTGTCCCCGTTACAGATTTTTTAGAAAGTGAAGGTGAATGAATGACAGTTGAAAAAGTATTAGAACTTGGAATTGTTGATGATAGTACGAATGTTTATATTCGTGATAAGGATATGAACACACTTGCTAAAGGTAATTGGTATGAAGATGGAATCTTACATTATCTGAATGAGCAGGTAGAATCTTTCACATGGCAAGATGATGATTATTTTTACATTGATCTAAAAGAGGTGTGAGATATGGAAGAAAACAGAGTTGTTTTAATCCTTATGAAAAGGGATGGAATCAGTAAAGAAGATGCAGAAAATCTGATTGAGGATTGCAGGGAGAAGATGCTTGAAACCGGATCAGATGGTTACATGATGGAAATGTTGGGATTGGAGCCGGATTATATCATGGATATTTTATAGAGAAAGAGGGTGATTGAAGTGGCGAAAAGAATCTTAAGAGCGTGTATTGAACAGGTAATTGAGTTTGATACCAAAATGGAAAGCATGGTTTTCATTAATGAATTGAAAGCATCCGGCAGATTATTCAGTATTAATTCAAATAAGCAAGGAGAAGATGGCAAAGTAATCTTACATATCAGAAAACAGTATAACAATAATATTTTTCCTTATGAGTAGGAAAGGAGTGGTGAAAATTGAAATTCAATGAGAAATTGAGAGCAGTTATGCAGCAGTTAAATTTGACACAGGCACAGGTGGTAGGGATGACCGGATGCAGTAAAGCAGCAATCAGTTATTACCTTTCTGGAAAAAATACTCCGTCAGATAAAAAACAGAGTGATATTGCAGTATCACTTGGTTTTCCGGCAGATTATTTTGAAAATGATATTCCAGTAACGGAACCAAAACCACAGACACCAAAAAAGGCAAATGATGGAACCATACAAGAATTACTTGTATCAGATGCAGCTAAATTCTTACACATGAACCATCACACCGTAAGGAAAGGTTTACAGCAAGGTGTTTTCCCTTGGGGGTATGCAATCCGTACATCTGAAAAAAGATGGGTGTATTTCATCAATGCAAAGCGATTTGCTGAAATCGAGCAGGTGAGTTTGGAAGGGGTGAACTTATGAACGAGGTAAAAGGATATAAGGTTATAAGTAAAGACTGGACTTGTAAAGGAAAAGAATATACTTGTCCGGGCAGATTTAAGGAAGATGTGCAGCCGGGATTGTGCGATAGAGGGATGCACTTTTGCATAAAAGCAAGTGATTGTTTTAATTACTATAAATTTGATTCTGAAAACCATGTAGTAGAAGTGATTGCACATGGGGATGTGGTGCAGGGTGATGATAAATGCTGCACAAATGATTTAGAGATTGTGAGGGAAATTCCTTGGAGTGAAGTCTTGCAGATCGTAAATGAGGGAAAAGACTGCACAGGTCTTTGCAACACCGGAAATCGCAACACCGGAGATTGGAACACCGGAGATTGGAACACCGGAAATCGCAACACCGGAAATCGCAACACCGGAAATCGCAACACCGGAGATTGGAACACCGGAGATTGGAACACCGGAAATCGCAACACAGGAGATTGCAACACCGGAGATTGGAACACCGGAGATTGCAACACCGGAGATTGCAACACCGGAGATTGGAACACCGGAAATCGCAACACCGGAAATCGCAACACCGGAGATTGCAACACCGGAGATTGGAACACCGGAGATTGGAACACCGGAGATTGCAACACCGGAGATTGCAACACCGGAAATCGCAACACCGGAAATCGCAACACCGGAGATTGCAACACCGGAGATTGGAACACCGGAGATTGGAACCTTTCTTCTTTTAATACTGGATGTTTCAATACAGAAGAATCTAAGGTTTTGTTATTCAATAAGCCTTCTGATTGGTCATATAGGGATTGGTTAAATTCTGATGCAAGATATTTACTCAATCAGATACCAAAAAAGGTTGTTGAGTGGATTTATACAGGGGATATGACTGATGAAGAAAAGGCTGCACACCCAGAGCATGAAACAACAGGTGGTTATCTTAAAGTGTTGGATGAATCTGAAAGTGGTCAAATATGGTGGGATGGATTGAGTGAGGACAAAAAAGACTGTATCAGACATATTCCAAACTTTGATAAAGATATTTTTGAGCAGGTCACAGGAATAAAAACAGATGAATGATCTGGTTCTGATGCCCCACCAAAAAGAAGTGCTGCATCAAACAGAGGATTTTGATAATGTAGCCTATTACTTAGATATGGGTTTGGGGAAAACCTTTGTAGGTGCAGAAAAAATGTGGCAATTAAACAAAGCAGTAAATGTAATCGTTTGCCAAAAGTCAAAGATTGATGATTGGATTACACATTTTGAAACATATTACTCTGGTGATTATGAAGTGTATAACCTCACAAAAAAGAGTAGTTCTATTGCTTTTCGTGAACAGATTGAACAAATAAAAGTTTATGGTGAACAGATGAAAGATGTTGTGGGGATTATCAATTATGATCTTCTGTTCCGCAGGGATTGGTTCAAAAGTTTAGAGCATTTTACTTTGATGTTAGATGAATCGAGTATTATCAGGAATGAAAATACAAAGCGGTCAAGGTTCATTTTGAAGATGAAACCGGATCATGTGATTCTTCTTTCTGGTACACCAACATCCGGTAAATATGAAAAGTTATGGTCACAATGTAAACTACTTGGATGGAATATCAGCAAAAAAGCCTTCTGGAAGTCCTACATTGAAACAGAATGGATAGAAGAAGATACATTCAAGCGTGAGGTTGTCACAGGGTATAAGAATACGGAGCATTTGAAAAGAAAGTTAAGGGGGTATGGTGCGGTGTTCATGAAAACGGATGAAGTGATTGAACTTCCTGAACAAGTTGAACAAAAAATAAAAGTGGATTCCACAAAGGAATATAAACACTTTATGAAAAGCGGTTATCTAAGGGTTTCAGATGAAGTGGAGCTTGTGGGTGATAATCCACTAACTAAAATGCTTTATGCTAGGCAGTTATGCGGTCAATATCACAAAGCAAAGTTACAGGCATTTAGGGATCTGGTGGAATCTACAGAAGAAAGACTGATTGTTTTTTACAACTTTACACAGGAATATCTTGCTATGGTGCAGATCATTGAGGATTTGAACAGACCACAAAGTTTAGTGAACGGTCGGTTTAAGCAAGTGTTGAACTATGAACAATGTGAAAACAGCATTACTTTTATCCAGTATCAAGCCGGGGCTATGGGTGGGAATTATCAGAAAGCAAATAAAGTGATTTATTTTACTTTACCTTTAGGACAAGGATCATGTGATTTATGGGAGCAGTCGAAAAAGCGTATTCACCGGATCGGGCAGAATAAAACTTGTTTTTACTATTATCTTCTGGTGAAAGGGAGTATTGAGGAAAGAAACCTTGCAGCACTTAAAACAGGAAAGGAGCTTACAGATGAATTATTCAAAGAATGTTAGTAGGAAACAGTTAGGAAAAAGGGTTGTGATTTTACTTGCAATCGTAGCAGTTATATTTGGTGGTATCGGAACCATCATAGGATATTCCGTCAAAAATTATATGACCGTCAAATATGCCACAAAATCAGAAAAAGATACAGATGAAAAGGTATCAGAAGATTTTGCAGTATATGGGGCTTATGATGACCGGATTTTCACAAAAGAAGTTTCTTTTGATTGGAGTACACCGGATGTAGATTTTAAGCCTTATGAAGTGAAATGGGATGAAAAAGAGCAGGAATTTCTTTTTTATCTCTGTAAAGGGTACAATCTTGATTTTAGTTTATTAGTCGCAACCGTACAGACGGAAAGCGATTTTAATAAAAGCCTAATCAGCAGCACTAATGATTATGGTTTGATGCAGATAAATAAAATGAATCATGCTGAACTTACTAAAATCTTAGGTGTAACTGATTATCTGAACGCAGAACAGAACATGAGGGCAGGGTGTTACATACTTAGAAAACTGTTTGAAAAATACCAAAGTCCGGCTTTAGTCCTTATGGCTTACAACATGGGAGAAACAGGGGCTAAAAGATTATGGAATGAAGGGATATATGAAACAGATTATACCCGGAAAGTTTTTTCTGCACAACGAAAATTAAGAAAGGCAGGTGAAAGTAAATGAAAGCATCTTATGAGTATATGGAAGATGGCATTGAAACAAGTATCAGCATTGACCATGTAGGCAGAATCAAAGAGAAAGGTGAAAGCATCAACCTGATTGCTAAGAATGAAGTGGTAAAAATGAAAATCAGTCATAGGCACATGAGGTCACATGATGGTCATATTGTGATTATGCCGGATGAAGTAACCAGATTATCAGATGATGCAAAAGAACTTCCATTCTGACAGGGGGTGATTCATTTGGGAGTTAATGAATACGTGAAAATAGGAACAAGAATTAAACAAATACGTAAGGAAAAAGGCTTGAAACAAAAAGAGTTAGCAGAAATATTACACTATTCTCCGACAGTACTCGCTAATTACGAAAATGGATTTCGTGAACCAAGTCAGGAACGGATTGCAGAGATTGCGTCTGCATTGGATGTTACGGTTGCTGAATTGTTTATGTGTAGTCCAATAAAACAACTTTCAGACTATTCAACAGATGAATTGATGAAAGAGTTGTTAAGGCGGTGGTTATAATGGCAGCAGAAAAGAACTTTGAGAATAAAGTTAAAAGTTATTTGAAAAAGCAGGGAGCGTATTTTATTAAATACTGGGGTGGAAGTGGGGCGAGCGGAAAGACTTTTACAAAGTCCGGTGTTCCTGATCTGCTTGTCTGCTTAAATGGTCAGTTTATGGGAATAGAGATAAAAGCATCATCCGGTAAACCGTCAGAGCTTCAGATTTATAACCTTGGGAAAATTCATAATGCTAATGGGCTTGCAGTTCTTCTTTTCCCGGATGACTTTGAACAGTTCATAGAATTAGTTGAATGTGTTCAGAAGTATGGACATGGGGCAAGAGGTATGGAGTGCTATACAGTAATGATGGAGAAGTGGAAACACTTTGAAATAAAATTTAAAGAAAGAAAGGAATGATTCATTATGGCAAAAAAGACAGAAAATGAAGTTGAAACCGTTGCAGCGGTGGAAGCTACAGAAGAAACCACAAAAGAAGAAAAGGAAACAAAGAAAACCAAAGCAAAGAAAGAAGATGAACCTCTTAATTATGAGGAAATCATCAAAACATCTTTGAAGAAAACAGAGCGTGAGGGAATAGATGATCTGATCGCATTTATGGATGAAGTAGGATTTTTCACAGCACCTTGCAGCGGTGGTAATCATCTTTGTAAAGAAGGTGGACTTGCAGAACATTCTTGCAATGTAATGTTGACAGCCGAGAAAATGAGCGTGGTGCTTTTAAAAGGTGAAAATATCACACCGGAAATCAGAAACAGTATTGTGATTGCTGCATTACTCCATGATTTAGGTAAGGTTGGAGATTATGGCAAAACAATGTATGTTGAAAATATTTTGAAGTCAGGAAAACGTTCAGATGCAAAACCATTCATGAGGAATAAGAGCTTGTCAAATGTTCCTCATGCGATCCGGTCAATCAAGTTAGCAACTCTTTTTATTGATTTGACAGAGGATGAAGAATGGGCGATTTTAACACATGATGGACTGTATGACTTTATGAAATATGAAATGCAGGGGCATGAAACCAAGTTATCTATGCTGATACATTGGGCTGATATGTGGTCAAGCAAGGTCATTGAAACAGAGAGTGAGGGTGATGTAGATGGTGAATGAGAATCAGGGAAAAGTATATGATCCGGTTCCGGTGTATAACCGTAAGATGATGCGGTCAGTTATCCGG
>Ga0326512_10000506_pt1 | contig 34517 bp, 33 predicted proteins | sample 1_2617_0518_D_FD_203652 | JGI IMG/M metagenome (GOLD analysis project Ga0326512, IMG submission 203652) | Bovine rumen microbial communities from UC Davis, California, United States - 1_2617_0518 | ecosystem: Host-associated > Mammals > Digestive system > Stomach > Rumen | place: USA... | reverse complement strand
TTGCCCTCTATGACAATATTATTTCTTGTTAATATCTATATTTTTTTTTAATAGTATAAAATTTAGAGGGTTAATAAATATTCCTTCTTCATAACCGTGTTTATTTGCAAATGATTTTAATTCTTTTTTAATTCTATCATCAGAAAAGACATAAGCATATTTATCAACATCAGGAACAAAATATTTATCAATACCAATAAGTTCTATTGGAACTGTTCTTGAGCCATATGCACCAATATCACCTTTAGCTCTATATTTAATTCTATAGCAATATTGATTAACAATTTCTTCTACATATTCTTCTTTACTTTTGTACAAAAGTAGCATTGGTTTTAGTATACTAAAATATTCATTATCTTGCTCAATAGCTGCATCTGTAAAATAATGTACTTTAGCAAATTCTTTCAATCCACTCAAAATTCTGTCATCTTTAACAAATAATTCATTATATAGCTCTTCAGCTTCATCTCTTGATAAATAGTTGAAAATACTAAGTGGTTTCATTTCCAGCTCAAATGTTATAAGATTTTCTCTTGGATATTGGTGACAATGTTTAATATCATCATAAGAACAATTAAACCTAATACTACTTGTAATATCATTAATCAATTGTTCTACATTTACATTTAATTTCATAATTTTCTTCTTTATTTAATAATTATTAATTTATATTTTATTTTATTAGTAATTCAAATATATATAAAAGAAATCTAAAAAACAAATCATTGGATGTTAATGAATGTTAACAGTAATCTTCTTCTTCCCATTTACCATATCTTAACTGTTCAATAACTACATTACCGTTTTCATCAGTGGCTGCTCTTTCATTATCCTCTAACTCTCTTTCCTCAATATAGTCTTCTGCATCACCATCAAGATGATACTTTGCCATTTCTTCCTCTGTCATATATTCAGAGTTCTCTTTGATAAACTTATTAGTGTATTCAATTGCATCTTCCTTGGTAATGAATGTAGCATTACCTTCACTGCTTGTATAGAATACTATATAAACTACCTTTACATCATCAAACCAAACGTTTTTTTCTAAATTATTCATAATCTTATTTATTTTAGTTTTTTAATTATTATTTTATTTTTCTAACAATGCAAATATATAGAAAATGATTTTAAAAACAAACTTTCATATGTTAAAGGGTGTTAATATTTAATTTAGTTTAAAAAAAGGATGCACCGCTGTGCACCCCTAAAATAAAACTAAAATAAAATAACCCAAAAATTATGAAATAATACATTTACAATATAAATGCCAATAATAACCACCAATAACTAACTGTAATCACATTACTCCATTGAAGGAATAAGAAAGTTATTATGTATATCTTTGCTAAATCTATATTTATGTTAATTCTCTTCATTGTCTTTCTTTTTTAATATCTCCTTATTATGTTGTTCCTGCAATTTGAAGTACTCTTTATCTGTTGTTAGCTTATGCCTAAAGCTAAGATGATGAAACTTACACAGAGTTCTTAAATTGCTATAATCATTGAATCTTCTATCTCTTTCTTCTTTTGATAATCCACGCTCACAAAATGATTGAATATGATGGACATCTTGTCCTTCTGTTACCTTTTCACCAAAAGTCTTATCTTCATTGATGATGTCCTTATCAAGGCAATCTTCACATAGCGGATGACTCTCATAGTATAGATTCCTTAGGTTATGCCAATTCTTGGTATTGTAATACTTTTGCCTTTCCTTTCTTCTAAGTGAAGGTTCTTTTTTCCTTTTCTTTGGATTATCTTTCAATCTTGGAATTATTGGCATAATGTTAAATTCTTTTAAAAAGATGTGGATGCCTACCAATGAGAGAATATTCAGTGAATAGGCAGAGCCACATTATATCATCTAATATAGGTCATCATTACTAAAGATGCACCATAGTAATCCCAATGCTAATAGGCTTACAATAACTATATCAATCATTTTATTATCTCTTTTTGCAATAATTATATCAATCCATTATAAATTGCTTGGCTGATAGGAATAAAGAAAGTTGGAAAATTCTTCTTTTTTGAATTGGAATCCAATTGAGTTTTTTTAATTAGCCAATGTTTGCATTCAACTTTGTTCCAATCTATCTTATCAAAGTCAAATATATAATATTCTTCACCGTTGATAAGAGTTATATATAATATGCGTTCACCTTCTCTCGCTTCTGCCTTGATATTACAGAACTTATTGCAAGTGATTGGGATTTTGTCATAAATCTCCAAATTCTGATTACGTTCCTTAATTTCAATACACATTGGAATCATTTCACTTTTGGTATATGCTGATAGACGCATATCAACACTACAGCCTTCTTGTGTTGCTTCAATGTGTGGGCAATTACCACTTAGAATTTTCTCAAATATTTGCTTTGTTACTTTGAAGTCTTTTGACTCTTGTGTATTAATCTTTTCTGTTAATTCTCTCATAGTTGAACTTATTTTGCTTATCTATATATAAATAGTTTGCAATTCTGAAAAGTTCTTAAAATATGAAAGAATTTTTTAACTTTTTTTTTAATTAAATCATCCCTACACATTTGAAAGTAGGGATGATTACAATGTCTTTGATTGATATTTAGAATTTATGAAATGCTTAAAGTTACAAAGTCTTGTTGTTAGGCTAATTTGTTGAAGGTACTGCAAATATATAAAAAACTTTTTAAAAAACAAAATTATTCTTAAAAAATCTCTTATTGGTAAGAGAAAATACTTCTATTTACTTCTACATTAATAGTTTTAGTTGAAGATTATTGAAGGCTTTAAAATGGTAGTTCTTCTTGATTATTTGAAGTTTCAACTTTTGAAGTTTTATTTTGCCTTGCTTTTGACTCATGTTCAACTTTAAATTTTTCAAAAATTTCTTCTGCAAGGTTATGTCTTCTATCATTACCCTTTCTTTCTTTTTCTTCTATTATATTAATTAATTTAACAATAATATTTTCTTTTTCTTCTATTATATTAATTTTATTTAATAATATATTATATATATCAGATTCAGAATCTTTATATGATTCTATATCTTTTTTAAGGTTAATTGGGCATTCATTAATAATCCATTTCAAAAATGATTCTTTAGTAAATTCCTGCTTAAAAACATTTCTAAGATATAACACAAAATATGAATCCAATCTAATTACTTTAATATTACAGTCTTTTGTAAGCATATCTCTTTTTTGGTCTTTGAGCTTAGCATCTTTGTTTGTATGTGATATGCCATCAACTTCTATATCAAATTCCTTGCCATCAATTATTATATAGAAATCAAATATATATCCATAATATCCATCTTTATCATTATATATTACAGGCTTTTCAAAAGTATATTTAATATTATAATAATCAAGTATATCAATAAATGCTTGTTCAGAGTGATTTGGATTATTTCTGTTTTTCTCTGCAATTTTATTAAGCCATTCTTTGTACTGTTCTTTTGTTTGATTCTTTTTCATATTACTTCTTATATTTTGTTATGTTATTTTCTTTTCTCCATCTTTTTAAAGTTATTAATGATATTTCCAAGCCATATTCTTTCATCATTTCAATATTTTCTTTGTCACTAAGTGAGCAATCATAGAATTCACCAATATATTGCTTTTTATTGTGTTTGAATTTGTTAATTACCTCTCTTTTACTCATTCCATATTTTGAAGCAAAATATGGGTTTACCATCCATTTTCTTGAAGTAGTACCTAATGTTGAATATCTTGTTAAATCAGCATTCATTATATCCTTTACAATATTCCATAGTATTTTTTTGGTGATTTTGTTTCCGTCATTAACCATATATGTGACAAACTCCCATACAATGTTATGAAGTAAATTTTCAAATGTTATTTGTGGGTTAATTAACCTTCTTATTATACCATTTAAGAATAATTTCTTTCTTCTACCTTCACCATCCTTAATCTTTCTAATGTAATCAAGTTTATTACCATCTTCATCAACCAACAAATACCAATATCTTTTAATTTCCCTGTAATCTGAAGGTATGCCAATAAATGGCTCATCTTCACTTGGTATTTCCAATTTTGAGTTTTGCAAATTTGGCATTATTGGGTCATATTTGTTGAGAAATTCAGTTAACTTTAATTTCCAATAATCTTTAATCAATGTAGTATCATTTTCAAAAGTATCAGTCAAACTTATATTGTTGTTTTCTTGTTGTATAAATTTGAATGATACTTTTAGATTATCTTCTTTAATATCATCTAAATTGAAATCATCTAATTCATATACATAATTGCTAACAAATACATTATTATCATCAGTGCCATTAAAGTATTGACTAACCTTATTAGCATTACTATCAACTTTAATATTTAATTCATCACTAACAGTTTTGCTAACTGAATACAAATATGATTTAGCTTTATTAACACCTTCAATTGGTTCATCAAACAAATACACTAATCTAAATGCATATTCATTATTATTACCATTACTAAAAGTATTATATGCCATTGAAGGAGTTGTTTTAAGCTTATTTAAGGCTTCATTTAGATTAATTGGAGAATGGTCAACATCAATTGATATAACCTGTGTATAACAAAAATATTTATCTGATTTACCCCAATTTCCAAATTCATCATTATCAAAAACTGAACAATATCCATATCCTGAAGATATTCTTTTTACAAATTCAATAAGATTGGTATGTGTGAATATGTATTGCATACAAGCACATTCTACATTAGTTGGTTTAGCGTCATACTTTGATTTAGTATAACAGACATCAAAATTAAAATTATCAATTAATTTCATTTTTTTTAGTTTTAATAAGTTATTATGGTGCTATTTTTGAAAAAGAGAAAGAATGGGAAAAAGTAAAACTAAAAAACACCAAAACCTTTTTCCCTCATAGCTTGCAATCTATGTCTTTCTCTTATTATAAATATATTAATACTTTAAAAAATTTTAATATATATAACAAATATATAAAAAAATATTAATAAAAACAAACACTTCAATCCTTTTTCTTTTATATATTTTCTTTTTATATAATATATTATATATAATTTAATTAATATTTAGTATAATATTATATTATATTTTTTAAATACTATATTAAGAATATATACTATATATAACAAAAGTATCATTCAAATTTATGCAAAAGAAAACAACAATATAAGTTTGACTGATACTTTCAATAATTATTTAGAATAATTTTGTTTTCTCAATCTTTTTTTATATATTTGCTTCAGTTGAAGGCTAAGAGTTGATAGTTGAAGGTTTTTAAAGGAATTTACAAAATGGTTAGTTGTGCAATAGATAATAGTCTTGATAATCTGAATGGCTTGTCAAAAGAAGAATTAATTGATACATTGGAAAAATTAAGAGAATTTGAGAAAAATCATAGTTCTTCAAATCAATCAAAATATATAACTGTTGCAAGACATAGATTCATCAATCAGATTGTTAATGCATTGGAAAAGAGACATTGCACAATTGATAAGCCTTTTGTAAGGAAAAAAAGTGGTGATGATTGGATATATCAAACAGATAAGGAAGCAATAACCAAAGAAGAATGGAAGAGATTACTTGTCAAGTATCACAACTATAAGCAAATGCTTAAAACAAAAAAAGATATTGCTGAAGAAAGGCTAAATAAACTTCAAAAATTCATTACTTGGTTTGAATCAAATAAACCTCCAAAAGGTAAAAGAGGAAGACCAAGTAAAAAGGTTCTTTCAATTTGATATATTCCCTACAAGACGTTTAATTTACTTTGAGATATAATTAATCATCTTTAACAAAGATAAAGTCTTGTAGGGCTTCTTTTTATTAGTTTCATATGTTATTATTTATTAAAAAAAGACACTGAGGATTATTCTTCAGTGTCTTTATTGTTATTATCTCTTTGTTTTCTCTTATATTCTTTAATGTAAGCGTTCCATTTTTCTTTATTTTTTTCCAACCATTTCTTGTGATATTCCCTTTGATAAGCAGCAATCTTTTCTTTATTCTTTTCAACATATATCTTATGTTGTTCATCTTTCTTTGTCGGGTCTTCCTTATACTTTTGACGTTGCTTTTCTTTTATAATTTCAGCATTTTCAGCATAATACTTTCTTGAATATTCAAGAATTCTATCTCTATTTTCTTCTCTATATTTCTTTTGGTATTCCAATCTTTTTGTAATAAATTCTTCATCTTCAGCGTGACTCTTATACCAATCTCTACCATAATGAGGGTGCTCTTCCATCCATTTTTTAAAATATTCTTGATTTTTCTTCCTATATTTTTCATTATAAAGCTTTTTCTTAGCCTTTGATATTTCTTTTTGTTTTTCCTTTTTAATTCTTTTTAATTCATCTTTAATAGCTTTCAATTCAGCCTTATATTCAGCCATTCTTGCTTGTTTTTCAAGGAATTCTTTTGTGTGTTTGACCATATTTTGCAATTTTTTTAACGTTATCATTGATTTAATAAAAAGTAATGATATTTATTTATATATAAATACTATTTATTAACAAATAATTCAGCAAAAAGAAAAAATGTTGAATTAAATCATTAGACATTTACTATTTATTAAATAAATTAAACATAAGAAAATATGGCAAAGAAAAAAACAAACATTGTAGACAACTATATGGACTACGTTGAAGACTTTTTGACAAAGAAATGGGGTGAGATACCAACTGCTTGGATTATTAGTCTTGAACAGCTTAAGAACTATCTTAATATATATGAGGAAGCAAAGAAAGATGTTGAAAAACGTGGCATTAACGTTGAAGACAGGTTTGGCAGTGTTGTTGTCAATCCAAATCTAAAAGTAATGGCAGATTCTTCAGTCAGAATTGAAAAGATTGTGGCTACATTTGGATTATCTCCTTATGCTAATGTCAAGATGAACTCACAGGAAAATAAAGGAACAGATAATGAGATGCTTGACGCATTGATGATGAATGAAGATTAAACCATCCCAATCATTTAACTAAATTTAACCATAAGGATAAAAAAATATTAATGAATGACAAATTACAATGAATTAAAAGATATAGGTATAGATGAAAAATATTTAGATTATCCGCTTAAAGTGTTAAATGGGGAGATAGTGGCTTGTCAGTCAATTAAATTGGAATGCAAAAGATACCTAAGTTGGTTCTCAAGGGATGATATGTATTTTGACAGTAAGGAATGTGATAGAATTGTCAAATTTATTCAAAGATTCAAGTTAACAACAGGTAAACCAAAGCAATTCATTCTTACTGAAGTACAAAAGCATATCATATATGCTACTTATGGCTTCCATTGGAAAAAGAATAATTACAGGGTAATAAGAGAGATATATTTTCAGGTTGCACGTAAATTTGGGAAAGACCAATTTGCTACAGCTCTTGCATTATATCATCTAATAGCAACTAACCAACAGGACTTTAGTGGGGTATTTGTTGCAAATTCATTTAATCAAGCACAGATTGCTTTAAAGTATTGTAAGAGTTTAGTCAGAACAATTGACCCAAATGGTAAGTTCTTAAAGCAATACAGGGATTCAATTATATTTCCTGCATTGCACGGTGAATTGAAGACAGTAAGTTCAGATGCAAATAGACTTGATGGGTTAAACCTTGATTATGCAATTATAGATGAGAGACACGCTGCAAAAGACAATAGCGTCTATAATGTTATTGCAACAGCAATGGCAGCAAAACCTGAATCATTATTAATGACAATTACAACAGCAGGACTTGATATGAATGTCCCTTGTTATGACGTATATAGACTATCTAAGGATATATTAAATGGCAAAGCAAAAAATGATACATTCCTTCCAATTATATATGAGTTGGATGACATTAAGGAAGCAGAAGATGAGAATTGTTGGGTAAAGGCACAACCACACTTAGGTGTTACCACCACATATGATTACTACAGGAATGAGCTATTAAAAGCTAAGAATTTGCCCTCAACCTATAATAACTTCTTGGTAAAGGTAATGGATATGTGGACAGCCAATGGTAATGAACAATGGCTCACTGAACAATACATCAATCAATCAATATCAGATTTTGACTATGAAAAGCTTAAACAAGGTGGTTATCAAGGCTATCTATCATTTGATATTGCAACAGTTAGTGACTTAACCTGTTTATGCTTAATGATACCAACAGAAGAAAAATTATATTATAAATGTTGGTATTATTTACCTGAAAGCGCATTGACGGAAAGTCCCAATAGAGAAAAATATAAGGATTGGGCAAAAAGAGGATATTTAACTGTTACCAATGGTAATGTTACGGACTTGGATTACTTGGAAAAGGACATTAAAAAAGTCTGTACGGATTTTCAAATAATTAAAATTATATATGACCAATGGTGCTCTTCTGCAATTGTGACAAAACTTTATGAAGCAGGATTTCCTGTTCAGCCTTTTTCACAAAGTATTGCTTCTATGTCAGCACCAACAAAGCAATTTGAAATTGACCTAAAATCTAATAAGGTAGCAATTGATAATAATCCAATTAATATGTTCTGTATGCGCAATGCCGTTGCAAAGTATGACGTCAATGAGAATATAAAAATTGTCAAAAATAATGTAGAAGATAAGATTGACGGTCTAATATGTATAATTATGTGTGATGGTGGCTATTACAAGGATATAAGATATGACAATGTTGTGGAATTTCTTGATTATAATGGGTAAAAGGGTATTTTTTTAATAAAATATCCTTTTTTTGTCTTTATTATTAAAAAAGGTTAAATATTTATAGGGTAGAATATAATATTAAAATAATAGGAAAGATGTCAAAATTTTTTGAAATATTTGGCTTTAAGTCAAAGAAAAATTCACAGGAACAACGTTCTATGAATTGTCATCCTATATATGGCAATGGTATGGGATTAAGTTTTGGCGGATTCAATCACACAAGTAGTGCTATGAATTTGCCAACTTTCTTCAGGGCAACTGACCTTATATCATCAAATATTGCAATGATGCCAATTGAGGTTAAGCGTAAGGGTGTTAATGCTGACAATCACCCACTTAACCTAATATTCAATGACAGAGATGGCGGTCTAATTAATAGATTCAATGCGCTAAAATTAATTGTGCAAAGTATTATTCTTAAAGGTAATTCTTATGTATACATTGAACGTGCAGAAGATGGTACACCTATTAGACTAAGAACTTTGGAAAGCGGCGATGTTACTGTTTTCTGGAATAAAGAAAGATATGAGCTCTATTATCAATGTCCATTGGTTAGCAGAGGTAGAATTTTACCAAAAGATATGCTGCATTTCAAGATGTGGTCTTTTAATGGAGTTGAAGGAGTAAGTCTAATTAAATTTATGTCTAATGCTCTTGGGATTGCAACCAACACAGAAAACAGCGCAAGCAGTTATTATGCAGGTAATATGACACCAAGTGCAATACTTAGTGTACAAGGACCAAATGGTGAAGCACAAAGACAACAAATCAGAGAGAGTTGGAATCAATCATCAATTGGTAATGGTGGTAGTGGTGTTGCAGTTCTTCCAAGTAATATCAGCTACACACAGATAAGTCAGAACGCAGAAGAAGCACAGCTATTGCAGAATAGACAATTCAATGCTTTAACAATATTACAGTTTTTTGGTATTAATCCTGTAATGATGGGAATTCTTGACCATTCAAGTTATGGTACAATTGAGAGTGTTATGCGTGATTTTGTAAGTAATTGCTTATCACCATATGTTGTTATGTTGGAGCAAGAACTAAACGCTAAACTTGTAAAGGAAAATGAAAGAGGTGTGACAATTAACTTAAATGAAAAAGTATTGTTATTAACTGATAAGGCTGCATCTGCTAATTATTACAGCTCATTGGTCAATAATGGTATTCTATCAAGAAATGAAGCAAGATATGAATTAAATTATGCTCCAATTGAAGGTGGTGATGACATTATTATACCTTATACCAAGGTAGAGGATAATACAATTGGTAATAAGCCACAGGAAGAACCAAAGGATGACTTACCACAAGAGGAAAAAAAGTCTCTTAAAAGCAAAAATAACAAGGTAAAAAAAGATACTAAATAATGATACGTGTAGGCAAAGAAAGTGATATTATCTTTAATATGGAGGTAAAGGATAGTCAAGGATTCCCAATCAGAGTTAGAGATGCTGTTGAATTTACTTTTAAATTCTTTACAGAAGATGGACAAGTACAATTGGAAGCATCTTATGTTAATGGCAACTTCAAGAACATTGTTGCAGGTAAAAACGTTGACCAAATAGTATTGGAAGGAAAAGATATTGCAACATTGAAGAAAGGAGTGCTACGTTATACTTACTACTATAAGGTAATTAATGAGCGTATGGCTGATGGCTTTTATGATGAAAACGGAAAAGGCTGTACTGACATTTATATTTACTAATTCTAAACATCAATAATAATATGATACAAATCAAATTAAAATATACAAAACAAAGAATTGAAGTCCCAAATCTTCATATTTCTTGGGGTGATATTGTTGGTGATGTTAGTGGTAATACAGCACTCCAAGATGCATTGGATGGTAAGCAGGATGTGGGTAATTATGCAACACATAATGATTTGTCAACTGTTGAAGATTCTTTACAAAATATAATTAATCAAACAAAAGATGACATCGACAGTAAACTTGATAAAAAAGCAAACAAGAGTGATGTATACGCCAAAGAAGATGCAGATTCACGCTTCCAATCAGTTGGTGATTATGCTCTAAAGAGTGAATTACCAACAATTCCATTATTTAAGACAATTAATGGACAATCAATTACAGGTAGCACAGACAATATTACAATTGAAGGTGGTAGTGGTGCTGATTTAACCAATTATTATACAAAATCAGAATCTGATAATAAGTATGCCTTAAAAAATAGTATTCCTACCAACATATATACCAAGACAGAAGTAGATAATAAATTGTCAAATAAACTTGATGTTACTGCATATACACCAACTGATTTAACTGATTATGCAAAAACTGAAGATGTAAATACAGAATTGACAAAGAAACAGGACAAGGGAAATTATGTAAGTGCTACCACGTTAAATGATTATGCTCTAAAATCAGAAATACCAAGTGTTGAAGGATTAGCAACTGAATCATATGTGTCAAATAAAATTAAGGAAGTTGTAGGTACTGCACCTGAAGCGCTGGACACATTGGGAGAAATTGCTGATAAGTTAAGTGGTGATGATGATGCAATTGCAGCCATTAATCAAGTATTGGATGAAAAAGTTAGCAAAGAAGATTATAACACTAATCAGCAAGCAATAACAAATTCTTTAACTGATTTAAGTAACAATAAGGCAGATAAGAGTGAAATCCCAACAATACCATTGTTTAGGACAATTAATGGTCAAGCAATTACAGGTAGCACAGACAATATTACAATTGATACTGATTTAACTGACTATTATACAAAGACAGAATCTGATAATAAATATGCCTTAAAGGGAGACATCCCAACTGATGTGTACACCAAGACGCAGGTTGATTCAAAATTGTCAGAAAAACTTGATGTGTCCGCATACACCAAATATGATGATTCAAAGGTAAAGGCTGATATTCAAGCTAATGCAATTGCAATTGAAGGAAAGCAAGACAAAGGCAATTATGCTAATGTTGGGGATAGCTATACAAAACAAGAAAGTGATGCAAAATACTTAACTGAACATCAATCATTAACAGCATATGCAAAGACAGCAGATGTCAATACTGAATTATCAAAGAAACAGGATAAAGGTGATTATGCTCTAAAGAGTGAATTACCAACAATTCCATTATTTAAGACAATCAACGGACAAGCAATTACAGGTAGCACAGACAATATTACAATTGAAAGTGGAAGTGATATTGAATTACCAATTAGTTCAGATGATGTAGCATTTTTTTCAGATGATTTGGAAGTTAAATCAGAACTACATATAGGTGATACATTTACATCAAGATATATTGGTTATTATAGTAATTATGGTTATGAGTTTACTTTTGAATTTGATGGTGGGTATGAGATATGGATAAATGAACCTACTATAGGTTCATTTAAAGGTTTTGAATCTGTCACAAAAAATGGAACTATAAAATATAATGGGACATATTATGCAATTCTTGATTTGGGAAAAAAATATACATTAACATTAACAAGTATGTCTAATGAAATGAGTGGTGAAAGTAATAATTATGCAATTACTTTAGGTCAAGCATCTAAATCACTTACCAATGCATTTAATGAAAAGGCAAATTCAACTGATGTATATACCAAGACAGAAATTGACAATATGGTTGGTAATATAAATAATGCATTAAACGGTCTATCATTTTGGAAGGGTACACAAGAAGAATATGATGCAATAGCAACAAAGGATAACAATACAATCTATTACATAATCTAATAATAATCACTTTAAAATTAATTAAAATGGGTAATAAAATTGGTAATGCAAATTTTACAAGCCTTTTTATTGGTTCATCAAAAGTTAAAAAGATTTATTGTGGAAATTCATTGATATATGGCAATGGTCAAGTGCCTTGCTTTATTGTTGTTAGCAATTATAGTGATATACCTGTTGATACTGAATTTAACAAAGCATATGTTAGGGAAGAATCAAAATGGTATCTGAAAAATAATACCAATGCTTGGGAAGAATATGGAAAATATGAGAAGGTAGATGACTTAGCATCAACAACTCATTATGAAGGCAAATTGGTTGTTTTATCAACTGATAACCATCAATATCAATATAAAAATGGTCAATGGATAGATAAAGGCCTTGTTGAAGGAAGTGGAAAGCAATCTAACTTTACATTGTCAGATGTTAATAATGAACTATTAGGAAAAACAACACCACCTTCAATTGGTGATTATATTATTCTATATCCTAATACTGCTAAAGATTCAACTAATGGAATGATTATTGAAAATAACTCAAATTATCTTGATTCTTGGACACACGCAAGTATGGGAACAATTGATGATTCAACAACACTTGATAGAGCTGTATGGGTATTAGAAGATGCTTCTAATGTTGGAGAAAACTATTGCTATATAAAGAATGTTGCAACAAATAGATATTGGGGTTATCAATCTCGTGCATCAAGTAACTCATTATCAACAGTAGAATCTGCATCAAAAATAGCTGTATGGGTGGATAATTCAGAAATGCCATATGGCAATGGAATTTCTCTAAGGGAAAAAAGTAGTGGAAGCAATTATGGTATTAATGATTTGTTTAACTATGGATATCGGTTCAATTGGTGGACAACATTGCCAAATTCTGATAATAATTCAGATTTTTATTATAAAAAAGTAAATGCATATCAAGCTGTTTATCCTGTTGAATATGAAGCAATGAGCATACCACCTGAAAAACTTACAGTGGCAACAATAGCTGAAAGGGATGCATTAGAATGTCCTTATGAAGGATTGAAGGTACAAGTTAAAGAAAATGAGAAAACATATGTATTTAAGTTTGTTGATGGTGAATATGTATGGGAAGAAAGAAAACAATACTATACTGTAAATCTTACACAAAGTGGTAGTTGGATTGAATCAACAAAAAATCCTGACAGTTCAAAGTATTATGGGTATATGTCAGATGGTTCACGTGGCAAAGCGTATGGTTATGACACAATGGTCATAACATTATTTGGATATACTGATTTTGTTGTTTATATCTGTTCATATGCTGAACAAAGTTCTGATTATACAATGATTGGAAAAATAGATACAACAATTCCAACGTCAGCAATTTACTATAACAATTCAAATGTTTATTTGCACACATCAGAAAACCAAGCGCCCCCAAATGCTCTATCAAATTATAAGGCAGCAATTTACTCAAATCTTGACCCAAATGTAGAACATACAATTTGGGTGCAATATAAAAAGGATGTGAGTGTTGATTCAAATGATGATAGAGGTTATGTATTAATTCCAAAGTAATTGGCTGTAATGAAAACTTACAATAATAAAAAGGATAAGATTTAATTTCTTATCCTTTTAATTACTATTTATATGTAATAAACGTTTATTAAATTCTAAATATATGATACGTCTATTTTACGTAAAAGATAACTATATAGTTGCCCAAGAAAAGCAAGAACCTATTAAGTGGGGGGATATCCAAGGTAACATTAGTGGCAATACTCAACTACAAGAAGCCTTTAATGACTTGCAGAATGGCATTAGCACCAATGCACAGGGCATAACAGATGAAATTCAGTCAAGAATTGATGGTGACACCAATCTCCAAAATCAGATTGATGATAATAAGGCTGCAATTGAACAAGAAATTGCAGATAGAAAAGACGCTGATAATGTTTTACAGGACAATATTGATGCTGAAGCAACAAGAGCAACAAATGTTGAAGCAACTTTGAATGACAAGATAGCAGTAACCAATACCAATATCAGTGAGAACTATTACAAGAAGATTGAAGTAGATTCAAAGATAGATAAGATTGTTGCAGGTGAAGCATCATTACAAAATTATTATACCAAAGTTGAAAGTGATAATAAGTATGCTTTGAAAGGTGATGTCCCAACTGATGTGTACACAAAGCAAGAAACTGACTTGAAATTATCTAACAAAGCAGATAAATCAGAAATCCCAACAATACCATTGTTCAGGACAATCAACGGCAAAGTAATTACAGGTGATACAACCAATATTGTAATTGAAGGTGGCAGTGGCACTGATTTAACCAATTACTACACAAAGACTGAATCTGATGGTAAATATGCCTTAAAGGGAGACATCCCAACTGATGTGTACACCAAAACACAGGTAGATAATAAATTGTCAGAAAAACTTGATGTAACAGCATATACTGTTTATGATGATTCAGAGATTAAAGCAGCCATAACCAATAAACAGGATAAAGGTAATTATGTGAGTGCAAGTACTCTTAATAATTATTACACCAAGACAGAATCTGATAACAAGTTAGCTAATAAGCAAGATAAACTTGTAAGTGGTCAAAACATTAAGAGAATCAATGGTCAATCTATAGTTGGTAGCGGTGATATTACTATTGAAGGCGGTGGCAGTGGCGCTGATATGTCAAACTATTATACCAAGACAGAAGTTGATAATAAGTTGGCTAATAAACTTGATGCTACTGTAGATTCAGAACTAAGTAATACATCAAGAAATCCTGTTCAAAATAAGGCTATTGCTATTAAGTTAGCTGAGTTAGAAACTGTTATTGATGATTTAAAAAAAAAATCTGATGACATAGTTAAAGTAACATTTATATCAGTTGATGATAATGGCACAGAGCTCAAGCCAACTTATACTGTCACATATGGTAATACAACAATAACTACTCTCAATAGTGAATTGTATGTTGAAAAAGATGTAACTATGACTGTAGTCCCAAGTGATATTGATGGTTTAATAACACCTGTAGAACAGACCAAAAAGATTACTGAAGATACTACATTTAATTTTGAATATGATAGTGAAGTACCTGTCGGAACAAATGCAATATCATTCAGAACAAGTCTTTCAAATTATACCGCAAATGTTGTTAATGATTCATCTCAGCTTACAAGTATGGTGATTGACAATGTAAGCATACCATTAGAGCAAAGTGGTGTAACAAAATATACATTTGCCAATGCAGGTCTACACACAGGAACATACTCATTAAAAGAAGATGAAACTTATGATTACAAAAAGCTATTTTACAATTGCAAAAATCTTACAAGTATAGTAATTCCTGATAGTGTCACAAGTATTGGTACTAATGCATTCATGAGTTGTATAGCTCTTCCAAGTGTAACGCTACCTGATAGCGTTACATCTATTGGCAATGGTGCATTTTATAGCTGCTATAGTCTTACAAATATAGTAATTCCTGATAGTGTCACAAGTATTGGTGATGAAGCATTCAATGATTGTTATAGCCTTTCAAGTGCAACGTTACCTGATAGTGTTACAAGTATTGGTGAAGGAGCATTTTATAATTGTTCAGGTCTTACAAATATAACAATTCCTGATAGTGTTACAAGCATTCCTAATAATGTATTTTTTGGTTGTTATAGTCTTACAGGTGTGACAATAGGTAATAGTGTAACATCTATTGGTAAAAGTGCATTTGGATATTGTACAGGACTTACAGGTGTGACAATAGGTAATAGTGTTACAAGTATTGGTTGGTATACATTCCGTGGTTGTTCAAGTCTTACAAGTGTAACGCTACCTGATAGCGTTACAAGTATTGGACTTGGTGCATTTGAAGACTGTTCAAGTCTTACAACAATTACAGTGAAAGCATCCACACCACCAACATTAGGTGATGGTGCAATGCCAAGTAGTGTAACTGCAATCTACGTACCATCTGACAGTGTTGATGTCTATAAGTCAGCAAGTGGTTGGAGAAGTTATGCAAGTAATATATTACCAATACAAGAATAACATTATAATAAAACAATATATTCACCCACATATTAAAAGTGTGGGTGATAACTATTTATTATTGACTTTATTTGTTAATTTAACATTATTTAATATATAAAACATTATGAATAAAGAATTAAGAAATATGCCTTCAGAGATTAACTACAATGAAGGCAGACACATATCAGCATATTGTATAAAATTTAACCAAGATAGCAATGATATGGGCTTTATTGAAAGGATTTTACCTGAAGCAGTAACAGAGGAAACATTAAAGCGTAGTGATGTTATGTGCCTTTGGAATCATGACAGTGATAAAGTATTAGGCAGATGCAGATATGGAATTGGCAATCTAAAATTAACCATTGATGAACGTGGTGTAAAATATGACCTTGATTTGCTTGATAATTCAATTGGTGATATGGTATTATCATATATCAGAAGTGGAATAGTTGAAGGTAGCTCATTTGCTTTTACTTTGGAAGATACTGATGAAGCTCAGACTTGGGAAAGAAGAAGTGATGGTAAACTATATAGAACCATCAAGAAGATTGATAGAATATGGGATTGTTCACCTGTATTAGAGCCTGCATACAGTAAGACTGAAGTATCTTGTAGAAGTCTTGATAAATTCCTTGAAGAAGAACAAAAATCAAAGGAATTAAAAGAAAAATACAATAAATTAAGGGATGAGATTAATAATTATTAATTTTTTTTACAATTAATAACTATTTATATGTAAAGTTCAATTGCTATATGACAATAGAAGAATTAAAAAATGTGTCATTGGAAATTGTAAATAAAGCAGAAGCAGAACAGCGTGATTTATCTGAAGATGAAAATAAAACATTGGAAGAATATAAAGCTAAGATTGCTGAGCTTAGGGCAATGGAAGATGATAAAAAAGAAGAAAAGGTTGATGCTCCTGTAAAAGAAGGTGAATCAGAAGACAAGACTTCAGAAGACATTCCAAGTGAGAGTGGAAAGACAGAAGAAGAAAAGTCAGAAGATAAACCTGAAGATAAAGAGGAAAAAACTGATAATAAACAATCAGAAAGAAATTTAAATAAATTAGAAACAAAAAAAGATATCCATATGGAAAAAAGAAATTTTAGTTTGTTACGCTCAATCCGTAGCGTAGTAAATCATGAAAAATTTAATGAAATTGATGAAGCAGTTATCAATGCAGTAAAGGCAGAAAATAGAGGTTTTGGCAATGACGCACAGATTATGATTCCTATGGAGGAACGTGCAGCTATTACCGTATCTAATGATGGTGATGACGTTGTTGCAACTGATGTTATGGCAGTGTTGCCAGCATTGAGGGCAGGTTCTCTTTGGGATAAGCTTGGTATCAAGACTTTGACAGGTTTGAAAGATAATGTTAAATACCCTATCTATAATGGCGGTAACGCTTTCTTTGAAGGTGAAAATGATGAAGCACAAGATGGTGCAGGTACTTTCACTTCAGTTGATTTAGCTCCTAAGAGAATTTCAGCTTACTTGACCATTAGCAATTCATTCTTGCTTCAGGATAACGCAAATGCTGAAAATGTAATCCGTGAAGATTTGGTAGCTGCATTGCGTCAGAAGATTGATGAAACTATATTTGGTGATGCTACTGTAACAGGTGATGCTAAGTCATTTGCTTCAGTTATTGCTACTGTTGGTGATGCAACAGGTTCTGTAGCTACTTTTGCTGATTTGACTGAAGCTGAAGCAGAAGTTGATGACTCAAACGGTGGTCCACTTAAATATGCCTCTGATAACCATTTCAAAGCATTTGCAAGAGCACTTTCTTATGGTGGCAAATCTACAAGAATGGTAATGGAAAATGGTAATATTGATGGAACTGAACTACATTCAAGTTCATTGGTAGCCAAAGACCACGCAATCATTGGTGATTGGAATCAAGCAGTATTAGCAAGTTGGGGCAATGGCCTTCAGTTAATTGTAGACCCTTATACACGTGCAAAGCATAATGAAACAGTAATTATTGGTACAATTTTTGCTGATTTCAAAGTCTTGCGTCCTGAATGTTTCAAGGTTGTAAAGAAATAATTTAGCATAAATTATATAAGCAATAAAAGAGGGTACTTTAATTAGTACCCTCTTTTTCTTTATACTTCCATTTATAACCCTTTGCTGTTTTTGTTTTTCCTTGGCAAACTCTCATTATCAATGCTTTGTCACAATTCATTTTTAAAGCTGCTTCAGTTAATGATTCAAATTCTTTAATAAAATTACCATCTAAATCATATTGAGTTACAGGTTTAAACTTTTTCTTCCTAACCTCATAACTATACTTTTTCCCTAATCTTATTTGTCTTAAATGTTCTCTTTGTTCTTTAGACCATCTATGTCCATAATTTGGGTTATTTTTTCCAACATATCTACCTTTCATTAACTCACTTAATTTCCTTTTTGTTTCTTCAGAATTTAATGAGTTGCTACCGCCCATTTTTATATTATAGCCTATTTTTTTATCAGTTGTATTATACTTGCTAATATAATACACTTCCCACCTATTTAATTGCTGTATAAGACCTTCTTTTGATGAAGCTAATATAGTGCCAAGTACTTCATAATTGAAGTTGTCTATACCATATTTTTTAATTGCAAAATCAATAGGAATTTTATCCCTACTCCTTTTATGGTCAATTAATCTCCATTTTTCATTAACTGTTTGACCAATATATTTTTTTTCATTGATTTTATTAGTGAACATATAAATTACTCCTATATGCAAATTTTCTGTTATTTCCATATTTCTTTACATTTTTTATGCTTTCATTACTATTTATAGTAAGTATACTTATTGTGTGCTTATTCAAATATACAAATAAAAATAATAAAAAACAAACATTATAATTTATGTATGTTGATTTGGACTTAATTAAAAGACATTGCAATATAGATGAGGACTACTATGCTGATGATGAGTACCTAATCAATCTCTTTCAGACAAGTGAAAAGATAGTTGAAAAAGAAATTGACCACCCTCTATCTGATTTAGAAGATGATAATGGTAATATTCCAATGCCACTTGTTCACGCAATGTTACTTATGACAGGTAATTTTTATGCCAACAGGGAATCAGTTGCCTTTGCAAATTCATATGAGATACCTTATTCCTTTAAGTACCTGTGTGACCTATACAAAGATTATAATCATAAATGTAAATGTAAGGAGGATTAAACAATGGGGTTGGCAGCAGGACTTTTACGTTGGGAAATAGAAATATATAGACCTGTAGACATTATCAATGAAACAGGTGAAAAGGAAACCACATTTGAATTTAAAGACACAACACGTGCAAGAAAGATGTACAATAGTGGTAATAGGAGTCTTGAGAACAATGAGATTGTAAATAACTATCAATATTCAATTCAGGTAAGAAAATACGTTGACATCAAGGAAAGGGATAACGTTAAAATGGATGGCAAAATGTATAGAGTTATTACAGTTGAGCCTGTTCCGTTGGAATCCTACAAAGAAATAACAATTGAATTAATCAATGAATAAAAATGCCAAGAGGTAGAAGGGTAAATCCCAATAGCCAAAGACAGCAAAAACTTAAATCTAATGCAAGCAAGAACAGAAACATAAGCATACATATTGATGATTCAGTGATTCAAAAGTATGTAGGTATATTTGGTTCTGAAGCCTTTATCAAGAAGGAAAAAGGCGCTTTAAACAGGGCAATGCAGCCACTTGAAGATGCTGCAAAACAGAACTTGGCAAAAGTAACCAATCCTAATGGTAGAGGATATGGCAGTGCTACCAATGGTGATGGGAAAAGAAAGCGCAATCCAAGGACATTAGAAGAAGGTATAAGAAAGCGTACAATGACCAATGGCACAGTTGGTGTTATTGTCTCAATTACCAATAAGGATAATCAAGGGAATTGGCTTTTACCAATATTTGACCAAGGCACTGTGCCACGTTACAGAGGGCAAGGCAGATTAAAGAAAAAGGAAGCAAAATTACAATATAAGACAGGTAACCGCAAAGGCTATACAGGTGTAATAAAAAAATCCAATTTCTTTAAAAAAGCAATTGACCAAACAATGAATAATTTTAATCAGAGATTCAACAAAGAAATGGATAAAGGGTTAAAAGAATTAATGGATAACATATAATGAAAAAAGGGCAGACTGGAATTTCAATTAATGTGCACGTCAATGAAGCATTAAAAGAAGATGAAAAATTGGTTCAAATGGTTAATGGTAATATCTATCCTGTTGTGTGCAATCAAGATACCACATTCCCTTTTATTGTACATTACAGGGATTCAATTACCACTGATTATACCAAATGTGGACGTGTTGGTGATACTGTAAACTTTAGCATTGAGATTGCTTCCAAGAAGTATAAGGAAGGAATGGATATTGCAGAGCGTGTAAGAGCAGTACTGGAATTAAAAAGAAATACATATTTTCAAGATTTATTACTTGATAGTGTTGAAGAATTTTATGCAGAAAACACTTTTGTACAGAGATTAAGTTTTACAGCAAAAATTTTATAAGTTGTAAAACTATTTATAATAAAAATAATAGATTAAAATTTTACATAATATTATGGATAACATATTAGGAAAAGACCTTATGGTCTTTGTTGATGGAAAGGCACTTGCTTGTGCTACCAATCACTCACTGTCAATTGAAGCAAGTCAGATTGATGTAAGCTGTAAAGATACAGGTATTTATGGTGCAAGTATGCCTGGCAAGATTACTTGGTCAATTCAGGCTGATGCTCTTGTAACTGTTAATGAAGATGGTAATTTGGAGACATCAAGTGCCGCAAGCCTTAGCTATACTGCATTGATGGATTCCCTTATGGCACGTAAATCAGTTAAGGTGGTATTTTCAACTGTTGGTAATGCCGCTAACGCTGCTGCTGATGCAGATGGACACGTTGTTCCAACAGGTGGTTGGACTCCTGCTGCTGATGGTTATGAAGGCTATGCAGTAATTACTTCAATTGAAGCTAATGCAAGTGATGGTGACTTATGCTCTTATACCGTTCAATTCCAAGGTTTGGGTGCATTGAGTAAACATACAAACCCATAAGCAATAAGGGAAAATAATAAAGAGATTAAGAGGGTGGTTTAATAATCATCCTCTTTTTTATTGAATGTTTTTATTATTAACTTACTATTTATAGTAAATAAAGATTTAAAATTATTTCATATATGATTATTAAAATTGGCAACAAAGAAGTAGAACTAAAGAAATCAATGCGTTCATTAATGTATTATGAACAGTTAACAGGTAAATCTTTTGCCCCTCAAGGTGTAACTGATATTATCAATTATATGTATTCAGTTGTAATGAGTTCTGACAGGACATTAAATATCACTTTGGATGACTTTATTGACCTGTTGGATGAAACCCCTGAATTAATTGGTCAGTTCAGTGAATGGCTTCAGAAGTCATATGCAGTTGATGCACAATTGGGAAAGGGCAATAAGGAAAAAAAAGCAAAAGCAGTCAACAAGAAGTAGTAGAATTGACATATACAGAAGTTATGGCATTGCTATGCATAGAATATAAGGTTGTATCTGTCCAATATTTTATGGATGTGATGCAACCTTTTGAGTTGAATATACTTTTGGAAAATATGAGCAAATCAGTCAAAAGTGATTGGGAACGTGCAAGGCAGATATGCTATACCATAACTCAGGTTAATTCAAAGAAGCATCTTAAGCCTTCTGATGTGATGAAATTACCTTGGGATAATGATACAAAGAAAGCTAAGAAAAATGTTGACACAGATGCTTTAAACAAGTTGGCTGCAAGGATGAAAGAAATGAATAAGTAAAATAAAGATATAAAGATGGCAAAATCAAATTATAGCGTTGCCGCCACAATGGATAATAGTGGATTAAGGCAAGGTATACAAGAGGTTGGACAGGTTCTTCAACAGGCAAAGAATGTGTCCAATCAGGTTGCATCTTCTATGGGTGTCAATGCAGTTAATGTTGGTAAAAATGTTAAACAACTCAATCAAATATTGGAGCAAACCAAGCTACAGTATCAACAATTGACTGATATTGAGAAAAATTCTGACTTGGGTCAAAGTCTTGCAAATCAAATTGAACAGGTAACAAGTAAATTAAAAGAACTTAAATCAGTTCAAAATCAGACCAAATCATCACCAATTAAAAGTAGTGGCAGCAAAGGTGGTAGTATAGCCAATGGAATAGCTGAAGGTGTTAATGCAGCACAAGGTGGTGTTGAAGGACTTGTTGGAAGTTTATCCAACTTTGGACCATATGGAGTTGCAGCAGCAGCAGTTGGGACAGCCATTGCAGGAATAGGCAAATCAGCAATTGATGCCCGTAAGGACATTGAAGCACTTGATAATAACTTTGGTACATTATTGGGTAGCCAAGAGAAAGGTATTGCAATGCGTAAGGAATTGCAAAAATATGGGGCTACAACAGTTTATGATACCAAGGGTGTTGCTGAGGCAGCACAGGTAATGATGGCTTATGGTGTATCAGCAGAGAATGTAATGCCTGTGATGAGAGGATTGGGTGATATTGCTCTTGGTGATAATGAGAAACTTAAATCACTTGGTCTTGCCTTTGGTCAGATGTCAGCCACAGGTAAAGTGGCAAAACAAGACTTGAATCAAATGGCAAATGCAGGTCTTGGCTTTGCTGATATTGCAGGTACAATGGGTATCAGTGTATCAGAATTCAATGAGAAAGTAAGCAAAGGTGAAATTACAGTTGGTGACATTCAGAATGCAATTACAACTCTTACAAGTGAAGGAGGTAAATTCTATGAAGGTGCTACACGTGGTATGAATGGCATAAGTGGCGCTTTTGCCAATGTTGAAGACAATATGAATCAAGCATTATCTACCATTGGTGAAGCCATTGAACCTGTAGTTGTTGCAATATCAAATGGTCTTGCTTCAGCAATTGAAGGTATCACTCAAATTGTTCAATATTTTTCAGATGAATCAGATGCCAATGGTGAATCACTTGGTGAATGGCAAGGTGTTATTGATAATGTTAAATCTACATTAAGCACACTATGGGAGACCATAACAACTGTAATTAGTGTTGTGACTGAAGTAGCAAAAGAAATAGTTACTGCCACAGCAAAGTCAGGACTATTTAAAGACATATTAAATATATTATGTGAAGTAGCCAAAATTGTTTTTGAAAGGATTCAATCTCTATTCAAGATAATTAATAAGTTAGTTACAGCTTTCAAAAATGCTTACAATAACTCAACAACATTCAGGCAAGGAATTAATGCATTAATTACACCAATTAAGACAACAATCAGTTGGGTGAAGAAGCTTGTTGGTTGGATTAAAGAAGCATACAAATGGTTTGACAAACTTATTGGAATTGAATCAAAAGAAGGTGGTGGAAAGCCAAATAAGAATAAGAATAAAACCAAAGGTGGTAAAGGTTCTTCAAGTGGTGGTACAGGTTCTTCAAGTGGTGGAACATCAAGTGGCAGTACAGGTACATCAGGAGGAGGTTCTTCAAGTGGTGGCTCAGGTGGAAAAGGTAAAGGAAAACATCATTCTTCATCTACCAAAAAAGATAAAAAGACAAAGGTTGTTAAACCTGTAAATCCATTGGCAAATGAGAACGGTGGTTCATTACAAAACAAGGCACAAGAATATGTAAATAAACTTGACAATAAAGCAACTTATAATGCTGAATACAATAAGTACCTGACAAAGCAGCAATCAGAAGATGAAAGGAATAAGCGTGATGTAACAGCTAATCTTCCAACAACTTCAGATGAATTTAAAAATCCATTGGAAAATCTTAAAGTACCTGATGGTGCAAGGGACTTTGAGGAATTTGTTGATGAAGCAAATAAAAAGAAAGAAGACTTTGAGAATTTACTTGGTGATATTCATTCAAATCTTGGTGGAGATATTGGTTATCAGATAGAGCAATTCCAAAAGCTTGCAGAACTATTTAATTCCAATGCTGATGGGGCAACCAAAGCAGGTGCAGGTATAGCAATGCTTGGTGATACAATGCAGCAATTAGGTGAAGATGGTCCAATTGCAAAGATGGGTGCAGTACTTGCTGCCGTTGGTCAGATTATATTGGGTTTTGCACAGGCATCAACTCAAGCAGCATCTTTAGGCCCTTGGGGTTGGTTAGCCTTTGTAGGTGCAGGACTTGGAGCTGTAACAACAATGATATCAACCATTCAGGGGTTTGCTACAGGTGGTATTGTTCAAGGTAAATATACAACAGGAGATAGACAACTTATCAGAGCCAATGCAGGTGAGATGGTATTAACCAATGCGCAACAGTCTAACCTTTGGAATATCATCAAAAATGGTGAAACTATGAATGGTGGTGCAGTTGCCACAGTTGTAAAGGTACGTGGTAGTGACTTATATCTTGCACTGTCTAATTATTCAAAGATTAAGGGTAAGGTAGGTAAAAATACAGGTATCAAATAAAAACATTAATAAGAACATATTATGCTACTAACAGGAATATTTAGAGATTTGAATAATGACATATATACACTATACATTCTTACTAATGGTGATAGAAGTGAAACTATCACCATTGGTGAAAATGATGAATCAGATGTATTTTTTGACATTGAACCAATTAAGATAGAAGAAAACAATGATGATGAATTTGAGACAATTATACGTAAGTCTTGTTCAATTGGTCTTGTAACAAAAAAATACTTAGGTGATAAGTTATTTGCTGATAAATCACGTAATGTAATTGTAAACATTTATAAAGGTAATAAGATTGTCTTTGCAGGATATGAAGAACCCAATATCTACTCACAGCCTTACACTGATGTTTTTGACACATTATCTATTAATTGTACTGATGGCTTATCAACACTTCAATACTATTATTATCTTAATGCTAATAAGTCAGTAAAGGATTATGAATTAAAGGTGCAAGAAGCAGGTTCTGCAACATTCTATGATATGTTACATTCAATGCTGTCAGAAACTTTGAATATTGATGTTAAAGGCAATACAACAGGTAAGATATATTATGATTTATCCAAAGGACTTGAACAAGGTAAAGAAAAGACAATATTTGAAGACCTTTCAATGTCAGAATTATATCTACTTGGTGATGATATAGATAGTGTATGGACATATGAAGATGTATTGAAAGAAATTTTACAATATCTTAACTTGCATATAAGGCAAGAGGGCTTTGACTATTATATATTTGATTGGGATAACATTAGAAAAGGGAACACAAAATGGTATGACATTGTAAACAAAACAGAAAAGACAATGCAAGTCAACAGAAAGGAATTAAGTGGTCTTACACGTGGCTCTTCTGATACCAATCTTACCATATCAGATGTATACAATCAAGTACAGGTTAAAGATGAGCTTGAATCACAAGAAACAATCATTGAATCACCACTTGATGATGACAATATGGTATCAAAATACACAGGTAAACAGCTATATTGTACTGAATATTCAAGCATTGGTGAAGGAGAAACTGCACGTGATGCATTCCACGCAATGGTAAGGAATCAATCAACAACCTATGATGAAGCAAAGGAAACAGATTGGTTTATTCAGGTAATGACCAATAAGCATTGGAAGTTCTATTGCAATGATGGTACAAAGAAAACCATTGATGAAATTACTGATGAAAACAGTGGCAAGAATCAATGGAAAATTCCTTACAAGGCAGCACATAATAGATTCACTCCTGTATTATGTAGATTTGGTAAGAATGAGCATAATTCCAAGGCTACTGATAATAGTGTTGTGAATAACATTAGTATGGACAATTATCTTTACATTACCTGTAATGGGATTAATGATAAAACAGAAAGTGCTACCAATGCAACAACTCTTGAGATATATGACTCAATGCCAATTGCAGAGTACATAGGTAATAAGAGTGGTGGTGTCTTTTCACCTGTAGATGAAAATACAACCAATTATCTTGTATTCAGCGGAAAATTACAGTTGCAGCCAGTCACTTATGAAAGTGCTGATGATAAATTGGCAACACCTTATAAGTGTGTGCGTTTTGGTATTGCCCCAGGTGTTACCAAAAAGATGTATCAACTTGGCTATGCAGGAACATATGATAATATTAAAAAGAATAATGTAATGTTTTATTCCTGTGTAAACAGTGATGACAATGATGACGGTAGATACTATACACGCAAGTTCTATAAGATGGAATCACCAACATTGTTAAACACAGATACTGACTATATTAAAAGTGATTATTCTTTACAGCCACCATATGAAGTACAGAAAGAAGATAAGACATTAGACTATGATTATTCAAAGTATGGTGAACAGATAGATAGAATAACAAAATTACCTGTAATAGAATGTGAATTGTCAATTGGTGGAAAGTATTGTGTAGAATGGAATACACAATCAAATGATGGAAGTACAACACTGACAAGATATTATTGGTTTACTCAAGAGGAGATTAAGAGTGGTGAAGTGGTAAGAGATTTTGACACTTCATTCCTTAGATATACAGATGATTCATATATTGATGATGGTTGGCACAGTGGTACAACAGCGTGGCTACACACTTTCACTTTGGGTGTAAATCCTAAGATTGATGATAAAATTATTGGACAAGAGTATGATATTAGCAATACCATTGATTATACAATGAATCTTGACAAGACAGGTACTGCAATTCCAATCAAGATGACTGATAAACTAAATGGTAAGGTAACATTCAAGATTCTTGGACTGTGCAATACAATGTGGAATAAAATTGTTAGAAAACATCCAACATTCTTTAGACATACAAGTTGGTCAACAGAAGAAGTTCCTGTACTATCACAAGTTGAAAATGTAATTATAAAGGAATTTAAATGTGAGATTGCTACCAATAATGGAATGCTTGAAGTTAATGAGGATAAAGACCTTATATATATGAGTGCAGAGAATGATAATTTTATCAGCAAAAAAGATGACATATCATTTAAATTCATTACTCAATTGGACAGCATTGAATCTTATGATAAAGGTATTACACCAAGTATCAATATGAATGCAGTTATTGACAATACAACAGGACTACCAATACGTGGCTTCTATAATGCTGCAACAGGTGAAGGTACACGTGTTGAGAACACTGACAATGATAAGAGAACAAAACCTATTAAGGCAGAAGAACACTATGTTGACCAATATTACAGGCAATATAGCAGTCCAATGATAGAAGTCAACACAGATTTATTTGAGACTCATTTAGATACTGTAAACTTTACTGACATCTATCATAGTGCAACACTTAATAGGGATTTCTTCATTGAAAGTTATCAAAGGGATTTATCCAATAGCACAGTAACACTTAAATTAAAGGAACTTAAATTGTAAAGATATATGATTAACGTAACATCAAGGGCAGTTAATAAAGATAATGGAAAATCTAATACAAGTGGTAATGGGAGTGGCTACGTAAATAACGTAACCACTTACAACACTATATCCAATATTCAAGGACATTATCTGTGGGGCAATCTATTTGATGCAACACAGGACATAAATGGTGATATAACATCTACAGGTAAAGTTACATCACAATCAGTTGATACACAGACGTTATCAGCAATGTCAGCTTATATTGGTTCATTAGAAGGAAATAATGGACATATAACCAATATAACAGCAGATACAATTGAAAGCAATAGTGTTACATCACAATCAGTTGACACACAGACATTATCAGCAAGTACAGCAATGACTGAACACCTTACAACTGATTATCTAACTGTAACAAAATTGGCTCATTTCTTCACATTGATGATTGACAAGATAAAGTCAACAAGTGGTGCTATAATTGTTACACCTGCAAATGCCACACTTGACCACGTAATTAAATATTCTGATTCATATAGATTATTTTGGAAGGCAAATCAAGACGGAAAAAGCATTAGCAATGAATTTGAGAAAGGAGACCAAGTAATATGTATGTCATTCAATAATGCCACAACAGGAGTAACATATGATGTAAGCAATAAATACTATTGGACAACAGTTACTGACAGTGGCAGAATCAATATGTATACATATGGATGGGGTGATGATTGGGAAGATATGACAATGTTGAATTATATTGACATTGATATAACTGACTATGATGGTATAATAAGTCCTGAAGTTGGTGATGAGATTGTAATGTTGGGGCATAGAAAACAAGAAAATGAGAGTGATGAAGATGCAGCATTAAGGCAATCAGCCATTGTTATATCAGCTTATAATTCAGAATTCTTGGATAAAGGAATCAAAGCACCATCAATTGTACAATATGCAGGTATTAATGAATATTCACTTGAAGGGCATAGATTAAACGTTATAAGTAATGGAAAGAATGAATTTGTTGGAAAATTTAAAACATCAGCAGGTGCAGATATTGAAGAAATGATTACCAATATTGATGATGTTAATAGACCTTCAATCAGAGATGGATATTGGTACATTGGTGAAGTGAATACAGGTATAAAAGCAGAAGGTGATGATGGAAAAACATTCCAATTAATACCTAATATTGAGACATCATATGTTGACAAGGACAAGAAGGAATATGTCAAATTACGTTACCAAATGTATGAGTATGATGGGACATCAATGAAAGAAATTGGATTCAATGGTATAAATGTTTACCTGTATCAAGGTAGTCAATCAACACCATTGGCACAATTAACAATCAGTGAAAGTGATAAAATGTCAAAAAGATTTGCTTCAATTGATAGAACATCTGATTTACATAGTGGTGAAGACTTATGGTATAAGGTATTGGCAAAGACAACAGCAGGTACAATTCTTACATCACGTGTCATTCCAACAGTTATGCTTGCAGGTGCAATCTTTGAGGTAAATGAGGATGGCATTGAAGCAGCTGTACAGGATGCAAAAGAATATACAGATGGAGAGATTACAACTGTAAGCAATCAATATTCAGAATTAAAAATACAGGCAGATGGAATTTCAACCAAAGTAACCAATATTGAGAATACTTATGTAAGTGAATCAGCATTAACCAATGAGGTAAGTTCACAGATTGACCAAAAGTCTGATAGCATCACACTTAAGGTACAGGAAAACATTGAAGGAAAGCTATTGCAAACAGGCATTGATATTGAGAAAAATCAAATCACACTTAATGCGGAGCAGACAACCATCAATGGTAACTTAACGTTGAATGATGCCAATCAAGGTCTTATTATTCAGGACAATGGCATTCCAAAGATTCAGATACTTAATGAGACAATAGATTGGGATAATTTGGAAGGTGCAAACTCATTCAGAATCAACCCATATGGCAGTGGAATAGGAAATTGGATTGGAAAGAATAATCAAGATATATTGCCAAAAGACGTATTGGTAAAGAATACTACCAATAGTGGAAAAATAGGAACATTAGTAAGTGGTGACACTGTAATAATTGATAACTTTGACTGCAATTATATATGCTTTGCCAATTTGCCACCAAATGGAAGTAATGCTAACTATGGTGCAGGATATACAATGTCAGTCTATGTATTAAATAACACAACCAATACAAGTACACAATTATTTAACTTTAGTGGAACGCTTAACATAGAATTTGACAATCCAAATTATGTTACTTTACCTGTACCAAGTAATGTAAATAAATCTTACACTGTTAATGTTAATGAAGACGGTGAATATTATTTAATACTTGAATGTACTGTATCTCTATCATATCTTAGCACTTGGACTGAAAATGATGGAATATGGCAACAAAGCTTCTATATGAATCTTTATGCAGATGTGCATAGACCATCAACAAGCATAACCAAGATAGGTAACAATGGCATATTTGTTAACCAAGGTGAAAATAAATGGTTATATGCAGGTACAAATGGTGTACAGATGAGATGGGGAAACAATGGTATTGAAGCATCCAATCAAGGCTTAAGAAGACTTACACGTAATAGGAAAATATACAGCTATGGAGATGTATTGGATAACTATTCTTGGCAAGATGAAAGGTCAACCAATATCACTGAAGTATATGGTAATACAACAACAGCATTTACAGTTGATAAAGAGGATGATATGGTTATTGTAAGGGATATTCAAAGTGATTTAAACATTACAATCACTGATGCTGATAGAACAGGTAGAACACTATTATTCAAGTTTATTCAAAAGCAAAATACATCTGAACATACCTATAATATAAGGTTGAATGGCTTCTTAATGCAAAAGGAAAGTGGAACAGTATTAAGGCAGACAACAATTCAACTTACAGGAGAAAAACCTGCTGATACAGTAATGTTGATTGGTATTAGTAATATATTATATTTTGTGTAATTAATTAATAAATTGGGTGATACTTACATCATCCAATTTATATTTATATTATATATATTGTAAAGAAAAATGAATTATAAAGAAATAGCGCAGACACTATTCAAGTGGATTAAAAATATATCAACAATAGACTATTATTCTTTGGCAAAGAATTTTGTTGTTGCCATACTATTAATTGTAGTATATTTTTTATTCAATAACCTACATTTAATAGCTTCAGCACCATTGTTTGTTGCAGGATTAATATTGACTGTATTACTACTATTTATGGCTGTACACCTAATAAGTGAATTAATGAACAGAAAACTTAACAAAAAGGCTGAAAAGGAAGAAATAAAATCAGTTAAACAACGTATGCTTTTTCAGGAAAAGATAAATAATAGACTTGAAGAATGTTTACATTCATTAAATGCTGACAGAATCTTTATTGAAGAGTGTCACAATAGCCTTGAAAACTTTGGCGGATTGGGATTTGTTAAATTCACAATGTCTTATGAAATTGTCAACAATGAAAAGTCAATACCTGTACCATATATAAGCAATTCATATTGTGAGCAACAGGCAACACTATATAAGATGCCAATGTTCATTAAACGTAACGGATTCTTCCAAGGCACTGTACAGGATGTATGTGGCATTGACCGTAGATATGGACTTAATATGGATAATGAAGGGGATAAGTACTCTGCATATATCTTATTGCAAGGACAAAAGGATAAACCAATAATTGGTTGGGTTGGTATATCTTGGAAAGATATTGACAATTTACCTGATAAAGAAACAATTAAAGATAAGATGGCAGACTTGGCAAAAGATATATCACCATTATTTCAATTAATGAAGTAAAAGAACATATGAAGAAGGAAATTATTAATAATATTATAGTGAAGTATTACATTGAAGATGGATATGTTGCAGTTGATAGATATTCCAATAATATCTATCAATATGCAGTATATCTTGATTTGAATGAAGATTTCAATAAGCACTATTATGTAAAAAAAATTGAACAAAGATGAAGACAAAAAATAATATATGGTTTATCATCATAATTACCACATTCATATTATTATTGGCATTGATGTTTAATTTAAACTGTTATAACAGTAATACCAATGTAACAGGTAAAACAGATACCATTACAATCACAAAGGTAGATACAATATATGGTGATGCAATTGTAATTAAAGACACAGTGCCAAAGCTAATAAGCAAGACCATTGTAAAGTATGACACAATAGATAAAGATGGGGTAAAAGTAGATATTCCAATTGAACAGTCAATCTATTCAGATACATTGCAAGATTCAGCAACATATAAGGCTTATATTACAGGTTATAAAACAACATTGGATAGCCTTGCAATAAACTATAAGCCAAGAATAATTGAAAGGCATACAACACAAATAATTACAAAAGAAGTAAATAAAAAGTCAAATCCATTCTATTATGGCATTGGTTTGGCAACAGGATATGATGTCATTAATAAAAGATATGGCATAATGATTGGCTTTACAGCAGGAATTAAATTCAATTAATAATGGAAATAAAGGTAATAAGATTTTACAAAGGAAAAGACTACACAATAGGCAGAATGCTTATTGATGGCAAATATGTATGTGATATTCTTGAAGATAAAGACAGAGGATTAACTGATTCAATGTCAGAGGAAGAAATCAAGAAGAAAAAGATATACGGGGAAACTGCAATACCAACAGGTAAATATAAGGTAGTCTTGGATTATTCACCAAAGTTCAAAAAGATACTTCCACATATTCTTAATGTAAAAGGATTTGAAGGCATTAGAATTCATTCAGGTAATGACAAGGAAGATACATTTGGTTGCCTTCTTGTAGGTTATAACAGGCAAAAAGGAAAGGTATTGAATTCACGCAATGCATTAGCACAGGTATTAACACTTATGCGTCATCAAGAAGATATAACTTTAATCATAGAATAATAAAATAAGAGATATATAGTTTTTTTTGTTGCAATTTTTTAATGTTTAAATCTTATTTTTTGGGGATAGTCAGATAATGGCTATCCTTTTTTTATATCCATCTATTTTTAATTTGCGCCTTTCTTAAAAAAAGCACACAAAAAGTACTTAGTTAAAAATATTATTATTACCTTTGCAGGCATAACCAATATATTATATAGATTATGCTTAGAACAATATGCTTTTGCAGAGTATCATCTTCAGGACAATCCTTGGAAGCGCAGCTAAACACTGTCAAAAAGGAAGCATTGAAAGAATATGCTGAAGATGAAATAATGATTATCAAAGGAGTTGAATCAGCAGTGTCACTTGATGAAGAACATAGAATAACAATTAAACAATTGAAAGATGCCATTGGTGATAACCCTTCAATTGAATCAGTGTTTTTCTTTTCTCCTGATAGATTGGCAAGACGCATACGTGTTGCCATTGATATTATTGATGACCTTACACATATGGGGATAAATATGATATTCCTTAATCCAATGCGTATCAATACACTCAATAAGGATAAATCACCAAATCCATTGGCACACCTTGTTCTTATTATGATGTCTTATTCCGCAGAACAAGAAGCAAAGGCAATGAAAGCACGTATTAATAATAAAAAGGCTGAATTAAGAGCATCAGGTAAAGTAGCCAATGGAAAAGTAGCCTATGGATATAAAAAGCTTGAAAATAAATCAATTGGCATTGATGAAGATAAAGCAATAATAGTACGTCAAATCTTTAACCTGTATTCAACAGGTGAATATTCCCTTAATAGATTGAATGATATGCTATATGAAAAAGACTCATCATTCTTTAAACTTGGCTATAAATCAACAACAGCAAGTAGAATTAAACGCATTATTGGTTCATTGCTTTATTCAGGACGTAATACTAAGAATACCAATCTATATCCACCAATTGTATCACCACAGTTACAGGATAAATGCATTAAGATAATGGAAGGTAAAAAGACATTACCAAAGCATAATACCAAGACCGTATATTACGCAAAAGGACTTATAAAGAACTATTCAGACCCACATCATAGATGTATGATACCATTCAGGAATAATATCTCATACAGGACACATCCATCAGATAATATTAGTTATGTAGTTAATATTAATGCAGTTGATAGCATTCTATATACAGCAATGTCAGTGCTAAAGTCCATTGCAATGGGAATAAGCAATGAAAAGACAATTGAAGCATATAAGCAACAGTTAAAGAATAATAATAAAACCATTACCAATATAGATAAGGAAGTAAATAAACTATTAGATGATAACCTTAGAATTGAAAGACTATTAGCAAAAAATAGAATACGTGAAGAAGTAGCAGAAGAACAGATTAATAACAATGATAATGTCATTAAGCAATATAATGTAAAGAAAGCAGAAATACTATCAGACAATCAACAATTGGAAACATTAATTGAAGGAGCAAAACAAGGTAGTGTTAGCAATGGATTCTTCTATAGTCTATATAGCATAGATGATGAAGAAGTAATAGCCCAATATATTAAAGATGTCATTAAGGAAGTAAGAATAACATATATTGATAAGCATACAAAGCGTATGGATATTATTGGTTATCCAATCATTGCACATCTTATTGACCATTATTATACAATAACAAGCAAAGGTGGAAAAATAACCATAATGAGACATAATATGAAAGACCCAACTGACTATTGTGATTGGACTTCCATCTATAGAAGAAGATTAAAGCCATTATAAGTATCTATTAGAATAGAAAAGAAATAGGTTAATAAGACCCCCCCCCATCAGTTATCAGATTGAAAACATACAGGAAAC
>Ga0326512_10000505_pt1 | contig 34521 bp, 45 predicted proteins | sample 1_2617_0518_D_FD_203652 | JGI IMG/M metagenome (GOLD analysis project Ga0326512, IMG submission 203652) | Bovine rumen microbial communities from UC Davis, California, United States - 1_2617_0518 | ecosystem: Host-associated > Mammals > Digestive system > Stomach > Rumen | place: USA... | reverse complement strand
ACAACCGGCAAAAATAAGCTATAGGAAGTTGACGATATGAAGAATATAATTATTACCGGTGGCAACAGTAATGAATACTCGGTCATTCAGCCAATAAGCTGTCCTGTTCACGGAGAGCTTAACGGTGATTTGAGTCTTTCTCTTGAGCTTAGCAACGCCGAAAACGAAGTTGAGCTTGAAAGTCTCATAACAGTAGATATTCCGTCGCTTACCGAACAAAAATTCCGAATTAAAAGTAAAGAAAAAACGCTCAGCGGAATCAAATACAAAGCAAAGCATGTCTTTTATGACCTTGAGAATAATTTCATAATTGATAAAAGACCTACTGAGGCAAGTCCGCAACAGGCACTTGAACGCTTTTTAGAGGGGTTAAGCTATTCAACGCCGTTCAGTATAGGTGAAGTGTTCACAGGCAGCAATAAGACGGCGTACTGGGAATATAAAAACCCAGTAGAGGCACTTCTCGGAACCGATGATAACAGCTTTATAAACCGCTGGGGCGGAGAAATAAAGCGAGACAACTGGCAAATTAACTTCTTATCAAGAATAGCAAGAACATATGATTTTGACGGCGAAATAGAATTACCCCGAGTTTTTGTCGGCAGGGAAATAACCGACTTGAATATAACTATAAGCGTTGAAAATACTGTAACACGAATTATACCAACAGGTTTAAACAGCGATAACAGCATTGTAAAGCTTCCCGAAATATATGTTGACTCGCCGCATATCAATGATTATGCACAGCCTAAAATCAAGCGAATACACTATAGCTGGCTTAAGCTTGGGGAAGATGGGCGCTCAACGCTCGAACAGGTGTATACAGAGTTGCGCCGATGCGCTCGGGCTGAATTCGCCAAGGGGGTTGACCTACCTCAGATTAGTGGTCAAATATCACTGATTGACCCTGCAAGTACAGAAGAATTCAAAGGAATAGATAAAATTCTGCCTTACGATGATTTCCTTGTTGTCGACCCTAACGGGAAACAGTACAGCGCAAGGCTCACGGCGTTTAATTATGATTGCCTAAGCGAAAAATATATCAATCTAACAATAGGAAATGTCAACACAATGCAAAATTTTGAAAAGCTTATTAAAGCCATTAAATAATAGAAAGGACGATAAAAAATGACAGAAATTATGCGCAAAGTAGACCTCTGGCTGTCTAATGCAAATACGGTAATAACGCCCGTGCAAAATGACGCCGGTAGCAGATTTGTTGTTGCACAGCTTACTGTCGAAGGTAAGCCGTACAGCGTACCGTCAAATGCAACTCTTATGCTCGCTGTTCGGAAGCCGGACGAAACAGTTACATTGACAGCTGCACAGGCTGTTGACAATAAGGTAATAGCAGAGCTTACAAATCAGACTCTTGCAGTAAGCGGAATTGCAGATGCACAGATAATCATTTATGCAGGTGAGTCTGTTTTGAGAACACCGCCGTTCAAGCTCAGAGTGCTTGAATGTATAGTTACTGACGGTGTTATTGAGAGCACTGATGAATTCAGCGCACTTACAGAGCTGCTTAATAGCTTTATGCGACTGAAAAACATAAAAAATCTTAAAACGAGCAAATGTCCATTGTATGTTGACACCTCTGATTTTTTGATATACAGAAAAAGGTCAGCGGCCATTGGAAACCGCACTTTTACTTTCAGCGGTACTGCAGGCAGCGGAGTTTTACATTTATCAAATAATAGTTTGACTTTTACAGATGCAATGCGTTACACGGCAATGATTGTTGCTTATTCAGGTGATAATTCAAATAAATATACCGTTTGCCACATTACCGATTACGATAATGAAAATCAAACATTGACAGTTTATCCTGCGCTTGAATATGACGAAACAGACGGAATTATTTGCGCTTTTGTTAAAGATGCACAGCACTTAACAGAAACAGGTTTTAAAGCATATGCACAGTATATTTACGGACAAAATCCAAAACACTGTGAAAAGACCGCTTATATGTACAGATATTTACCTGTTAACGAGACAGTACCGACAAAACCAACCCCGCCGTTCAGCATAATCGGAACAGCTTACAACAATAAGCGTGTAGGCATAGGTAAAGCGGATAGCAACTTTCCTTTTTTATCACAAACACTGTATGATTTAATGCTTGCAGCTTCGTCTGATTCAGCTGTTGAAGAGGTCGGAATTGAGTGGGAAGTGGATTTAAAGGGTCAGGACGGTTATTTTGAAGGGTTTATCGGCAACGGATATAGAAGCGCAGGCAGTTACGGTTATTCCGTGCCGAAAGATGAAAATTATCCTTTAATAATTGAGTGGTATCTTGACGGGATACTCTCACAGACTATTACAAAGACGACAAACACGGTTGAAAGAATTTGCTTTGATTTTGCAGCACAGAATCAAAAAGCAAAAATAAAAATATATTACCCGAACGGTGTCCGGAGTAATACAGATAACCTCTCAATAGGCAACCTTACATTTTATGTGAATGAATATGAACACGACAACACTTTAATTCCCTACGGTTCATCAGTAACAATGATTTGTGACAGCTGGGGCGCTAACGAACAAGGAGCTACAGGCACAGAATTGCAAAGAATGATTAACAAGGATGTAGGCTATGAAACATCCTTCCACAATCGTTCGGTTGGTGGAATGACTGCACTCTGGGGCAAGGGCAGATTTTATGATTTTGCTCATAAGGATAACGCATCAGCCGTTATATTTGATTTTGCCATTAACGACCTTAACGGTATAAAATCAGGTGCGACAGGAACATTCACAAACGACAATGGTACCGTTTACGAACTTTACGAAAAAACATTTTCAGAATATATTTCCGCAATAAGAAGTTTAATGAAAATGAGCATTAGCAACAACATACTTCCAATCTGGGCAGGATGCTTTTTCCTTTCTACTTTTACGGAGTCGCAAGCTCGCTTTTATGAAGATATTCCGGAGGTGGAATGATGTCAAATGAAGTAGTAGTTGCAATTCTTGCGCTTATAGGCACACTTGTAGGCTCATTCGGTGGCATTGTCGCTTCTTCGAAGCTGACTGCATACAGAATAGAACAGCTTGAAAAAAAGGTTGATAAGCACAATAATTTTGCTGCTCGTATTCCCGTAATCGAGGAACAAATTAAAGTGCAAAATCATAGATTATCTGACTTAGAAGAAAAGGTGGGTTGAAAATGAAAATTAACTGGAAAGAAAGACTTAAAAACAAAGTGTTTGTTGCGTCAATGATAGCACTCGTAATCAGCTTTGTTTACAATGTTCTGGATATGCTTGACATTGTACCTGCTGTATCGGAAAGCGTTGTTCTGAGCTTCGCTGACATTGCCGTTAAATTCCTTTCGGGAATAGGCATTCTCACAGACCCTACAACCGTAGGATTAAGCGACAGCGCAAGAGCTCTTACATATGGCACAGAATATGACATAAGACTTACTGAAGAAGTTCAGGGAGGAGAGGAGGTAGAATAATGGGAATGTATAAGTACCCACGCAATTACAGCTTTCCTACTGTTAAGTATTCAGCTAAAAGAGACGGAAACAAGCAGTTGTCTGCTCATTTCAAAGCAAAGGAATTTCAGTCTAAAGACGGAGATGACGAGATTATTATTTGCCCATATCTCATTGAAGGTTTGGAAAAACTGTTCAGCTATATGAGTGCAAAGGCGATAAATGTTACAAGCGGTTATCGCTCTATTAAGCACAGCCTTGCGATTGGCGGTTCAGGTGCGAAAGACAATCATCATTTCGGTATGGCAGCAGATGTTAAAGTGAAAAAGCAGGATGGCACATACTTTGCTGCAAAAGAAGTTGTCTGTGCCCTTCAGGACATCGGCTGGATTTACGGCATCGGTCTTATGAATACGAGTGTACACATCGACACAGGCTCTAAATACTGGTTCGATGAGACAAGAAGAGTAAATGGTGCTTATGTCTGTGTTGCAGACTGGCATAGCTACACAGGTATAAGTAATACCGCTTCGCCGTCGCAGTCTACACCGTCAAGACAGGAAAGTGGAATGTATGAGCTTACTTGTTCTTGGCTCTGGGTTCGTGCCAAGCCGAACGGCAAAAAAATTCGTAAAATATACAAAGGTACTAAGTTCAAACCGCTTGCTTGGAACGGAAAATGGTGTAAGATTGCGCCAAATGAGTGGATATATGGTAAACCGAACTCGAAGAAGGCGTCATAAATCTAAAGCGGTGCTGGATATATTAGTCTTAACAAAAAATATGTTGAGGTAAAGAAATAAATAAAAAGGGGAGAGCTATTTGCTCTCCCTGTTTTTGTATCTGTTGCAAATCACTTAAAATTTGACTTTATCACCAATAACAACGAATAACAGTACGGCGGACTGTATTGCTGTTTGTTATAATTTTTAGGCATAATAAAAAACGGTCAGGGTTTTTGTCTTTGAATTGTATAGTGCTTTGCTTATGAACGACTTGAGCAAGGCGTTTTTTTCTTTTTCGCTTATTGCAGTTGACTGCAGAGCGTCTATGGCGGTTTTTATCTTTTGGCGCAGGTCTTTTTTGCGCTTTTGCTTTTGTTCAGAGGACAGAGGTGCTGAAGCTGTTTTAAGCTTCTTTTCAAGCTCGGCAATTCGGGCGAGCTGTGCAGTTTTATTTTCTTTATACTCTTCAAGAGTATCAATGCCGTCAGCATATGCCGTCTTAATTCTGTCAAGCTTCTTTTGTTCTTTCTTAAGTTCTGCTTCAAGCTGAAGCTGTATGTTGTTCTTGTCTGCATCAGCGAGAGAAAAATCAACGGTCAAGTGTTCATCCTTAAGAGCAGAGCGCAGGTCGTTAAGCAATGCTTCATTGAGCAGGTCAAGCTTAACGCTCGAAGCGGAGCTGCACTTGCTGTGAACATAAGCGGGACAATGCACACGGGGAGCTTCTTTGTGCGTACAGAATGTAAGATTATGCCCGCATTCAGAGCACTTGACAATTCCCTTAAGCGCATATTCGTGAAAAGACACGGTGCGCTCTGTTTTGTATATTTCACGGTTTTTTTTAAAAATCTTTTGAGCCGCCTCAAAGGTTGCTTTGTCAATTATAGGCTCGTGGCAGTCTTTTTGCAATAAATAATTACCGTCAGAATAACGCATACGGCTGCCGCCGCCGTCAGTAGTATATCTTATACAACCGATATATACGGGATTTTGCAACCAGTATTGCACTGTTCGGCGCTCAATAGGATTTCCTCTTTTGCTTTTTATGCCTCGGGCGTTCAGGTCTCGGGCAATTCCCCACACAGTATCATTTTTATTGACGAAGCGGTCAAAGCACTCTTTAATTATTTCAGCTTCTGCAGGCTCGGGAATATATTTTTTATTCTCAAGGCGGTACCCGAAGGGCGCAGCTGTCATAGCTTGCTTACGGCTGAATTTTTCAAGCATTCCACGCTTGACCTCTTCCGAGAGGTTTGCTGAGTAGTATTCGTCCATAGACTCAATTAAGCCCTCGACTATTATTGACATCTTATCGTCTGTAATAGGCTCGGACACAGACAAAACGGAAATGCCGAGCTTCTTAAGCTGTGATTTAAAAACGATAGAGTCCTCACGGGAACGGGCGAAGCGGCTGAACTTCCAAACAATAATTGCATCGAAGGGCTTCGGCTTCTTTTTTGCTGTTGCTATCATAAGCATAAACCCCGGGCGGCGTTTAGCGTTTTTGCCCGAAATGCCGTCATCATGGAAGATGTATTCTTCGTCAAGCGTATATCCGTGCGCCTTGGCGTAGTTTTTTATCTCTTTGAGCTGGCTATCGGGTGACAGCTCAAGCTGGTCGTCTGTCGATACTCTGATATATGCGGCTGCCCGCTTTTGTTCGTTAAGCATACAAAAATCACCTTTTTTCTTGCTTTTTCAAGGAAAAGGTGATAGAATAGAAAACGGCTAAGGAAGGGGAATTGAGCATTCTATCACCTTATCCACTACCACTCAGGCGAGGACCAGTCGCTTGAGTGGTTTTTTATTGTTAAAACTTAATCTTTTGTTATACGAATAGTTAAAATATCTTTATATTTTGCACTTTTAATTATTTCAATAGAATAATTAAATCCATCATCCCAAAATACAGCTTCATAAGTTTTTAAATCCTTAGGAGTGTAATATTTTAAACTGTCAAAAGTTGCGTCATCCTCACCAGTGCGGCTGAATGTTAAATCCTTATCTGTTTCATATTTTTCTTTGTAAAAATAATTTATTGCATCATATATATCTTGAGCGCCTTGCGTAGTTAAATCTATATCAGTAAACATCATTGTGTAATTACTAAAACTAACAGGGGCTATGGTAATACATTTTGAGCAATCAACACCTCTAATTGAGCTGTTAAAATTCCAATAACTCTCCCCATCATCGCTGACATAATCGGAGAATTTATCTATCGAAAATCTTCCGTTTTTAACTGAAAAAATAACTCCGTCAGGGTCTAAAACTTCATTAACAGGGAAAGAAAGATTGGAAGCATTATCAGAAGCGTTAATATTCGCAGTTTTGTAAGAGTTAACAGCATAATGAATAATAAAGCAAACTGAAATTATAAATATCAACACAGCAATTATAGCAAATATTATAAGGCTGCTTTTCTTTTTTCTTTGCAGTGTTGCAGCGGCTTGAACGGGCGCAGGTGTTTCTGCCACAGCAGGAGCACCGCAGTTCGGACAAAAGTTTGAATTGAATTCAGTGTTGCATTTTGTACATTTCATAGTTATTTGTTCCTTTCAGTTTAGCCTAACAAATCTCGGGCAGTTTCAATGTTTCGTTCAAACTGACCAAAGCTATCACCGATATTGTTTATTGCTTTTCCAAGCTCCCTTGAACCTTCAGTTGATTTCCAATATATTGCAAAAACTATTGCAATAGTTACTATTGCAATTGCAATGATAATTAGTATTGATTTTTTACTTTCTTTTTTTTCAATCTTTTTTAGATTTTCGGTCGATAATTCCGTACCGCAGTCGGGGCAAAAACCAGTCTGCGTTTTTTTGCCGCATTTAGGGCAAGTAATCTCTTTAGGAGCTTCTGCTCCGCAGTTAGGGCAGAATTTTGAGTTAAACTCATTTCCGCATTTTGTACATTTCATTTTTATATACCTCCGAAGCGGTTAAAATTTAGCTCTTAGCTCAACGACCTTACCCAAGATTGAAACGGGTAATTGCTCAATCTGTTCATTACTATATGTCAAAACATCATAAGAGGAGTTGCTCGGAATGAGGTTTAAACCACCGTTGAATTTCTGAACTTTTTTAATTGTTGCATCGTCACCGTTTACTAATACAATAGCAATGTCGCCCGACTCAACATCTGACTGTTTACGGACAATAACCACATCGCCCTCTGAAAATTTAGGCTCCATTGAGTCGCCTTTAATCTTTAGCGCAAAAAATTCACCGTGCTTAGCCATTTCAGGAGCGATTTCCTCATAATCTATAATATTTTCAACCGCTTCCATAGGAATACCGGCTCTTACAACTCCAAGCACCGGGATTTTAGTAGGCGAAAGTTTACCGGACAAAAGCACTTCCATATTAACATTAAAATAATCTGCAAGAATTTCAAGCGTTTCATAATCGGGTTCTCTCTGTCCGTTCTCCCACATACCTATAGTTGAAGGTGCGTATCCTAAATTTAAAGCAAGTTTTGCTTGAGATAATCCTCTCTGTTCCCTGAGTCTTTTTAATTCATCTTTAAACATAGTTTTCAACTCCTTAACCTTATTATACACGAAGCGTGTAAAAAGTCAATAAAAAAATTACACGAAATGTGTTGACAAATAAAACAAAGCGTGTTATTATGCAAATGTACTCACGAAATGTGAGCAAAGGAGGTGACAATATGGAAAAATTTATAGGACTTGAAGAAATGGGCAAGCGACTGACAAATTTAAGAGGCGGAGTTACAAGGAAAGTTGTAGCAGCTGGCGTAGGTGTAACTGAAGCAGCATTATCTAATTATGAATTAGGTCTTAGAATTCCGAGAGACGAAATAAAAGCTTCAATTGCTAATTATTATCACACTACGGTAAGTGACTTATTTTTTTGCGCTTAACACTCACGAAATGTGAGTAAACGAAAAGGAAGTTGACTATGAACAAACCTTTGATAAAAGAAAAATATGGAAAGCTGAGCATTATTAAGGTGCAAGGAACTAAAGCTCTTTGCAAATGTGACTGCGGTAAAAATACTGAAGTTGAATTAAAACGGCTTATAAGAGGTACCGTGCGTTCCTGCGGCTGCACCTTAACAGAAAGACACGGTATGAGCAAAACCCGACTGTATAGAGAGTGGCTTGATATGCGCAAGCGCTGTAACAATGAGTACTGCGATTGGTATATGTATTACGGAGGCAGAGGTATTAAGGTTTGTTCTGAATGGAATAACAGTTTCACCGAATTTAAAAACTGGGCTGTGTCACATGGTTATACGGACGAGCTCACAATTGAGCGCATTGATGTTAACGGAAACTATTGCCCTGAAAATTGCAGATGGGCTACTTGGGAAGAGCAGGCAAAAAATAAGACAAATAGCATCAAATTTAAAGGAGGTTAATTATGGCAAAAACATTAAACCAAAATTATCTGTTTGAGGATAGAGCAACGAAGCGGCCCTTTATTGTTACGGAACGCACGCTCAAGGAAGCCGAATTTGTTGCCGACGCTTATTATTCGGCACCCGAGTATAAGGGCACGGTCAGCGAAGAGGAAATAAAGAGCAGTGCACTTGCACTGTGCAGGAGGTATTGATATGACAGCTTTAAAAACAAGCATTGAGCTTATTGTTTGTATTGCTTTAATAATCGGATTCTGCCACGAAAAGCAAATAGCGGAGTGGGAATTCAAGCAGCGTAAGAAAATCAAGCTTGCAATTTTGAGGACTGCAAGAAGATTGTTACTCCCTCGGGGAGCTGTTACGCCCGTAAATGTAAAGGCGCTGACAAGGCAGGAGCATGAGCAGCGACATCAAAGCGGTTACAGAGGTAAGTATGTTATATACGACATCGACAGCGGCAGGGTATTACTCATTCCTAAAAATACAGACAAGTCATAACGGCATAGTATATCTCGGAGGCGGTGAAATGGAAAAGGCTAACAAAATAAAAGTAATAAGAATGCTTTCGCTTAACGGACCTGACGGCGACTATAAACCGTATGAGGAGTACAGCGAAGAACAGCAAAAAGAATTTGCCAAGCGGGCGGCAGAGAACGCCAGCAAGGCAATGAATGGCTACATCAAAAAAGAGCGTTATTGCAGTTGACTGCAAAGAAAGGAAAACAAATATGTTAAAAGCAGAAATTATTATTGCCCAGGCAGAAGAAATAGCGGAGCTCAGAGCAAAGGTCAAAGACTTAGAGAGCAGCTATTACACCAACATTCAGGAAAAGGCAGCCGAAAGAAAAAAGGTTGAGGCGTTGCAAAAAGCTTATGACCGACTTCTGTTTGAATTCAGCAGAGCTTTGGAGCTTATAAGAGGTAACGGTTTAAACTTCGAGTCAGAGATTATCGAAGCGGAAACGCAAAAGGGAGCAATAACAAATGAGCAGGCGAATGATAACGGGTAAGGTTTCAAGGACATCACAATACAAGCTTAAGGACGAGCGCTTCTGTATGATATGCGGACAAGCTTATACAACAGCGCACGAAGCGGAAGGATGCGTTTGTCCGGATTGTATTGAGAAGTACAAACTGAAACCACGGAGGCGTAATTCTTTCCCGTGCAATTCAAATCCTATATGCAAAAAATGTGCTCACCGTCTTAAAATCAGCTACGGCTGGATATGCAACTGTCTTGAACATACGGGGCACATCAGAGATTTGACAGCAGACGCAACGCACTGCAACACCTTTTTACCTAAGGGAAAAGAAAAATAAAAGAAGACCTTACAAAAGTAAAGTCTTCTAACGCACATTAGCATTGGGCGGAGTGAACGCTCAATACTATATATAAGTATAGCATAAAAGTTAATAATTATCAAGCTTTTTAAAACAAAACGGCGGTTGCCGTTATGGGGCTTGTATATATCTCTTAACTTAACGCACATTTTAAAAAGGAGTGAAAAACCATGAATGACAAAAAGGAAATGTTATCTGCTGTACAGTCAGAGTCAAGTCAAGTCATGTCATTTGATGACCGGCTCAAACTGGTAATGCTGCAAGTCGACTTCAACGAGGCTATTACAGAAAATCCTTTTGATGAACAGCTGTACTATCAGCTATGCAAGATTATTGCAGAGGTTATGAACAAGCCTGACAATGTTAAGTACAGAATAAATAAAGAGCTTATCAGCGCTTCCAAAATTAAAGAGGTCTTTGCTTTAATTCGACAACAGGAGCTTAACCATGTAATTGAACGCTTCCGTGAAATTGATTATCCCGTGCGCAGTCAGCAGGCTTATCTGATAGCGGCCCTTTATAACGCAGTGTTCGAGTCGGAGTCAGCGCAGATAAATGAACTCTATTGTGATATGCCATACCTCGCTCGCAAGAGAAACGAGGACAGGAAATGAGTATAAGAGAGCTACAGCATTATGCAGGTGATTATCTCGAGGTTGACTTTGTTCCGTTCAAAGACCCGCCCCGCCGTAGCCGCAGTAAAAAAAGCAAGCCTACAAGCGAAGCTCAGGAATATGTAAATCAGCGCAACCGTGAGCGTGCAATCTATGAGTGGGCGCATGAGAATTTCACCAACGCTGATTACATAATACACCCGACATACTCGCCTGCATTCTTGCCGCCTGATGAAGCTACGGCACTGAAAGACAGACGCAACTTTATTGCAAGGCTAAGGCGGTTATATCGGCGCAACGGTAAAGAATTAAAGGCAATGCTTATTCTTGAGAAAGGCGAGCAGAACGGAAGATTTCACCATCACATTATTATCAACGGCGGAGTGCCGAGGGAAGACATTGAACGCTGTTGGGGAATGGGCTATTGCGACAGTGACCGTTTGCAATTCTCTGAACATGGGCTTGAAGGGTTAAGCAAATATCTTGTCAAGTCTGCCGTTCTGAGTGAGGACGGGACAAGCTCTCGCTGCACTTTTAAAACATTCAGCCACACACGCAACCTGCGCCGACCGCCTCCACCCAAGGAGCGCCGAGTATCAGCTAAAGTGTTCAATCGTTTATGGGATGATTTTGAAAACAGGACAATGTGGGAAGAACGCTATAAGGATTACTATTTTGTTAGCTGTCAACCTAATGATAATTCAGAATACGGCGAAAGATATTTAACTGTTAAGCTGTGCAAAAAGACAGCAAAGCTTGATGTAATTTGTAATCTTGATTATGGCGGCTTGCAAGCCTTTACTACAGCTTCAGGAAGGGCACGGCAAATGAAAAACAGACCCCCGAGTTAAAAATTTTTCAAAAAACAAAAGTACTGTCGACCGAAGCCCCTTTAGACAAAAGGGAAAAGGTCGCACATAAGAAAAAAATATTTTTAAGGCCCGAAGCGGTTGAGGGCAAAAACGAGCTTTTATAGAAAATTTTTCATCTTAATAAAAATCTATAATTGCAATTTTCTGAAAATTCAAGCTTGTTATAAACCCTTTAAAAACGGGGAGTTTATTTTTGAAAAACAAGCGACATTTAAAAATCAAAGGAGTAAACAACTATGGCAAATTATGAAGAATTCAAGGTCGAAGCAATAACGAAAATTCGGAAAGAGTCGGCGAAGAGTTTTAAAAACAAGTATGCCGAAGCGGTAAACAAAGAGACTGCAGAAGCTCTAATAGGCTTTTGTATGCAGGACGGAGAGTTCGCTCAGGCGGTGGCTCAGAGCGACAAGACATTTGAGGCTTGCTGCGAAGCGGCAGTGAAGAGTGCGTCAAAGTCAAACGCTTCTATTTCAGACATTACCGTTTACCGCAGGGCTGTTGAGTTCTACTTCCCCGGTGCTACTGTTGAAATGCAAATGACAATAGACCTGTGTGGTTCGGTCAGAGAGGACAAGCCTGCGGCAAAGACCATAAGCTTAAGCCTGACAGATTTGTTCGACTGAAGGTGACGGTATGAAAGAATATAAAACGCAGGAGGCTATTCTTAAGCACGCACCCGAGCTTGACGATGAAGATATACAAGAGCTTAACAAATGCTATATTCCGTATATATTCTACAAGGAAATAAACGGTGTGCAGCACTGCAGTTGTTCGAGCTGTCACGAGAGCTTCGAAGTATCTTATATTGACAGAACGGTAACGCCGGAGCAGAGGGTATTCTTAGATGCAGGACATAACCAACATGTACATTGTCCGAAATGCGGCAGATTGGCACACAAGAAGCATAAAGGCATAGCCCGCAGTTGTCGAAAATTATGGGAATATCAAAGAGCAGTATTTATTAAGCCTGTCAGTAAAAATGAGGTTTATCTGCTATATGTGTGGTCAACAAAGGATTATCGCAAATACGGCTCTGCGGTACCTGTCGGCGAGTATATGGATTATACAACTAATCCCGAATACGAAGTAAACGCTGTATACTACATAACCCCGAATCAGCAACGCTGCTTTATTCGAAACCCGTGGTCAAGACAACATCAGTTTGAAGAGCAAAAGATAAAAGAGCCTTTTATAAAAAGCTGGTGGTATAACACAACAGCCTGGAAAAGAGGCTATGTAACTATCGGTGACGACAGGCTGAAAAATACATTTCTGCAATACTATGATGACAAGAAAATCACTGATTGTTATGTTGACATGTATAAAGAACTGTTCAGATATCCTTATTACGGCGGTATTGAATTCCCGTACTGTACAGCTCTTTGCCGTTTTGCCAAGTATCCGAGCCTTGAATGGTTAGCTAAGCAGGGCTATGACGATTTTGTGTTTTTTATGCTTCGTGACGGCATTGAAGCTCATACTCTCTTTGATTGGCAGGCTAAAACGCCGTTTAAGTTTTTTAAAACTTTAAGCACGCAGGAAATTAAAGAGCTTCGAAGCGAAGGAAGGCTTAAGAGATACGGAATATCCGAGTATATGAAATACAAACGGCTGTTGCCGGGAATAACAGTTATTCAGTATTCGTGGATTTGCGAAAATGTTCAGCATAGGGACAGATTTTTAAAGACTCTGCAAAAATACGGTTTGAAAATAAAAGAGCTTATAAAATACTTCAGCAAAAGCAGGATGAAGGTGTCAGATGTTACTCTGTGGCTTGATTATGTTGAAACCGCAGAAAAGATAAAATTTGACCTGTCAGTGCACAATGTTCTGTTCCCAAAGAATTTAGAGCTTGCGCATAACGAAGCGGTTGCAATAAGTAATGCGCTTGAAATAGAGAGGGAAAAAGAAAGCTTGCAGGACAAAAGCAATCCGTATTCCAAGAGATATAAAAAACTGTGCGATATGTATAGTTTTGAAAACGGGTTTTACAAAGTTGTTGTTCCTCTGGGTGCCTCGCACATTGTCAAGGAAGGTAAGACCTTACATCATTGCGTCGGCGGTTATGCTGACAGACATGTAAACGGAAAAACCACTATTTTATTTATCAGACTCTGTAAAAAAGAAGATGTGCCGCTGCTTACCGTCGAAATTAACGATAAGACAAAGAAAGTTATACAGGTGCACGGACTTAAAAACAGAAATCCTGACAAAGTGGAGCGGTCGTTTATTGATATGTGGCTTAAATACATTGTGTTGCTAAAATCAAAGAAAAAAGCTGTTAAAGCAGCATAAATAAAAAGGAGATTATATCATGAAAAATTACAGCATTTATACTAACTTAAAACTTTTTGTCGTTTCTGCTGACGGTTACAAGTTCATCAGAGAAAAGGGCGGACACTGCAGATTTGTATTTATAAAAGACGATGCTGCAGTTGCAACATTTACAGCAAGCTTTGTAAACGCAATAGTTGAGATAAAAGGAGTATAAAAATGAAAGAGATAATTAACATCAACACTGCTATGAGCGAAACGCAGGCCGAAGCAGTAAAGCTTCATCAGAGTATTATGCTCAACGCCGAAATGGCTGCCAACAGTATGGTAGCCATGTGCAGAGATTTAAAAACCATGCGGGACCGTAAGCTTTATGAAGAGCTCGGCTGTTCCGAGTTCGGCGAATACACGGAAAAGCTCGTCGGCATAAAAGCAAGACAGGCATATACCTACATAAGCACCTATGAAAAGCTCGGAGATACGGTTTTGCAGTCGAATGCAACGCTCGGCATTACAAAGCTCAGCTTAATAGCTCAGATGAACGCCGAGGACCGACAGGAGCTTCTTGCAAGCGGCGAGGCAGAGGATAAGTCCGTTGCAGAAATCAAAAAGCTTCTTGAAGAAAACAAAAACCAAGGTGAGCAGATACGCCTGCTGCAGGAAGAGCTAAAAGATTATGAGGAACAGGAATACGGCTTTAACGACGCTGTCGCCGAGCGTGATAAGGCTTGGGCAGAGGTTGACGAGCTTAATAAAGAAATTGCCAAGCTTCAGAGTATCGAAGGCGGCAACAAAATAGCAGAAGATAGCGAAGCGGTCAAGGAGCTTAATGAAAAGATTACCGAGCTTGAAGAAGAGCTTGCCGCCGAAAAGACAAAGAAGGCTGAGCCTGCGCCGGTTGTCGATAAAAAGAAGCTTAAAAGAGAAATCGAGGACAAGCTTGCCGCCGAGCATAACAAGAAGCTCGAAGCGGAACGCAAAAAAGCTCATGAAGAAGGGGCAAAGGAAGCTGAAGAAAAGGCAAAGGAACAAATTGACCTGCTTAAAAATCAGATTGAAGCAAGCCAAAGACACACTGAACAGTTGCAGAAAGAGCTTGAGCTGTCGGACAGCGCATCGGCGGAAGCTATGGTGTATATAAATTCAATTCAGCAGGATTTTAATTCGCTTATAAGCATTATTTCACAGATGCCTGAGGAACAGGGCGACAAGTTCAGAGGGGCAGTTATAAAGCTTTGCGCAAAAATAAAAGAAAGCTGTGAAAAGTAAGATATGACCTACGAAGAATTTATAAACTCAAAAATACAGATTGCGCCGAAGTCGGGCTTTGATGTTGACGAAGCGGAAATCAACAAAGCATTAAAGCCTCATCAGCGCTTGGCGGTCAAATGGGCAATTAAAGGCGGGCGCAGGGCTATCTTTGCCAGCTTCGGACTCGGCAAAACTGCAATTCAACTTGAGATATTACGCTTAATCATTGTGCACAAAGGCGGTAAGGCTTTAATTGTTGCACCGTTTGATGTAATGCTCGAATTCAATAAAGATGCAGAAAACCTGCTCAAAATGGAAAGACCTACCTTTGTACAGAGCGACGGCGACATCAAAAAAAGACCTGCGCAGATATACATAACGAATTATGAGTCTGTCCGGGAAGATAAAATCGATGTTAAGCAGTTTACCGCAGTAACGCTTGACGAAGCTTCTGTGCTTCGTTCATTCGGCAGCAAGACCTATCAGACTTTCCTTGAAAAATTCAAGGGTGTTAAATACAAGTTTGTAAATACGGCGACCCCGTCTCCGAACAGATACAAAGAGCTTATTCATTACGGCGGCTACCTTGAAATTATGGACACAGGTCAGGCTTTAACACGCTTCTTCAAGCGTGACAGCACAAAAGCGAATAACTTAACGCTCTATCCTAAGCGTGAAAAGGAATTCTGGCTGTGGATGGCTTCGTGGGCGTTGTTCATAACCAAGCCGTCTGACCTCGGATTTTCTGACGATGGATACGACCTGCCGCCGCTTGAGGTGCGAAAGCATATCATAACCAACAATTATGACGAGCTTCCCTCGGAAAAAGACGGACAGCTGAAAATGCTGTTAGATGCTAATAAGTCCCTTATGGAAGAAGCAAGGGAAAAGAACCTCTCAATCAAGGCAAGAGTTGCAGAAGCAAAGCGAATAATTGAAGAGTCGCCTGATGAGCATTATATACTTTGGCACGACTTGGAAGAGGAACGCAAGGAAATCAAGCGGCAGATAAGCGGAGTAGTTGATATTTACGGTTCGCTTGATATGGAAATACGCCGTAAGCGGTTATTGGATTTTGCAGAGGGCAAAACTCAGCTTTTCGCAACAAAAAAGAGCATAAGCGGCAGCGGATGCAACTTCCAAAAAGGCTGTCACAGAGCTATCTTTGTCGGTATCGACCATAAGTTCAATGATTTCATACAGGCAATACACCGCATATATCGCTTTTTGCAGACAGAAAAGGTTGTTATTGACCTAATCTTTACCGAAGCGGAAGAGGGTGTATACAACGACCTTATGGACAAGTGGAAGCGGCACAATGAGCTTCAGCAGACAATGAGCAATATCATAAAAGAATACGGACTTAACATTGAGTACACTAATGTTATGCAGAGAAGAAAAGGAGTTGAGAGAGTGGAAGTATTAGGTGCTCACTACAAGGCAATTCTTAACGATTGCGTTGAGGAAACGAGAAATATGCCCGAAAACAGCGTTGATTTGATTTGCACATCTATTCCCTTCGGAAATCACTATGAATACTCGGCAAATTACAACGATTTCGGACACAATGAAAATGACGGCAAGTTCTTTGAGCAGATGGACTTTTTAAGTCCCGAGTTGCTTCGGGTACTCCGTCCGGGCAGAGTTTTTGCTTGCCATATTAAAGACCGTGTGCTGTTCGGTAACGCTACAGGAACGGGAATGCCGACGATAGAGCCGTTTCACGCCGACGCTATAACGCACTTTATGCGCCACGGCTTTCAGTATATGGGAATGATTACAGTTGTTACAGATGTTGTAAGAGAAAACAATCAGACCTACCGACTTGGCTGGACTGAACAGTGTAAGGACGGCACAAAAATGGGAGTCGGCTGCCCTGAATACATATTGCTTTTCAGAAAACTGCCGAGCGACACCTCTAAGGCTTATGCAGACAAGCCTGTTGTCAAAGACAAGGAAGATTATACAAGAGGTCAATGGCAATTAGACGCTCACGCATTCTGGCGCTCTTCGGGTGACAGACTGCTTTCAAAGGACGAGCTTAAAAAGCTTGAGGTCGGACAGCTGCAGAAGGTATACAGAGCATTTTCCCGTGAGAATGTTTATAGCTACGAAGAACATGTCAAAATTGCAAATGAGCTTGACAAAGATAACAAGCTGCCCGCCGCTTTTATGGTAATTGCACCTGCAAGCTGGGACGCTACGGTGTGGGATGATATTAACCGAATGAGGACACTCAACACTACTCAGAGTCAGCGAAAAGCGGAAATGCACATTTGCCCGTTACAGTTCGATATTGTTGAGCGTATTATCAACCGCTATTCTTCCGAGGGCGAAACAGTTTACGACCCCTTCGGCGGACTTATGACTGTGCCGTATATGGCAGTTAAGATGCACCGATACGGTATCGGCTGTGAGCTGAGCGCTGACTATTTCCGTGACGGTGTCGGGTACCTGCAGGAAGCTGAAAGCAAGCTCGACGCTCCGACATTGTTCGATTTTGTGGGGTGAAGCTGTGAAAAGAATAATAATTCGCTTTAAAGACGGTAATTATGCCAATATAGAGTGCGCTGAAATGCACGAGGATGACGGAATAGTTAAAGTCTATAACTCAAAATGTATGTTAGTTGCTGTATTCAGCGAAAAGGATATAGTAGCTGCGTATCTGACAGATGCAAAAACAGAATAAAAACACAACGGCGGGCGGCGGTGAGAATATATTTATTTTCGCTCGTGACTGAATTTCGCTGTCCGCCGGGGAAGGAGTAATTATGGCAAAAGCTGTTTTAACATCAATTAAGCCGCAATGGTGTGCGCTTATTGCAAACGGTGAAAAGACTATTGAGGTAAGAAAGACCAGACCGAAGCTTGAACCGCCGTTTAAGTTTTATATTTATTGCACGAAAGAAAAAACGAAAGGTCAAAAGTTATTCCGTTCTAAATGGGAAGGAACGGTAGAAGCGCCTGCAATTTGCTTTAATAAGGTTAACGGTAAAGTCGTAGGCGAATTTGTGTGTGATGAGATTGACCATTTAGCGCATATAGGAACATCGTTGAGGGATGTTCACTTAGAATTAGTGCACAGAACAAACTGGGGAAGCTCAATAATATCTGATGAATGGTTACATCAGACTTGCCTGACAATGCAAGAGTTAGAGAGCTATTCCGCAGGCGGCGACATTTACGGCCATCACATCTCTGACCTTGTTATTTACGACAAGCCGAAAGAGTTGAGTGAGTTTGTAAAAATTGGCGATTGCGATGCTGGACTTAAATGCAAAAAATGCCCTTATTTTGAAAGAGGTGTTGAAGCAGCAGGACTTGAAGATGATTGTGTTGCTCCGTTTGATACAACTTGCTATTCACCGATAACTCGCCCGCCGCAGAGCTGGTGTTATGTGGAGGAGTTAAAATGACCGACAGAGAAAAAGCCATAGTAATGGCGTTTACAGGTGTAGCAATGCTGACAGGTGATAAACTTCAAATATTTTATAATTATGTTGCCGAGTTAGTCGGCCGTCCTGTTTGGACACACGAAATGCCTGTGCTTGCAGAAAAGATAAAAGAAAAATCCAAAGCTGACTTTTTGAAATTATGCCGTGAAACAACGGTGCCTATAAAACACGGGCATTGGGATGTGTTACACCGCTGCGGAACAAATATTCGTCCTTTTAAGGGCTTAAGATATGCGTGCAGTATTTGCAACCATGAAATAGATGTCACGGACGGGTACCAAGTGCCTAATTATTGCGAAAAATGCGGCTCTAAAAATGAGAGGTGATTCTCAATGACTAACTGTATAAATTGCGGCGCTGTTCTGAAAGGCGGTGTATGCGAATATTGCGGCACAGAATACGAAACAACAATTTCAACGCTCCACGCAGCAGACGGCACGGTATTTGAAGAAACAACAATAAATTTTCCCAATCCTGAGCTTGCCGAGTTTACAGCTGACAAAATGGCCCAACGCTTACAAACTTTAGCGTCAGCTACCGGCGGGGTAACCGTCGAAGAAGCAATTGCAAAACTAATTGCGCTTGCGAAAGAGAGGTGACAAAAAATGACTATTGATTCAGCAAGAAAAATATCTGAGTTGATTTATGAATATGACAATTTAAAAAAACAAATTAAGGATTTATCACTGGGCAAAGACATTAGCTTAAGATATACAGACGAAAACGGAGCAATTTGCTGCTGGACTCTTTCAAAAGAAGAAACTACTGAAATTTTTATTGCATTAAACAAAAGACTAAGTTGGATAGAACATAAAATTAAATTTTTCAAGGAAGAGAAAAGCCTCAAAAAAATTTAAGTTCAGTGCATAAGGAAGGGTGATATAACAATGGCAAATAAGCCCGTCTGGGGGTATATGAATTGTCCGTACTGCAAAACGAAGGTGCCTTTAATCTGGGACGGCAACGAAAAAAAGCGTTGCCCGGTTTGCTCAAAGCAATTCAAGACGAAGCGGCAAAAGATGAAAGTGTTTAAGCATTTGAAAAAGGAGTGAATTTATGGCAATTTTTGAAAATATTAAACTTGACAAAGGACTTTATACCACGGGCAGAGGCTTTCTTACAGAGCTTGAAAGCGTTGACCCGTCAGAAAATTACAAGGGAACTTCCCTTGAAGGACTTGACGCATTTGAAAGACAGCTCAAGAGATTTAACATCAAGGTAAGCGGCGCAGGCAGCGACACTATTGAAAAGTTTTTCAAAACCTCTGACAGCGCAGCGCTTTTCCCCGAGTATGTTGCAAGAGCAGTCAGGAAGGGTAAGGAGGAGGCAGACCTTCTCGACCTTATTGTAGCTACGAGAACAAATATCAACGGTATGGATTACCGTACAATCACATCTGCTCCCGCAGCATCGGAAAAGGTAATTCCCGAGGCTAATATTACCTTACAATCAAATCTTGTATCACTCAAAAAGAGAGGTAAAATGCTTGTAGCTTCATACGAGGCACTTCGTTTCCAGAGACTTGACCTTTTCACCGTTATGCTTAAGCAGATAGGCGCATATATCGCAAGAACTCAGCTCAGCGACGCAGTCAGCGTTATTGTAAACGGCGACGGCAACCAGAACCCTGCAGAAGAAATTGATGTTCAGACAGCAGGCACTATCACATACGCCGACCTTGTATCCTTCTGGAACAGCTTTGACCCGTATGAGCTTAATACCATTGTCGCTTCACCCGATGTTGCGGCAAAAATTCTTAACCTCAGCGAGATGAAGGACTCTTATGCAGGTCTTGATTTCCACGGCACAGGTAAAATTGTTACACCGCTGGGCGCAAAGCTTCTCAAGAGCACAGCCGTTGAAGAGGGTACTCTTTTAGGACTTGATAAGGGCTGCGCTCTCGAAATGGTACAGGCAGGCGGCATTATGACGGAGTATGACAAGCTCATTGACCGTCAGTTAGAGAGAGCCGCAATTACCGAAATTGCAGGCTTTGCAAAGATATTCACCGAAGCTTCAAAAGTTCTTTCGGTATAACGGAGGCAAAATTATGACTGAGCTGTATTGTATGCCTGACGGAAAAAGCATTGAGCCTTTTAAAACTGCAGAGGACTTAGAATTGCCTATGTGGAAGCGTGAGTATGACATACCTCTTATTCAGCAAAAAATAGTGATATTTATGCCAACGAAAGCTTTAAGCAGCAAATTTAAAAAAACGGGTTTAGCTCGTGAAATTGAAGCCAGCAGCATTTTATTTCAAATATTCACTGCCTATTGCCTCGGAGTTCCAATTTCCTCAAAGGTTCAGCACCTTGCTTTACACGGTAAGGGCAGGACAAAGAAGAAAAATATAAAAAGAATAAACTCTTATGTAAAAAGGGCTAAAAAAATCAATATAAAGGAGATGCAGAACAATGAAGATTAACAAAATAGCGGCTTTATGTAAAGAAGCGGGTGCAATTCGTGTACTGCTCACAAAGAACGGTCCGTGGATAGGTACAGGCTCGGCAATTTATTTTGTTCCCGAGCTTGCAGGAATATCCGAAGAGGGAATATACGCCGTATTCAACATTCCCGAAAAGAAGAGAGAGGACATTCTTATTCACTACCTTTCAGAAGAAGATGTGGACACGCTCGATATTAACGAAGCGGTCAGGGATTACATCACGAAGCCGTTGAAGCTGAAGCTTGAATTCGGCGAAGAAATAAAGTCGCTTTTAAGCGAGGACGGCGAGTTGCTTATGTTTCTTTCAGCATATGCAAAGCCTCTGCCGCCCGACTGTGAATTCTACAAGAGAGATAATTACATATATGTAAAGCGTGGCTTTGAGCTGAAAGCAATTATAACACCGTTAAGGTGGAAGAGCGAGAAGCTTCTCACAGAGCTTGAATATGTTACAGAATACATACGCCGTCTTGTAAATGCGGAGGACAGCGAAAATGAAAAATCATAAAGCTGTTATTACAGCATTGACGGTGTTGATATTTGTAGCACTGTATGTAATTATACATTATTTGCAGTTTAAACTTATTAGCGTTCTGCTGTGGCTTATAGGTCTTGTGTTATGAGCGAAGCGGTCAGAACAGCCTCGGAAAGCGTTGAACAGCAATGTCTGTTCAGGTGGGCGGCATGGCAGGTGGGACAGAACCCAGAGCTTAAGCTTCTTTACCATATACCGAATGAGGGAAAGCGTTCAGCGGCTCTGGGCGCCAAAATGAAAAGGGAAGGACTAAAAGCCGGAGTGCCCGATATTTGTCTGCCCGTTGCAAGAGGAAAATATCACGGCTTGTATATTGAAATGAAGGCAGGAAAAAACAAGCCGACTGAAAAACAGAAAGAATGGCTTGCAGACCTTTCGGCACAGGGATACGCCACGGCGGTCAGCTACGGCTGGGAAGAGGCAAGCAAGGTGATTATGAAATATTTGAATATGAGGTGAGCGAATGAAGCAATTTCACGAGATTGATATGTCGGATTACGGCATTGGAAAAAAGGAAGCGTTGGAGCTTAAATATTTCTGTCTTTCATACCCTGAAAAACAGGCAAAGCTTTTAAAGCTTGCAAAGGATACGAGCGAAGAGGGAAGAGCCGAATACAAAAGGCTTGAAAAGGACATTAAGGCTATACATACAGCGGTTACTATTGCAGTTGAGGGTCAACCGGGGATGTTAGAGCCGTTGCTTCGCAACCTCACCCGAAATGAAAGCATACAGAAAATGCCTTGCGGAGTAAATCAGGCTTATCAATACCGTAAAAGAGCATTTTTGATTTTAAAAAAAATAAAGTGAGTGAAAAAGGGGCACTTGTTTTCTGCTAACCTTGTAAGCAAGGGAAGCGGATAGCCATAGTTATATCTCCTTTTCGCAAGGAGCGCCGAGGGATTTACCGCCCCCTCGGCGCTTTCCCTTTTTTTATTATGAATGAACAAGACACAAGAAATTATGTTCTGAGCTTTGAGGACATAAGGCAATTTTATAAAAGCTACAAATGGAAAAGCTTCCGTGCGGCAGTAATGCGGAGAAAAAAATATCGCTGTGAAAAATGCTGGGCTAAGGGTAAATATAAAAGAGCGAAAGTACTGCATCATATAAAGCATCTGCGAGAGTACCCCGAACTCGCATTGACTGAAAGTAATATGCAAGCTCTCTGTAAGGATTGCCACCGTGAAGAACACCCTGAAGAATACAGAAAATCCAAGTTCGAAGAAAGGTGGGATTAGCTTGGCAAGACCTAAGAGCAAGAGAACGCTTTTAAGGGAAATTGAAAAAAAGAAAGCGGAAATAAAAAGCTCTCTTGAGACACAGCTGAGGGCGCTCGGCGCTGATGTTCCGCACTTTTACGACCTTATAAACACATACATCACCCTCTGGGGAATAAAAAAGCAGTTAGAAATCGACATTGACGAGCGTGGCATACGCTATGACGAAAAAATGTCAACGGGGCTTACAAAATCTGTTATAAATCCCGCAATCAAAGAGCTTGAAAACACTACAAAGCAAATGCTTGCAATTCTCAAAGAAATGAACCTGACAACGAGTGAGGCGACAGGGGAAGAGGATGAGGATGAAGGGTTGTAATTACAAGCCTGTTTGCGACTATATTGAAATGATTGACACGGACTATATGCCCGTGAACAAAGAAATTAAACAGCTTTCAGCAATGATTAAAAGAGTGTTCGAGGAAGAGGAACTTTTCCTTGACACAGAGCAAGCTGAAAAATATTTCAAATTCGAAAGATACTTTCCTTTTTCGCTCTTCGAGTGGGAAAAATTTGCTTTCACTCTTCACAACTGCTTATACAGAGCAGACGGCTTTTTGAGATTTCCTACGCTTTGGCTGCTCTGCGGCAGAGGCACAGGAAAAAACGGATTTCTGAGCTTTGAAGATTTCAGTCTTTTAACGCCGGTAAACGGAATAAAAGACTATCACATAGACACATTTGCCATGAGCGAAGACCAGGCAAAGACCACCTTTGACGAGCTTTACGCTGTGCTGAACGGCAACCCGAAGTATTTTAAAAATTATTTTTATTGGAATAAGGAAAAAATAACAAATTTAAAAACGGGCAGCACTTACCGTTACCGCACTTCCAATTTCAAAACTAAAGACTCAGGGCGACCGGGTAAGGTGGATTTTGACGAGATACACGCCTATGAAAATGACAAGCTTATAAGTGTCGGCACTTCGGGCTTAGGCAAAAAAGCACATCCAAGACGGACTTTTCTTTCAACTGACGGATATGTCAGAGGCGCAACCCTTGACGAATACAAGAGCAATGCCGCCGACATTCTTTCAGGTCTTATAGGTGACAACGGAACATTGCCAATGTGGTACAGGCTCGACAGTGACGACGAGGTACATGACGAGCGCAACTGGGTTAAAGCCGTACCGAGCTTACCGTATATGCCTACGCTGTTAAATCAAATGCGTATGGAGTATGAAGACTATAAAAATGACCCGATACGCAATCTTGATTTTATGACTAAGCGTATGAACAGACCGCAGGAGCAAAAGGAAGAGTGCGTTGCGTCGAATGAATGTATTTTACAAACGAAGCAGGATTTGTTAAGCATCAAAAGCAAAAAAGCAATACTCTGCTTTGACTATGCTTCAAGGCGTGACTGGGCCGCAGCAGGTGTTATTACAAGACAGGACGATAAGGTTCAATTCAACTGCAAGCTCTTTATATTAAAAGGCAACCCCGACCTGCCGAGAATAAAAGCTCCGCTTGAACAGTGGACAAAGATGGGACTTGTTGAGTGGGTAGACGGGCAGGACATACCGCCCGAAAAGCTTATTGACTGGGCGGAAGAGACACGAAAAGAGAACGACCTTGAATACACCGCCTGCGCTCTTGACTATTACCGTTATTCAATTCTTAAAAAGCAGCTTGACCTGTTAGGTTTTTACAGCGGTAAAGACGGCAACCTGTTTCTTATAAGACCGTCAGACATTATGAGAGCAGTCCCTGTTATTTGCTCTGCGCTTGATAACGGCAAGGTCATATGCGGTGACAATCCGCCGTTCAGGTGGTGTGCAAGGAATACAAAACGGACCATAGGCGACAAAAGAGGCAATGAAATTTTTGAAAAAATCGAGCCTAAGTCCCGTAAAACGGACTTGTTTATGTGCTTCGTCGCAGGAATGTGCGTTATTGACATGTTGCCGGAGTACGAGGATGACGGTGAACTGTTAGATGTAATTATTTGTTGAGGTGAGTGAGAACTTGAAGATTATAGATTTTTTAAAAGAAGTATTCGGCTCAAAGAATTTCGAAGTCATAGCAGGCGAAAAAATGACAGAGCTGTCATTATATCGATTTGCACTTTACAACGCCGTTCAGATTATAAGCTCGGCTATGTCAAGGTATGAGTTTGAATTTCAGGTAAACGGCAAAAGAGAAGAAAACGAAGATTGGTTTGCCCTTAATTTCGAGCCGAACAGAAATCAGTCAAAGCAGGAATTCTTATATGATTTAGTACTCAGACTTGCACTTGACGGCGAAGCTCTTTGCGTTGATGTAGGCAACGAGCATTTTATTGCGGACAGCTTTCAAAGCGATAAGGAAAGCTGCGGCTTCGGACAGGCCGTGTTTTACAACATTGAGAAAAACGGAGCAATACTTCCGTATGAATATAAAGCCTCTGAAGTGCTTTATTTCAAGCTGGATAATATTGAACTTAAAAGGCTGCTTACACAGACGGCACTTGAATTTCAAAATCTTCTGGACGCTGCAGGTAAAAAGTTTAAAAATTCGGCTTATCAGAAGGGAATTTTAAAAATTGAAGCTCACGGTACCGGTACCAAAGATGCCGAAGATAAGCAGAATGAAAACCTCAATGCAACAATTCGAAAATTCTACGAGGACCGCAACGCTGTATTGCCGCTCAAAAAAAATCAAAGCTATGAAGAGCTTGGCAAGTACAAAAATGTAGGCTCAACAGAGGATATAAGCTCAATGACCTTTCAGGTGTATTCAAGAGTTGCCGAAGCATTTAAAATGTCGCCGTATGTGCTTATGCACTCCTCACAGGAGCCGGACAATTTAAAAGCTGATTTTTATAAAGGCTGTGTCGAAACATATGTTGATTTTTTTGTCAGGGAAGCAAACCGCAAACATATAGGCAGAAGCAATTATCTCGGCAAAAAAACAGCCAAAATCAGACTTGTAAGTGTGCGCCCGTGGGATGTTGATGAGCTGATAAAAGACGGCACGGCGGTCTACAACCTCATAGGCTCGGGAACGGTAAGTATTGACGAGGTTAGACAGAGGCAGGGAAAAGAACCGCTTAACACCGATTGGAGCAAGGCGCATTATATGTCACTCAACCTCACAAGAATAGAAAATTTGCAGTCGACTGCAAGAAAGGAAGAATAAAAAATGGACAACAGCATTTTAAAATCCGCCTGCATAAAGGCGCTGAAAGCAGACGAAGCGGAGCTTGCAAAAATAAACGAGCTTACGCTGTCACCCGTAACAGCGGAACAGGTTTTCACCTTTAAGGTAAAGCTTTGCGATAACGAGGTCGACAGAGACACAGAGTCTTTCACCATTGATGCTCTCAAAAAGCTCGCTGAGCTGTTTAAGGGCAAAACGGGAATCAAGGACCATTCGGCAAGGACCGACAATCAGATTTCCCGTATTTATGACACTGAGGTTATTACCGAAGCGGACAAGCTCACAGCGCTTGGCGAAGAGTACACCTATCTTGAAGCACATTGCTATATTTTGCGAATTGCCAAGAATGAGGACCTTATTGCCGAAATCGAAGCGGGCATTAAAAAAGAGGTCAGCGTTCGCTGTTCTATGAAAAAACGCTATTGCTCAATATGCGGAAAGGAAGCAAACGCATATTACGGAACAAACTGTGAACACGCTGTCGGCAAGCTCTATGACGGCAAGATATGTTGTATAAGACTTGACATGGCAGTTGACGCTTACGAATTCAGTTTCGTTGCAATACCTGCGCAGAGAGATGCAGGAGCAAAGAAAAGCGGCGAAGAGGCTGCTTCGGAAGATATATCCGACGGTAACAATTCAACTAATGAAGTTGTTACAGAATCCACCGAGGAAAACGGTGAAAATGCAACAGAGGGTTCGGGAGATGTTTCTGAGCCTGAAAAAACAATTAGTTCGTTAAATGTTTTCGAAAACATTTTTAATAATTTGTTAAATTAAGGAGGCTAAAAAATGAGTTTCAACATCATTAACGAAGAAGCAAGAAAAGCTTTTCTTGCACAGTTTGAAGCTGCTGTCAAAGAGAATAACACAGCTGCAGCGGGCGAAGCTCTCAAGAGCTTTGTTGAGTCTGTATCAGCTGACATTATGGCTCAGGCAAAGGCAGCAGGAACACTCTCACAGGACGCAAGCGTTCTCGCAGCAAGAGGCTTAAGAGTTCTCACAAGCGAGGAGAAGAGCTACTTTAACAGTGTTATTGACTGTGCAAAGAGCGAAGACCCCGCAAAGGCGTTTGCAGGTCTTAACGCAACACTTCCCGAAACGGAAGTTAACGCAATTTTTGACGACATTGCAGAAGCGCATCCGCTTCTCAACATTGTTGACACGCAGAACACGGCAGCACTTATGAAGCTGCTTATCAATGCCAAGGGTCCGCAGGCAGCTATCTGGGGCGAGCTTAATTCAGCTATCACAAAGGAGCTTGAAGGCTCTGTTGAAGTTGTTGAGCTTACACTCGGCAAGCTTACAGCGTTTATGTATGTTTCAAACGACATGCTTGAGCTGGGTCCCGTATGGCTCGAAAAGTACATCAGAACCTGTCTTGCAGAGAGCATCGGCTACGGTGTTGATGCAGGTCTTATCGGCGGCAAGGGCATTGCAGGCGAGCCTATCGGTATGATGAAGGACATCTCTGACGGAGTAAGTGTCAGCAGCACAACAGGCTATCCTGACAAGGAAGCAATCAAGATAACTTCTCTTGACCCTGTTACATACGGCACACTGCTTGCAAAGCTTGCAACGAGCAAAACAGGAAGAGCAAGAACAATAAGCTCTGTTGACTTTATTGTTAATCCTGTTGACTATTTTGAGAAAATTTTGCCGGCAAAGACGATGCTTCGTCAGGACGGTCTCTATCAGACAGACTGCGTACCTTTCCCGACTAACTTCATTCAGTGCGCCGATGTTCCCAAAGGCGGAGCAATAATCGGTCTCGGCAAGATGTACAAGTTCGGTCTTGGCAAGGGTAAGGGCGGCAAAATCGAGACAAGCGACGAGTATAAGTTCCTCGAGGACCTTACCACTTACAAGATTAAGCTGTACGGCACAGGCAGAGCAGTTGACGATAACTGCTTCCTCGTTCTTGACATCAGCGGTCTTTTGCCGCTTACTCAGGCTACAGCTGCCGCTGATACAGACGGCGAATAATACTACGGTGCTTGGAGGTTAAACAATGGCAATAAGCATTGAAATTATTAAAAGAGAGCTCAATGTGACCTGGGATGACTCACTCAACAATCAGAGGCTTACAGCTCTTGAAGAAAGAGCTGAAAAAATCCTTAACGATAAGGCAGGCAGAGAGCTTGATTTTGACACTCCGGGCACCGAGCAGCAGCTTTTATTTGACTTGTGCAAATATTTAAACAGCGACGCTTACAGTCAGTTCCTCATTGACTATTCTGAGGAGCTGACGGCGTTAAGGCTCGGAGGTGTCGGAGATGAAGAAGAAGGAACCTGAAAAGGTTGCGTTCACAGACGGCCTTTTACAGCTCTTTTCACCGCTTGAGCCGCAGGTTGAAAAAGCACATTTCTACTTTTCGGACTTTACTGTTGGCGTAAACCGCTTTTATTCGGCAATGCTTGCAGGCGTTGAGGTTGCAAGGTGTGTGAGAATTCCGCAGTCGAGCATAAAGCTTGACGGCACTGAAAGCGTTGTTATAGAGGGAAAAACCTACTATATAAAACAAATTCAGAAAAAGAATGACACATTCCCGAAAACACTGCTTTTGACACTCTCGGAGACGGGGTGAGCTTTTGTACTTTGAATTAAAAATCAAAAATGATGACCTTGTAAATACGCTTGACAGACTTGCCCGAACAGTACCGACAGCAGCACCGAAGGCTGTTGACGCTATGGCAAATGTCATAAGACCGGCGCTTATTGCAGCTGCTCCTTATGACGGAAGCGCCAATCACAAGGGCAAGCATTTAAAAGAGGTTATCAAACGAAGCAAAATAAAGCATTTAGCAGGCAGCACAATAACTTCAGTATGGCTTATGCCGAGAGGTATCCGTGGAGCAAAGAAAAGCCCCAGAGCTTCTAAAAACTGGGACGCTGACAAGCAGGTTTACAAGCTTGTGGTTGCAGAGTTTGGCAGAAGTGATATGAGGGCAAAACCATTCTGGGAACCCACAGTTAAAAGAGTAAGCAACGAAGCGGTCAATGCCGCTGTTGAGATAATGCAGAAAGAGATGGACGGCAATGGACATTAAACAGCTTATAAACGAAATATCTCAAGAAGTGCAGCTTCCTTACCGTCGCTTATTCTGGGACAAAGACAAGGACGGCAGACAGCCGCCTGCGTATTTTGTCTGGAGGCGTGCAGGTGAAAAGTTCAAGGTTGAAAGCAACGACGAGGACGAAATCAGCAATATAACCGTAAAAATATCATTTTTTACGAATGAAGCGTCAGAAATCGACACTAAAGTTGCAGAAATCATTGCCGCTGCACGAAATAAAGGCTGCAAGGCTTATGAGCTTGACTTCGAGGATTACGAGAAGGAAACAAAATACTATCACAAGGAAATTGAAATTATTATTTTTTAGGAGGTAAAAAATGGAGAGAGTAAAAGGTAAGATTACCGCTATTCCGATAGGTCTTGACAATGTACATATTGCTGTACTTACCGCCGACCCTAAAGACGGAACAGCGGCTTATGCAACACCCGAATACCTTTCAAGAGCTCTGAGCGTTAATTTAACACCTATCTTAAAAGAGGGTGTGCTTGACTCTGACGACAATGTCGAAATCGACGAGTCAATGATTGCGGGATATACCGTAAGCTTCGGTACATCACAGCTTGACGATTACGCAAGAGCTAAAATTTTCGGACACAGAATCGACAGCACAGGCGGTCTTGTTGTGTCAAAGAACGATAAACCGCCCATCATTGCTCTTTTAGGCCGTTCAAAGCTTTCTGACAGAGTGAATTTTGAATATTTCGCTCTTTATAAAGGCTCTTTCAAGCCGAACGCAGCTGAAAGAGAAACAGACAAGAGAGAGGGCACAACCTACAAGACAGAAACTGTCGAGGGTACATTCTACCCGAGAGAGTCTGACGGTAACATTAAATACACAATGCGTACCGACAACGAAAAGTGCGACTCAACCAAAATTCAGAACTGGTTTACAGCGGTTCAGGAACCTGCAGCTGAAAGCGCAGAAGATAGTTCTTCGCAGGATAATGGCTGATTTTGCAGTTGACTGCAACAAAAAGGGGATAGCTTTTTGCTATCCCCTAAGTGTTAAAAATCTCAAATTACAGCTGAAGCTCTTTCACCGGGAGCGGAAAGGAAGCGGAAATGGGAAGAAAAGCTAAAAAAACCAAAATTTCAAGCTTAATTGTATATGAAGATGAAATTAAAGTAAACGGTCATACACGCCGTTTAGTATTTAACAACAGAGCCCTCGGTTATGCCGAGCAGTATTGCCGTCAAAACGGATTTGAGCTTTCAGGTGAAGAATTGCTCGACGAAGTGTCAAGAGGCGTATTCAGGGCAATTTTTGCTGTTTTATACGGAACGGTTAAAGCAGGGCATAAGGGATATACATTCTCACAGTTCAAGAGTGAATTCAAAGTTGACGGGCTTGTTATATATACAGAAAAAATAGCAAAAGGATTGTCAGAGTACTTATTTGAGAAAAGAGAGTTACCTGACGGAATAACGCTTGAAGCAGACGAAAAAAGCAGCGACATAGTGGGCGACTACTTCGAGCTTGCACGCAAAGTACTTAAAATGACGGATGATGAAATATTGAACAGCTCACTCAGAATTATAGAGCAGAAGCTTAAATTCTCGCTCGGAATAGATGAACAGGACAGCAAGGCTGGGTACATTGACAGCGTGCCCGGATTTTAATATTAAGGCGGTGAAAAAATGTCAAACAAATCTGACTTAAGAGTTGTACTCGGTATAGACGGCGAGATGGAGTTTACCCGTAAAATGGACAAGCTCGCCCGTCAGCAAAAAGAGCTTAAGGCAGAAACAAGTCTTGCAATGGCGGCTCTTAATAAGGATGCAACAGCCTATGACAAGGCGCAGGTAAAATCAGAAAGCCTGTCAAAGCAGATTGAAATTCAAAAGCAAAGAGTACAGGAGCTTAAAAACGCTTACGAGAGAGCAACCGAGCAGGAAAACATAGACGAAGAGGTTGTGTCCCGTCTGAGAACTCAATATCTTCAGGCAGAAAGCTCTCTTAAAAACCTTGAAAAACAGCTTAAAGACGCAAATGACACTCTCGCCGAACACGGAAGCAGAGCAGGACAGGCGGCTGAAAAGCTCGAGGATTTTTCGAAGAGGGCAAAAAAAGCAGGAGACGGGCTTGAAAGCGCAGGTAAGACCTTAACAAAAGGATTGACCGTGCCGATTATGGCAGCGGCTACAGCTGCAGCAAAATCTGCTATTGAATATGAGGACGCTTTTGCAGGCGTAAAAAAGACGGTAGAAGCAACCGAAGCCGAATATGCAGAAATGTCCGACAGCATTTTAGATATGTCAACCAAACTTGCGACTTCCGCAAACGAAATTGCAGGGGTAGCAGAAGCTGCCGGACAGCTTGGTATCAGCAAAGAAAATGTACTTGCATTTTCCGAGGTTATGGTTAAGCTCGGAATGAGCACCAACCTCAGCGCAGAGGAAGCGGCAACAGCACTTGCAAAGCTTGCAAATATAACAGGAATGAGCGCCGACAAGTACGACGACCTGGGCAATGTTATAGTTAAGCTCGGTAACAATTACGCTACAACCGAAGCGGATATTGTCAATATGGCGACAAGGCTCGCCTCAACAGGTGCAGTTGTCGGATATACAGAGCCTCAGATGATGGCTATTGCTACTGCTCTTTCTTCGGTTGGTATCGAAGCGGAAGCGGGCGGTTCTGCTTTTTCAAAACTTTCCAAGCAGGTAGCTCTTGCCGTTGCAGAAGGCGGCAAGGACCTTGACAAATGGGCGAGAGTTGCAGGCGTAAGCTCTGCTGAATTCAAGAAAGCTTATGAAGAGGACGCTCTCGGCGCTCTTAATATGTTCATTAAGGGCTTAAATGACACAAACAGGCTCGGCGAGAGTTCAATTTCAATTCTTGCCGATATGGGTATTAAAGAAGTCAGAATGTCAAACGCTGTGCTTGCTCTTGCAGGCAGCGAGGACATCCTCGGCAAAGCTCTCAATGACGCAAACAGCGAATGGACAAACGGTAATGCTTTACAGGAAGAAGCATCAAAAAGGCTTGAAACAACGAAATCCAAAGCTGAAAACGCAAAAAACGAGCTTATAAAAACAGCTGTAAAGCTTGGCGATAATTTCTTACCTACAATAGCTGATATAGCAAAGCATGTCGGTGACCTTGCTGACAAGTTCGGTGAGCTTCCGCCCGAAACGCAGAAGAGCATTGCAAAATTTGCATTGTTTGTAGCTTCTGCAGGTCCTACCGTCACGGTGCTTGGCAAGGTAACCAACGGCATAGGCTCGGTAACAAGCGCAGGCTCGAAAGCGCTTAAAACATTCTCACAGATTAAGGCGGGTACATATACGGGTCCGCTTTCAAATCTTGTTAAAGGCTTGAGCAACGCATCAGGCGCAACGGGCGAGCTTGCAGGTGCTTCGTCAGGGCTTGCAGGTCTGCTCTCGTCAAGCGGTCCGCTTATAGTTGGCTTCGGTCTTGCCGCCGCCGTTGCAGGCACAATGTACTGGGCTTACCGTCAGAGCACCGAGGGTACGAGAGAGCTTGGCGAAGAAATCAACAACATCTGCGGCAAATTCGGTCAGCTTGATGATGCTGTAGCTTCAGCTACAAACCTGTTAGACGGTTTGAGCGACGCTGCAGTCGGAATAAACACAGCGGCAAAAGCGGATGTCGAAAAGCAAATTGACGATATACAGAAGATTATATCAGACATTGCACAGAGAGCTTCCCTTGAACGCAGAGATTATACACAGTCGGAAATTGACAGGCTTAATGAGCTGTTCGGCTTAATGCGTTCTTTGAGTGAGCAGGAGCTTGAGCTTGCCGGGGCAAGACAGAATGCTGCCATGACTATGGCAAAAACCGAAACAGACTACAGCAAGCAGAACGCCGAGGACCTTATCAAGACAGCACAGGAAGCCAAAGACGAGGTTATAAGGCTTGCCAATGAGCAGTACAACGAAAAAATTCTGCTTGCAGAGCAGGCTTTCAATGATGAACACTCGATTAACGAGCAGGAATACATTAAACAGCTCGAAGATGCAAGAAATGCTAAAGACTCTGCTTTAAGAATTGCCAACGATAAGTACAGCGAGACGCTGACAATAATTACTAACGGTTATTACGACCAGGAATTCGCTGAAAATGAACACCTGCAGAAGATTATAGAGCTTAACGAAGAGCGTAAAACCATTGAACAGCAGTATGCTGCAGATATGGCTGACACTGCGAAATGGGATGCGGACACTCAAAACGCTCTCAGACAAAAGCATCAAAGCGATATTGACAATATAAATAAACAGATAGCAAAAAGCTTCGAAGAGCTTAATGATGATGAAGTAGCAGAGCTTCTCGAAATGCAGGCAAACACAGAGCTTTACGGCGGCAAGGTAAACAGTAAGGCGCAGTCTTTTTTAGATGCTTTCATAGGTTGCTTTGACGATATGCCCCGTAAAATGAAAAAGTCCGCTACTGACTCTGTTCAAGGCATGCTTGACGGGCTTGAAGAAAAAGAGCCGAGCTTATTCAAAAAGGCTTCTAATCTTGCAGGCGGTTTTATAAGCCGGATTAAAAAGAAATTGCAGATTGCATCTCCTTCAAAGGTTACAAAGCAGCTGTTCAAATTTGCCGTTCAAGGCGGCGAGGTCGGCGTTGACGAGGAAGCCCCCGAGCTTATGAAATCGGCAGAAGCTCTTACAGATGATTTTATAAAGCAATTTGAGGGTATCAATCCTCAACTCAGCGCAAGATTACAGTTAAGTGCCGAAAGACTTTCAAACCTTAATGTCGAAGGCAGACTTGCCGGAGCAAAACAGACTGCCGACAGAGCAATTAACACCCTGTCAAGAGAAAGCGGCAGCGTAACAAATAACAGCTCAACGACTAATACAGAGGTCGGCGGCATTGTCGGCTTAAGAATTGACAATGTAAATGTAAACAATGAGAGCGACATTAACAATCTTGCAAGCAAGGTCGTTGAACAGCTTGTTGATATGTTCAGTGCACGAGGTGTAAAAATATGAAAAATTTCTTTATTTTTAACGGGAAAGACAGCAGGGATTTTGATATCCAGCTTGGTGAATACCCGCCGATAGTGAAGCCGAGAGAGAGAATTGAAACAATAACTGTCCCCGGACGAAGCGGAACGCTGCACTCGAAAGAAGGCGAATACATTTTTGACAGCTATGTGAAGTCGTTTAACATCAATGCTCTCAACCCGTCAAGAATTGATGAGATTAAAGATTGGCTACAGGGCAGTGGCGAGCTTGTCGTAGGGAATGAGCTTGACTGGATATATGACGGCTATATTACAGAAGCAATAGAATTTACACGCTTTTTCAGAGGCTGGCACAAAGCAACGCTCAATATCGAAGTTCAACCTTTCAAAAAATCGCAAAAAGTATATACGCATACCCTTGAAACAGGGAATGTTGATAATTATATACAATGCGAAAGCAAATATCCTACGCCGTATGTTATTCATCTTATGGAGCACCCTCCAAGAATTCCAATTTTTTATATTAACGAATTCACAATAAAAACTTTATTCGGCGCCGGTGATACATATACAGGTTGGGCTCAGATAATTTCAGAAAAGGGAATTGCTATGGCTCAGTTAGAAGATGACCCGTTGGCGCCAGTAGTAACATATCCTCTTGTAATGTCTGAACAAAAGGCAACCTTGCTTGTTAACGGAAAGAACAATATTAGAATACGCCATCAATGCTTACAACCGGCAAA
>Ga0326512_10000504_pt1 | contig 34528 bp, 49 predicted proteins | sample 1_2617_0518_D_FD_203652 | JGI IMG/M metagenome (GOLD analysis project Ga0326512, IMG submission 203652) | Bovine rumen microbial communities from UC Davis, California, United States - 1_2617_0518 | ecosystem: Host-associated > Mammals > Digestive system > Stomach > Rumen | place: USA... | reverse complement strand
CACAAACCTGCAAGGACTGCCTGAACTACGCAACCTGTCCCGAACGCAGCAGGCTTTATCCTTGCAGGAGTTTTAAACCGATAAGAGTAAACAAGGACAAACAGGGGCGCATATGATTAACTATTAACTGAAAGGAGCTGTTATTATGAGTTCAGGTTATCCGACAGATCTGCCGCTGAAGACGATCACAGTCAACGGAAGGACGTGTCAGTATTACGTCAGGATCACAAGAGGCAACGATCAGAAGGCTCTTGAAAACTTCCAGAGAGTGTTGGGTCGTCTCGCTGACGAGGTGGAAAGAAAAATAGCAGCCGAAAAAGCTGAGGAGGAAAGAAAAAACAATGCAGGAAAACAAACAGGCGTTCGTCCGTGAACTGGGCGAACTGCTGAAAAAGTACAGCCGTGAAGCGGTCAGTGAACTGGTCTATTTCGAGGACAGCGACCGCTTTGAGGCTGTGGAGATCATCTACGAGGACGGTCACAGGCGCACGGTGAACGTAACTGCGGACAGCATCATCGCTGTCATGAAGGACATAGCGAGGGCGATGCTGTGACAGACCTTGCTTACATAATCGAAAGTGCGGACGTGCGTCTGCCGAACGCCTGCCCGGAACTGCCGGACATGGAGTTTGAACCTGTGGCGGCGGTGAAAACGGCTGTCTGTGAGCGTTGCGGTAACGTATACGAGATACACAGCGGAAGACCGACATCTTACTGCAAGGCGTGCAGATATCTGATACATCTTGAAAAGGACCGTGAAAGATACGAGAAGAAAAAGCGCATGAAGTACCGCAAGCCGCGAGAGTTCACGACTGAGAACGTCAGGGAAGCGACCCGCGAAGCGATGCGTCACGGCATCAGCTACGGAAAATATATGCAGATGATAAGGAGGCGAACAAAATGAACAGAAGTGAACGCAAGGCGGCGCTGCTTTCGGCGTTGTATATGCTGGGCTTCGGGATAGGGTGCTATAACAGAAGTATCACAGTGATCTTTCTCGTGACGTTCTGCGCGGCTGTGGTAGTCATCGCCGGGTACTATGTGGACAGGGCTGAACGCCGTCTGAGATTCTACCGCCGTGAGCTGTCAAGGCAGGCTCGTGAGGCGCTTGAAGATGATGAACCGCCGAAGATCACCATGTCGAAAGGCAGGGCATCATGAAAAGAGCACCGAAACAGTACCACTACAGCCACTGGGACGAGGGCGAAATCAACGCTCTGATGCGTCTCCGCGGCGAGGGCAAAAGCACCGCCGAGATAGCCGAAGCGCTCGGTCGGACTTACTGGGCGGTGGCGAACGTGATTTATCGGATAAGAAAGGGTGAGAGGTATGGGAAGCGACTATGAAAGCACTGTCAGACGTGCCGAGCGAGCATCGGGTCGAGCGCTGACAGATCATGAGGTCATACTGTTCCTCGCTGAGGAAGTCGAACAGATGCGTGAAAAGGTCAAGCTGTATGAAGCGGCGGCACCGTCTGAGGACAAATTCGCAAAGTTCCGCGAAGCAACCTTTAAGGGGATTCGCAAAATGTACGATTATATGTCCGCAGAGGAACAGCGCATCTTCGACCTCGGCGAGCTGTACGGTCGGCTGAAAATGATAGAAGAGGTGATGAACGATGAGGACAAAAAATGAGCCTGCCCGTGTTGGAGCACGGACAAGCTCGGAGGACAATATATCTAACATAACTATCATACCACACAAAATGCGGTATGTCAAGAGGTAACAACAATGGTTAATAATTTTGACGATCCTATCAAGCCGTCATACCGCTTCAAAGAGGTCACAGAGCTTCAAAAGCTGCCGCTTGACGACAAGATACAGATTGCGGTTAGGGTGCTGAAACAGGCTTTTTCACTGTGCAGTCACACTCCGGCGATAGCGTTTTCGGGTGGCAAGGATAGTGAGGTAGTCGCCGATCTGATCGAGCGGTTCTGCTCCGAGGAGTTCGAGCGGACACACTGCATCTTCGGCAACACGGGCATCGAGTTTCCAGAAAGCCTGCGGTTCGCAAGGGAGTACGGCAAGGCACACTTCGGTGAGAGATTCCACGAGACTGAACTGTCACGCTTGCAGGAGGACGAGCTGAGGTATGACTTCGCCCGTCAGATGGTGAACGAGCTTGAAGACGAGGGTTCGCTTGACGAGATATTAAAGCCGGATGGCAAGCTCAAAGGGCAGAAAGCCCTTGTTGAAGCAGCGAAAAAGCGTGGGTACAAGCTGGATAATTCAAGGCTTTTTAAGAAAGGTCATGTCAAGAATTTCGCCTACTGCGTTGAACAGTACGGCGCACCGCTTCTCGGAAAGTCGGCAAGCAGGTTAGATGCACACCGCATAAACATTGAGTGTTTTCTGAAATATTCGCAGTCGGACAGCAGCAAGGAAGAGCTTCGGGAGTATTATGACATTCTGCGTGAATGCAAGTTCTCCCAGCACTGCTGCAAGCTGCTGAAAAAAGAGCCGTCAGAACGTCTGCAAGCCGAACTTGACGTTGACATGATATTCAAGGGGCTTATGGCAAGCGAGAGCAGGAGCAGGCTCACGAGCTTTGCAACGAGAGGGCATATCTTCGCGTCGCACAGAGACCACATTACAGACGGTGCGTTCTATCACGTCAACCCTCTCGGGCTGTGGACAGATGATGATATATGGGAGTATATCCACAAATACAGTCTTGAGTATTCGCCGCTTTACGACATAACCTACACAGCAGCAGACGGCAGCACCCAGCACATAAAACGCAACGGCTGCATAATGTGCGGCACCGACATCCAGTACAAGGATAATCACCTGTCAATTCTGCGTCAGACCCACCCGAAAGCATGGCGAAGCTGTATGGAGCATTTTGGTTATCGGGAAGAACTGTACAAACTCTTCCGGCTAAAAAAGAACGTGAATATCTTTGACAGCCTTGCCGACGAGGGAACAGCTTCACGCATGATCGAGAAGTTCGGGGACGTGTCAACGCTTATTGATATGCGCCCATGTGTTTTCGACGAGTACGGCGAGCTGGTAGATTTGACAGGGACGGGGTTAGAAAGCGAATATGACGCGGAAGTTCTGCTCGATAGCAGCGGGCAGTTGAGAATGGTATAGGAGTGAAAACAATGTCAGTAAAAATAAATGCGCTTGAAATGGAAAACGTTAAGAAGATAAAGGCGGTGCAGCTCACACCGACCGAGAACGGTCTAACCGTCATCGGGGGCAAGAACCGCCAGGGGAAGACCTCGGTGCTCGATGCCATCGCCTGGGCGCTGGGCGGCAACAGATTCAAACCCTCTGAGCCGCACCGTGAGGGCAGCGTATCAGACCCGCACCTGAAAGTCACGCTGAGCAATGGCATCACCGTCGAGAGAAGCGGCAAGAGCAGCAGCCTGAAAGTCATAGACCCAAAAGGCAACAAGGGCGGACAGGCTCTGCTTGACAGCTTCATCGAGAGCTTTGCCCTCGACCTGCCGAAGTTCATGCAGGCTTCGGCAAAGGACAAGGCAGACACGCTGCTTAAGATCATCGGCGTGGGTGACAAGCTCTATGAGCTGGAACGCAGGGAAAAAGAGCTCTATGAACAGCGCCACACTATCGGACAGATAGGAGAGCAGAAAGCCAAATATGCCGCCGAGCTTCAGGTGTTCCCGGGGGTGCCCGACGAGCCTGTGTCAGCTTCGGAGCTTATCGCTCAGCAGCAGGAGATACTCAGGCATAATGCGGAGAACGAGCGTCTGCGTCAGAATAAATTAAAAATTCAAGCGGAACGCAACGCTCTGAACGAGAAGATCGAGCAGCTGAAAAGCGAGCTTGAAAAGTGCACCGCCGAGCTTCAGGTGAAGATGGTAGAGCTTGAAGTCGCCAGCAAGACTGTGGCAGAGCTCAGAGACGAAAGCACAGCCGAACTTGAAGAGAATATCGCAGAGATAGACGAGCTGAACAAGAAGGTCCGCACTAACCAGGAGAAAGCCCGTGCTGAAGCAGAAGCCGAGGAATACCGTGAGAAGTACCGCGCATTCACTGAGGATATCGAGAACGTGAGGAAAGAACGTATGTCGCTGCTCGAAAATGCCGATCTTCCGCTTGCAGGGCTGTCGGTTTCCGAGGGCGAGCTGACCTACAACGGGCATAAGTGGGACGGCATGAGCGGTGCGGAGCAGCTCGTCGTTGCAACGTCGATCGTGCGGCGGCTCAACCCCGAATGCGGTTTTGTGCTGCTGGACAAGCTGGAACAGATGGATCTTGATACGCTGTCGGAGTTCGGCAGGTGGCTCGAAGGTGAGGGCTTGCAGGCTATCGCTACCCGCGTTTCAGTGGGCGATGAGTGTAGTATCATCATCGAGGACGGAGAATCGAAGCTGCCCGAACCTAAGTATACGGGTTTTGCAGGGTGGAACGGCGGCGGCTTTTGACGGAACGCCCAAAAATGTGAACTTCGATTCGTTAAAAATCATGTGAACAATTCTATTGACAAATTCACGTTTATGGATATAATATCTTATAGAAAAGAACTTTTTAAAATTTAAAATCACAAACAAGGAGGTCGGAAAAATGTTTGAGATCAGTTCCGGAAAGGTGGCAACCGCTCAGAAGGTCGTCATCTACGGACCCGAGGGAGTGGGCAAGTCCACGCTTGCGGCGGCGTTCCCGAAGCCGCTGTTCATCGACACAGAGGGCAGCACGAACAAAATGGACGTAGCACGTTTCCCTAAGCCTACAAGCTGGGAGATGCTCAAAAACGAAGTTCGTGAAGCGCCTAAAACGGGGTGCAAAACGCTCGTTATCGACACTATCGACTGGGCGGAAAAGCTGTGCATCACATCTATCTGCGACGCACATCAGAAGAAGGGCATCGAGGACTTCGGGTACGGCAAGGGATATGTTTTTGAGCGTGAGGAGTTCGGAAAGTTCCTCGATCTGTTGCAGGAGATCGTGGACGGCGGCGTGAACGTAGTCCTGACGGCACACGCTCAGATTCGCAAGTTCGAGCAGCCCGACGAGCTGGGCGCATATGACCGCTGGGAGCTGAAGCTCGGTCAGAAGACAGGCTCGCAGATCTCGCCGCTCGTGAAGGAGTGGGGCGATATGGTGCTGTTCTGTAATTACAAGACACATACGGTGATCGTGGACGACAAGGGCACGAAACGCAAAGCACAGGGCGGCGAGAGGGTGATGTACACCTCGCACAATCCCTGCTGGGATGCCAAGAACCGTGACGGTCTGCCCGACGTTCTGCCGCTGAGCTACGGGTCTGTGGCGCATCTTTTCGGCAGCGTTCCCGAGCAAGAAAGCGTACCAAAGGCAGCACCCGAACCGCCTGTGACTGTTGTGCGAGAGACTGTTCCCGACAAAGCACAGCCCGAACAGAACGAGCCTCCTGCCGTTCCCGAGATACCGACGGACATCCCGAAGGAACTGCAAGACCTCATGCGGCAGGACGGCATAAGTGCATGGGAGATACAGATGCTCGTGGCGGACAAGGGCTACTGCCCGCCGGATATGCCCATAAGCAAGTATCCGCCCGATTTTGTACAGGGTGCGATAATCGCACAGTGGGAGCAGGTCAGGGAAGCTGTAAAAAAGGCTGATTATCAGGGAGTACCGTTTTGATAAGAAAGGAGCAATAACATAATGGCAGACAATTTCAGAGAGTACGGATGGGATGATGAGATCAACAACGAGGATGCATTTACGCTGCTTGAACCGGGAGATTACGAGTTCGAGATCGTGAAGTACGAGCGCGGAAGGCACGAGGGTTCGGCAAAGGTGCCGCCCTGCAACAAGGCGATAGTGACGTTCAAGGTGGGCGACACCGAGCTGAACGAAAACTTCCTGCTCTGCTCGATGCTCGAATGGAAACTCTCTCAGCTGTTCCTGTCGGTGGGCTTGAAGCGCCACGGCGAGCCGCTCCGCATGAACTGGAGCGCTCTTCCCGGCAAGCACGGTGTGTGCAAGGTAGTGCAGAACAAGTATACCAAAGACGGCAGGGAGTACGTCAACAACCGCATAGACAAGCTCTACGCATACGATGAGCAGCCTGCGAACGCCGTACCGCTCACGGCTCGGACATCTCAGCCGACGGGTCAGTGGCAGCAGCCGACACAGCAGAGCGGCTGGAACGGCGGCAGCTTCGGGGGGTGGAACGGATGAACCTCAGACCGTATCAGCAGCAGGCAGTAGATGCGGTCATCTCCGAGTGGTCGGACAAGGACAGGACGCTCCTTGTCCTGCCTACGGGGACGGGCAAGACCGTTGTGTTCTCGAAGATAACCGAGGAGCGTGTCAGGGCAGGCAGCAGGGTGCTGATACTCGCACACAGAGGTGAGCTTCTCGATCAGGCGGCAGACAAGCTGTACAAGGTCACCGGGCTGAGATGCGCAGTCGAGAAAGCCGAACAGACCTCGCTCGGGTCGTGGTTCCGTGTGGTGGTAGGCTCGGTACAGACGCTCATGCGTGAGAAACGGCTCTCGGGGTTCTCACAGGACTACTTCGACACGATAATCATCGACGAGGCGCATCACTGCATCTCAGACAGCTATCAGACAATACTGAACTACTTCAATACAGCAAAGGTGCTCGGGGTAACGGCTACCCCCGACAGGGGAGACATGAAGAATCTCGGTTCTGTCTTTGACAGCCTTGCATACGAATATACTCTCCCGAAAGCGATCAGGGAAGGCTACCTCTGCCCGATAAAGGCGGTCACCATACCGCTGAAGCTTGACCTGTCGGGAGTATCCACACAGGCAGGCGATTTCAAGGCATCGGATATCGACACGGCGCTCGACCCCTACTTATATCAGATAGCCGACGAGATGAAGAACTATTGCAGCGACAGAAAAACGGTGGTGTTCCTCCCGCTGGTGCGTACCTCTCAGAAGTTCCGCGATATCCTGAACAGCAAGGGCTTTAACGCCGCAGAAGTCAACGGGAGCAGCGACGACCGCACGGAAGTGCTGGAAGCCTTTGATAAAGGTGAGTACAACGTGCTCTGTAACTCCATGCTGCTCACCGAAGGCTGGGACTGTCCGGGCGTTGACTGTGTGATCGTGCTCAGACCGACGAAGGTCAGGTCGCTGTACTGTCAGATGGTCGGTCGCGGTACAAGGCTCGCCGAGGGCAAGGATCATCTTCTGCTGCTCGACTTTCTGTGGCACACCGAACGGCATGAGCTGTGTCATCCTGCGAATCTCATCTGTGAAAATGAAGAGGTCGCGCGGAAGATGACCGAGAACCTCGCAGAAAAAGCAGGCAGTGCGGTCGATATTGAGGAAGCGGAGCATCAGGCGAGCGAGGACGTTGTGGCTCAGCGCGAGGAAGCACTCGCTGCTACGTTACAGACCATGAGAAAGCGTAAGCGTGCGCTCGTTGACCCGTTACAGTACGAAATGTCGATAGGTGCGGAGGACTTGTCGGGGTATGTGCCGACCTTCGGGTGGGAGTGTGAGCCGCCGACCACAAGGCAGCTTGAACGGCTCGAAAAGCTCGGTATCTTCCCGGACGAGATAGACAGTGCAGGCAAGGCAAAGCTGCTTCTCGAACGCATCGCCAAGCGGCGTGAGGCAGGGCTTGCGACCCCGAAACAGATACGGCTCCTCGAACGCTACGGATTCAGACGCGTGGGTGAGTGGAACTTCGAGGCGGCAAGCAGCATGATCTCACGCATAGCGGCAGGCGGCTGGCGGGGTGTTCCGGCAGGCGTGGATCCTGCAACATATAAGCCCGAAGGAGTGATCTGATGGACCTTTTAGAAATACTACAGTATATACCGCCCTCTGCCCTCGACTACCAGGAGTGGGTCAACGTCGGCATGGCGCTCAAACATGAGGGATATTCCGCATCAGACTGGGATACCTGGTCAAGAAACGACAGCAGATACCACAGCGGCGAGTGCTTTTCCAAGTGGGAGAGCTTTGGCGGTTCGGACACCCCCGTGACCGCAGGCACTATCGTTCAGCTGGCGAAAGACCACGGTCTGAAATTCGGCGGCGAGTTCCGCGAACTTGACTGGGACGGTGAGATAAGCTATGAAGAGGGCTTCGTACCCTCTTCCGAAAGTGAGGGCGTGAAGATATCCGAACCTGCCGACTTCGACCCCGTGAAGCAGATATCCACATACCTGGAGCTGCTTTTTGAGCCCGACGAGCACGTCGGGTACGTTACCGAGGTATACGAGCATGAGAGAGACGGCAAGACGATACTGTCGCCTACACGCGGAGCCTACGACCGCACAGCGGGTCAGCTGCTTGACGAGCTGTCACGATGCGGCGGAGATATCGGTGCGGTATTCGGCGATGCGAACCCCGAAGCGGGTGCATGGGTCCGTATCAACCCGCTGGACGGCAGGGGCGTCAAGGATTCAAACGTCACCGACTACCGCTATGTGCTGATAGAGTCGGACAGCCTGCCCGTAGAGCGTCAGAACGCCCTTGTACGAGAGCTTGAACTGCCCATAGTCACGCTGACACACACGGGCGGCAAAAGCCTTCACGCAGTCGTGAGGGTCGATGCAAAAGACCGTGAGGAGTACCGCAGGCGAGTGGCGTTCATGTTCGATGTCTGCCGAAAGAACGGACTGGAGATAGACAAGAGCTGCAAGAACCCGTCGAGACTGTCACGCTTCCCGGGATTCATCCGCGGAGAGCATAAGCAGTTCCTGGTGGACACCAACATCGGCAAGGCGTCGTTTGAGGAGTGGAAGGACTATATCGACGAGATCTCCGATGACCTGCCCGACGCGGAGAACGCCGCCGACTTCTGGGACGATATGCCCGAGCTGGCACCGCCGCTAATCGACGGTGTGCTCAGGCAGGGGCACAAGATGCTCGTGGCAGGGCCCTCGAAGGCAGGCAAGTCCTTCGGGCTGATCGAACTTGCGATAGCTATTGCCGAGGGTGGCGAGTGGCTCGGCTTTAAATGTACGCAGGGCAAGGTCTGGTATGTCAATCTCGAACTTGACCCTGCTTCCTGCAAGCACCGCTTTAAGGACGTTTACAAGGGCTTGGGAATCGAGCCGAAGAACCTGCACAACATCGACATATGGAACCTGCGCGGACGCTCTATACCTATGGACAAGCTGGCTCCGCCGCTGATACGACGTGCGAAGAAAAACGGCTATGCCGCGATCATCATCGACCCGATCTATAAGGTCATCACGGGTGACGAAAACAGCGCCGATCAGATGGCTCACTTCTGCAATCAGTTCGACAAGGTGTGCTCGGAGGTCGGCTGTGCGGTCATCTACTGCCACCACCACAGCAAAGGCTATCAGGGCGGCAAGCGTTCGATGGACAGAGCGAGCGGCTCGGGAGTGTTCGCACGAGACCCTGATGCACTGCTTGACTTCACTGAGCTTGCGGTCACGGATGCTCTGACGAAACAGCAGCAGGACAAAGCCTTCTGTGAGGTCTGTGAGAAGTGGGTCAGACGTTTCCTGCCGTCGCTGGATGACAAGTGTTCGCCGGACGACCTGTTCAGCCCGTCGGGGATGCGTGAGATAGCGCAGAAGAGCCTCCCTGACAAGTCCTTCAAGCTGATGATGGCAGAAGCCGAAGCCGCAAAGAAGGCGCTCACAGCGCGCACAGCGTGGCGTATAGAAGGGACGCTGAGAGAGTTTCCGAGATTCGAGCCGCTCAATGTTTGGTTTGATTATCCGGTACACAAGTACGACAGTGACGGCGTTCTGGCTGACTGCGAGGCTGAGGGTGAATTTGACCCGAGGAAGAATCTGGGGCGGAAGAAGTCAAAGGCTGAAAACGCAGCTGAAAGAAAGACCGCGATCGAGATAGCTTTTGAAGGATGCGAGAAAGACGGTCAGACTACAGTGAAGCAACTTGCCCAGGCGATAGGCAAAAGCATAGATACTGTATACAATTATCTCGATGAGCACGGTGGCTTCTGGCGTGACAAAAAGGGTAATGTAGGACGAAAAGCCGAGTCCTAAAAACCGAGTTTTTTCGGAATAACTCACGTTCCGAAAAAACGAGTGAATTTCATTCTTTCGGATGATTTCCGAAAAACCGAGAAAACACCGTTTTTTCGGAGGAAGTCCGAAACATATTATTTATAATAATATATTTTCGGTGCTTAAAGCCGCACCGAAAAATTATTTGAAATAATTTCCGCGCGCGAGGCGGCGAAAAAAGGAGCTGTAATTTTATGGAAGAAAAGAAGATTTGCCCGTTCAACATGAGACCGTGCATGAAAGCTGATTGTGTATTCTTCGATGCCCCGTCTGACGTTTGCGAGCTGAAGGGCATCGGTGACTTGCTGTTCGACATTTTGAAGAAGCTCGAAGATCTGGAGGAGGAACTGACATGACACAATTTTTCATGCCGATGAAGTCGCCGCCGACCGTCACTCATCAGGAGAAGCAGGTCACGGTCAGGAACGGCAAGCCCGTATTCTACGAGCCGCCCGAACTCAAAAAGGCTCGCAGTCAGCTCATGGCACACCTGATGAAGCACCGCCCCGAACAGCCGTTCACGGGTGGGGTCAGGCTGGTGGTCAAGTGGCTGTTCCCGAAAGGTGAGCATCAGAGCGGCGAGTACCGCACCACCCGACCCGACACCGACAACCTGAACAAGCTGCTGAAAGACTGTATGACCGTCACGGGATTCTGGAAGGACGACGCACAGGTCGCAAGCGAGGTCTGCGAGAAGTTCTGGTCGGATATACCGGGCATCTGGATAAGGGTGGAGGAATTGCCGTGAACGAACGAGAGATAAAGCGATATCTGAACCGTCCCGTCCGCTTTGCTGACCCGAAGCTGTACGTCGAGGGCGCGGAGTATATCCTCACGGGAGCGACCATACGGCTCGGAGAGCGCGGCTACTTCTACCAGGCAGAGCTTACTGACCGGAAATGCAGGAACAGCGTGCTGATATGCTCGCTTGACAAGATAGAGGGGACGGAGCGATGAACATAAACAGAAATCCGCTTATCCGGCGGAGGCAGAAAGAACAGGTCTGGGGACGGCTCATGATGATGAACGCCGAGAACCTCGCCGTGATGGTGCTGACGCTGAACGAGCTTTACCCGAAGATCTTCTACCCGAAGGGCGTTCAGGGTTATTTCGAGAACTACATTGACACGGTGGCGCTGTTCGACAGCTTCGACAAGACCGGTACAAAGGAACACAAGATCAGGGAGTATCTCGCTGAGTGCCCCTGTCTGACCGATGAGGTCATCGAACGCCTGATAAAGCACTTTGGGTGCAAGGCGGTCACGGCACTCGACAAGGCGATATACGGTGAGCCGAACCTTGTCGGACTGCTTGCCGAGAACCTCACGCTTATGCTGTTACAGCTTCGTGGTGATTACGGTTTCGGCGAGGAACGCATGATGAGAACTGTCGATGCGATATGTGCCGAGAACTACCGCGACCCGCTGAAGCTGATAGACGAGCGCTTTGGAGTGACACCGGTCGAGGACAAACAGCAGCTTCGCGATGAGGTGAAAGAGATCGAGCGCGTGCATCGTGAAAGCCGCCGCGGCAACAGAAACGAGATCGCCGAGGAAAGGGAAGCGGCACGACACCTGGAAGAGTTCAGAAGTTTGATGGAGATGGGGAGGTGAGCAACATGATAGCATACATGATCGCGATATTGATAGGCATAGTGATAGGATTGGTAGCCGGTGAAGTGACCGACTGGTTCCTGCCGCCAGAGGAAGACGACCATGAAGAACCGTGAGCGGTATGTCAGCCGCCGGAACGAATACGACCTGATGATGAGCATACTTCACAGTCGGTCGGCGTGCCCGGTCGAAAGGGTCGGAGCATCAAAGCCCGTGTGCGTGCCCAGCGCGGCTGGGCTTGCTCAGACTGACTGTGAGGGATGCATTCAGAAATGGCTAAACAAGGAGGAAGAACATGATAAGAATACGCAAAGCACCCGTCGGGATGCCCGACGCTGAGAGACAGGAGTACGTCAGGTACATGACCGAACGCCACCCGGAGATACCGTCAGGGACGCTCGACATTCTGCTTGACGGTGATGACGTTGAACTGACGCTCATACCCGACACAGCGGTGAAGTTCCAGAGGATACGCCGCATCACGGGTTATCTCGTCGGCGATGTGTCACGCTGGAACAACGCCAAGACCGCAGAGCTTGCCGACCGGGTGAAGCATGGAGGTATCACATGACCATCGAACAGCTTGAAAGCTACCGCGCTGTGCGTGCGGAGCTGGAGGACATCGAGGGCGAGCTTGCACAGTACGGCGTGAGGATAGCCGTGCAGTCAGCTTCGACAGCACCGTTCTCGAAGCACACGGTCACGGCTGAGGGACTGCCGCCCAGCCCGAAAGCAAAGGCTCTGCTCGAACGCAAGGCGCGGCTCAGGGCTCGCAGGGCTGAGGTGGAGCGCTTTGTGGACAGCATCGAGGACAGCGAAATGAGAATGATCGTGCTTATGAAGTACATCAAGGGCAGGCAGACGGCATCCTGGCAGAGTATTGCATCGAAGCTCGGTTACTGTTCGGAGCATACTCCAAAGCGTAAATTGATTATGTTTTTGGATAATCTGCACAAATAAAGCGCTGTTTTTGCCCTGAATCTTTGTTTTTCAATGGCGGAAATGGCGGATTTAGTGTGATATAATTTAAACTGGAGATACTGCGGAGCGGGCTCGCACACCCGTTCCAAAGTCTTCCGAACACGGCAGCGAACCTGCCGTATTGCCATTGACGCACCGCCCTGATTCGTTTTCGGGGCGGTGATTTTTTTGCATAAAGTGACGGGGGGAGGGGTACCCCTATTGTGGGGGCATGGCACTACAAACCCGTCAATGCTCAAATTTCTGCGCTGAAAGGACTGAAAAACCAAACAATGGAACACGGCATTGACTTTCTGAGGGCGAAGCTGGCGGCAAGAGCCGTCCGTGTTGACCTGCGTTACAGGTACTACGAAATGAAGAACCATATGCGCAAGATCAAGGCACTTATACCGCCCGAATTTGCGAATATGACTTACTCGCTCGGGTGGTGCGGAAGGGCTGTTGACAGCATCGCAGACCGCATGGTGTTCGACCGTTTCGAGGGTGACAGCTTTCTGCTGAACGAGATATACACGCAGAATAACGCCGACATTCTGTTCGACAGTGCTGTGCTTTCGGCACTCATTTCATCCTGCTGTTTCTTAGGCATCGACAAGGGTGAGGACGGCTACCCGACCATCGAGTGCATCGACGGGGGCAGTGCGACCGGCATCATCGACCCGACAACGAGCCTGCTGACGGAAGGCTACGCAGTCCTGAAACTCAATGACGAGGGCTATCCGGCACTTGAAGCGTATTATCTGCCCGGCAGAACGCTCTACTTTGAGGACGGCAAAGACACTCCCTCGGAGGAGTTCAGGCACAGCGCTCCCTACCCTCTGCTCGTTCCGGTGATATACCGTCCGGACGCTCGCAGACCGTTCGGACACAGCCGAATATCACGAGCCTGTATGGACATAACACAGAACGCACTCAGGACCCTGCTGAGAACAGAAGTCGGTGCGGAGTTCTACTCGATACCGCAGAAGTATGTAGTCGGGCTTTCACAGAAGGCGAAATTCGACAACCACGCAGCGACACTTTCGAGCTTCTTGAAGATAACCAAAGACGAGCAGGGCGACAAGCCGACCGTCGGGCAGTTCCAGCAGCAGAGCATGGCTCCGCACCTTGACCACATGAAGATGCTCGCTTCTATGTTCGCAGGGGAAACAGGCTTGACGCTCGATGACCTGGGCTTCACGACAGGCAATCCGCAGAGCTTTGAAGCGATCAGGGCAAGCCACGAGATACTCCGTCTGACCGCAAGAAAGGCACAGCGAAACTTAGGTGTCGGCTTTCTCAACGCAGGCTTTTTAGCGGCTTGTGTGCGTGACAATATAGCTTACGAACGCCGTGCTTTTGCGGCTACGAAGCCCACCTGGGCACCGATATTCGAGCCTGATGCGGCGGCTATGGGTGCGATAGGCGATGCGATCTACAAGGTCAATCAGGCTTACCCCGATTTCATGGGTGCGAACAATATCCGCAGGCTGACCGGGCTGGAGAGTGATGCACAGTGACCGCAGACGAGATAAGAGCAGAGCTTCAGGCGGCGATACGCTCGGACAAACGGGCGGCGGCGATACTCAGGAAAATTGCGGCAGGCAGGGCGAGCTTCACCGACACGATGAACTATTCGCTCATATCGGGCAGGCTCACGGGTCAGCAGCTTTCGGCGGTGATTTTGGAGTTTACCGAGGGCAGAGAGGAGCTTGCCGAAGCTCTCCTGTACGACCGATACGAGGACATTAACGCACAGTGTGCCGCCGTTCAGACCTCTCTTGATGAGAAAGACGGCTTGCACCTTGCGCCGCAGAAAGCGGCGTTCCCGGCTGACCGTGCGGCGAAATTCGTTCACTCGCTCGTTGACCCGACCGTTTCGGACGAGACGATAAAGCGGCGTGCCCGCAGTGCTTCGGAGAACATAACGGTCACGTTCCATGATGATTTTATCGCTGAAAACGCCGAGTTCCGTGACCGTGCCGGTATCGAATGCTATGTGGAGCGTCAGACTGACGGCAAGTGCTGTCCGTGGTGTAACAAGGTTGCCGGCAGATACCGTATGCAAGACCAGCCGGAGGGCTTGTTCAGCCGCCACGACAATTGCGGATGCACGATAATCTATGACGGGCAGGTGCTTCGTGGTCAGATCGGTGAGAACGGCAGACGAGGGCGCAGGTGGGTAGAACAGCCGCCGAAGGTCGAGTATCAGAAGCCGACTGTTCTGAGCCGTTCGGAAGCGGAAAAGTTGCAGGCTGAACTTTTGCCGAAGAGGTTGACAGGTGGTGAAAATGGTGGTATAATCAATTACAGAGACAGCGAAGATGGTCTTTTCTCAATTACTGAACAAGCTGTTAAAAATATGCCTTCTGTTGGTTTCCTTGGCGGTGAAACTGCATTAAAATATGATGCTGAATGCAAAAATCTATTGATCTATGCGATGAATAGTGGATATGATACTGGAACAGAATTTTCTATAATTCTTGATGAGAATATGAACCGTATTGATGAACACAATTATGTGATTGGTCAAAAAGGCTCTACGCCTATTGACGATTATCATAAACCATATCATGCCCTTCACAATCACGGTAGTGATGAAACATTGAGCATTCGTGATTTATCAAACTTTTTACGCAGGGAGAATCAGAAAAGCATAACAGCTATTGGAAACAGAGGAAGCCGTTATGTATTATCAGAAACAGACACAATTCAAAGTGCCCGTTACTTCGTATATGTAGTAGATCAATCTAACAGAGTATTCTTTACTACTTCTCAAGGCGTGGGCTTAAAGTTGAAAGATTTTACCGATGAAACAAGGAAGGTTAGAACAAGTCCACTTGTGAATGGTTTGCCTGAAACAGAGATCGCAGAGATCAAGAAGGCACTTGTAAATAAAACAAGAGAAATTCTTATAGGCGGTGAAAAATATGGATACAAGTATTATGAAAAAAGAGCCTCTGACTGATGAAGAAATCTATATTCTGAGAAAGAGCATTTCCGAATGTGACAATCCATATACCGAAGATGAAGTAAAGTGTCTTGCTTATGATGGCGACTGGGATCTGGATAGATATTTTGCTTATCAGTCAAGAAGAATTTTAGAAGAAAATGGAATACCAATTGAGAAATAATATTTACCGCCCGACTTCTGTCAGGCGGTTTTCTTATACCCGAAAGGAGCATCCACCATGTACAAGAGAATCAAAATTTCATTCATCAACGCAGGCACTATAACGATAGACGAGGGCGACTGGGACGATTACGACTTTTGCGACGGCTTCATCGTTATCAAGAAAGGCGAGGCGTGGGTGGCTATGTACAACGCTAAGGAAGTTTTTTCGGTAGTGCTTGAAAAGTGACCCGAATTGGATAATTCACCAACTACTTATCCAATAATTAACCAATAAAACAACTGATACACCAATAATCGCACTCTGCTTCGGCAGGGTGCTTTTTTCATACCCGAAAGGAGCTGACCCGCCATGTCCAACCAGCCCAGGGCAAGACCCAACCTCCGACCCGACCACAACGGCACTCAGAGGGCGCAGTTTGAATCGAACAAGAAGAAGATATACGCCACGCAGGAGGTCTGCGGCATCTGCGGTCAGCCTGTGGATTTTGCGTTCAAATTTCCGCATCCGCTCTCGCCCTGCATCGACCATATTATCCCCGTCAGTAAGGGCGGTCATCCGTCAGACCTCGCTAATTTACAGCTTGCACACATGACCTGCAACAGGCAGAAGTCCGACAAGCTCATGATCCTGCCGGAATTCTCGAAGGCTGACGACATCGTTTCAAACCGTGAACTGCCGCAGAGCTTCGACTGGAGAACAGTGTGAGCGGACACACCGGAAGGCAGACCCCGACGGTCAGCCGCATCCTGCCTTACACCGATTCGCTCGGAAATGAAGCTGTAGAGCTCTACAACGGCTCGGACAGAAATGCTATCGAATGGCAGGTGCGGCTGATCGAGGACATAATGGCGGTGAACGAGGACGGTCTGTGGACGCATATGAAGTTCGGGTATGCTGTGCCGAGACGAAACGGCAAGTCCGAGCTTGTCATAATGCGGTGCGTGTGGGGCGTGACACACGGCGAGAAGATACTATACACCGCTCACCGCACCACCACTTCCCGGAGCATCTGGGAGAAGATAATCGACCGGCTTGTCAAGGCAGGCTACACCGAGGACGAGGACTTCAAGACCTACAAGCGAAATGGCGACGAAAGCATCATCTGGCTGAAAGAGGGCGGCGGCGAGATAAAGTTCCGCACCCGTTCGTCAAAGGGCGGTTTAGGCGAGGGCTACGACCTGCTGATAATCGACGAAGCGCAGGAATATACAGCCGACCAGGAAAGCGCACTCAAATACATCGTCACCGACAGCCGAAACCCTCAGACGATCATGCTCGGAACGCCGCCGACAGTCGTTTCTTCGGGTGACGTGTTCTTAAAATACCGCCGCCGTGTGCTGACGGGCGAGGAACAGGACGCAGGCTGGGCGGAGTGGAGCGTGCCTGAGCTTTCCGACGCTCACGACCCTGACCTGTGGTACGAAACGAACCCCTCGCTCGGATTTATTTTGTCCGAAAGAACTATCCGCTCCGAGCTGGGCGACGACCAGGTGGACGACAATATCCAGCGTCTCGGTCTGTGGCTGACCTACTCGCAGAAATCGGCTATCAGCCGCAGAGAGTGGGAGAGCTTCGCACTTGACAAGCCGCCGGAGCTTGCAGAGGGACACGAGCTGTATTTCGGCGTGAAGTACTCAAAGAACACGCCGAACGTGTCACTTGCGGTCGCTGTCAAGACTGCTGACGAAAGAGTGTTCGTCGAAGCGATAGACTGCCGCAGTGTGCGTGACGGCAACAGCTGGATAATAGCATATCTTCAAAATCCGCACGCTGTCAGCGTGGTGATCGACGGTGCCGGAAATCAGGACATTCTCAAAGAAGAAATGGCGGCGGCTGAGGTCGAATGCCGGGCGATACTCCCGAAAGTTGCCGACATTATCGAAGCGAATGCGCTTTTCGAGAAGCAGCTTTTCGCAGGGCTTGTCTGCCACACAGGACAGCCGAGCCTTGCACAGGCGGCATCTACCTGCGAACACCGACCGATAGGTTCGGGCGGCGGTTTCGGGTACTTCTCTAACAATGACAAGATAGACGCAGGGCTGCTTGAAGCTGTCTCGCTTGCACATTGGCAGTGCGTAATGAACAGAGAAACGGCAGTACAGGAAATTACGTATTAAGAGGTGAATTACATGGACAAAACAGAACTTGACAAGATAAACAGTCTCACTCGCAGAGAGTTTGGTGAGAAGGAGCTATACACCTTCCCCGTGACCCTCTGCGACAATGACGTTGACCGTGACGGTGAAGCATTTTCAGATGAGGCTCTTGAACAGATGCAGAAATTGTTCGTCGGAAAGACGGGCATTTTCGACCATGACCCGAAAGGCAGCAATCAGACGGCACGCATCTACGACACCGAGGTAGTCATCGACCCCGACAGGCTCACGGCGTTCGGCGAGCCGTACAAGTTCCTTCGCGGCAAGGCTTACACCGTCCGCACGGACGAAAACAAGTCGCTGATCGCTGAAATCGACGCAGGCATCAAAAAAGAGGTCAGCGTGTCATGCTCGGCAAACAGCAAGATATGCTCGATATGCGGTGCTGAACAGCACAATAACGCCTGCGAGCATATCAAGGGCAGGGAGTATGACGGAAAGCTGTGCTATCACACGCTTGACGACATAACCGATGCTTATGAATGGTCGTTCGTTGCTGTTCCGGCACAGCCGAGAGCAGGTGTCACAAAGAAATTCGATAAGGAGGAAAAGAACATGGAAGAATTCAAGCCTATCACCACACAGGCGGCACTCGATGAGATCGTGAAAGCCGCTATTGCGGAGGCAACAGGCAAGTTTGAGGGCTATGTCTCGCCTGAGGAACACGCAAAGGCACTTGAAGCCGCCGCCGCCGCACAGAAGTCGGCAGAACTCAGGTTCATGAAGCTGAATGCGGCGATAAAGGCAGGGCTTCCCGCCGAGCTTGCAGACAAGATCACAGGTGAGGACGAGGAAGCGATCAACAAGGACGCTGAACTGTTCGCATCGCTGACTGTCAAGGCTTCACATCAGCCGAAGCATTTCGACCCGGAGGGCAGTCTGCTCAGCGGCGTTGAAAAGGCGTTCTATGAGAAAAATCCCGATCTGAAACACTAAGGAGGAATGAATTATGGCACATACTTTACAGGAAAGATATTCTAAGCTCGTTCTCGAAAAGCTCAGAAAAGAGCTTGTTCTGAAAGACGAAGTTGTGTTCAACAACGACTACGAGGGCGACCCGACCGCCGGTGCGGTCAAGATACCCGTTCGTGACACCGAAGTCCAGGTCAGCGACTATGACAAGGCAAACGGCATCAGCGCAACTTCCGGCGACACCACTTACGTTATCCTGCCTATCACCAAAGATAAGGCAGTCAACGAGATAATCGACGGCTATGATGCTGAGGCTGTTCCCGACAAGCTCGTTGCAGACCGTCTCGACAGTGCAGGCTATTCGCTCGCAGCTCAGATGGATACTGACGGCGGCAACGTGCTTATTGCAGGCTCCACACCTATGGGCGTGGCTTCTCTCACTTCGAGCAACATTTACTCCACTATAGTTGACGTGAGAACCGCTATGAACAAGGCGAAGATACCGAAGAGTGACAGATACCTGCTCGTTACACCCGATACAATGGCGCTTATCCTTAAATCTCCTGAGTTCGTTTCGGCTTCATCTCTCGGCGATGAGGTCAAGCAGACCGGTGCGGTCGGTCAGATCGCAGGCTTCCTCGTTATCGAGTGGAATGACACCACCGCAAACCTTGCAATGCTGGCAGGACACCCGAAGTTTGCGACCCGTGCAAAGGAGTTCTCGGTACCTGTGAAGCTCCAGAACCTCGACGGTTCGGGCAAGTATATCGGCGCGTGTGCAGTCCAGGGACGTAAGGTATATGACCACAAGGTTCTGCGTTCTGCGGCTATCAGGACAGTTTACACACCCTCTTACCTCGCACTCACGACCGCTGTCGGCACTTCCACCGCAGGCGACACAAAAGTGACTGCGACCGTTCTCACCGAAAACGACACCCTTGCATACAAGAAGAACCCGGCGGCATTCTGTGCTTACGGCACCACTTTGAGCGATTACAGCGGCACTTCGATGACTTCCGGTTCGGCTAAGGTCATTTCGGGCTGTTCGGTCGGTGACATCATCGAGGTGGTCGAGTTCGATTCCAACAGCAAGGCAGTTGCGGTCGGCTACGTCACTCTGACTGCTTCGGACATCAAGGCGTAAAGCAATGGGAGCAGTTTATGCGACGGTCAGCGACATTCTCGCAATGGGGATAACGCTGACCGCTGCACAGCAGGACACAGCCGCAGTACTGCTCGAACAGGGGTCTGCAAAGCTGCGGCTCGAAGCCACCGACCGAGGGTACGACATTGACGCTCTCATTGCCGAACCTGTCAGGGGCGAGGACTATGCCCTTGCGGTGAAAAGCGTGGTGGTGTCCTCTGTCATCAGGGCTTTGAGCGCTCTTTCGGCACCAGCAAACTCTGCCGCCGTGTCGCAGGAATCGCAGTCGGGGCTCGGCTATTCGGCTTCGTGGACGTATGTCAACGCAGGTCAGTCGCTGTATTTTCTAAACAATGAGCTGAAAGAACTGGGGCTGACAGACCAGCGGTACGGAGCTATGGAGGTGTACGGGAATGCTTCGGGGAACTAACATCACCCTCGGCGGCGAGACCGTTTCAAACGTCCTCATCGGCGAGCCTGCGGCAGGCGGCAGGGAGTACACCCTCGGCATTCCGAAGGGCGACACGCACATCTGGACGGACACGCTCGTGTCCTTCTGGGGCAGAACGTGGCGGACTATCGGACTGCCGATGCGCGGCATGGACGAAAACATTCCGCTCTGCTGGAATGAGAAAGTCAGGGTGCGGCTCTGCGAGAGCACGGGCGGCGTGACCGTCTTTGAGAAGGGGACTTACACGCCGCATTTCTTCGCATACGCAGAGTGGCGTGACCTGCGCGGCATCCGTACCGACAAGCTCGGCGCTCAGACGGCTGATGCGGTGAATGCGCTGATATATTCCTGTTCGGTCGGGGAATACATCGCAAGGGCGGGCGACCTTATCGTCAGCGGCGAGTGCTCATTCACGTTTGACACCTCGACCGGGCAGGCGGTTTCGGCAAGCATGGCGGCGTTCCGGCAGGCGTATCCCGGTTTTGCGACTGTCTCGACCGTAGCCGCCGAACTTGTCGGGGTCAAGCCCGACATTATCATTACAGCGAGGTGATCCTGTGGAAATAACGCTCATTTTCGACAGCCGCACGATGAAAAAGCGTGAGGAACGCTTCGGGCAGGCACAGGCATATATCGACAGCGAGTGCATCAAGCTCATGACCCCGTTCGTGCCTGTCGGTCTGCCTTACTACAAGAACGCCGGAAAGCTGCGTGATTCGGTGGAAAATCCGGAGCCGGGCGTTATCGTCTACATGGCACCGAAAGCACGGCACGACTACACCTCGACAGTCAACCACGCTCACGGCGGCAATCCGCAGGCGCAGCGGCTGTGGTTCGAGGTCATGAAAGCTCACTATGCGACCGAAATTCTCAAAGGCACGGCAAAGATCCTGGGGTGTGACATATGAATATAATCGAAAAAATGCGTGCTCTGCTCATGGATTTCCCACGAATCGCAGAGCTGACCGATTCTCTTCACATTGACGGCGCAGACGGCGGTATCGGCACGTTCTCTCTCTCGCCGACAGGCGACACGCTCGTTTCCGAGAGCATCACGGGCAGGCAGAACCGTCAGCACACGTTTCTGCTCTCAGCGTACTTCTCAGGCATCAACGACTATGAGCGCGTAAGCTCGTCGGGAGCGCTGTTAGAGCTTGCCGTGTGGCTTTCGAGACAGAAGAATATCCCCGTTCAGACGGTTGTTGACAACACCGCTCATGACGGGGAGATAACAAATATCGAATCGGCTAACGGGATGCTGCTCACCGTCAGGGACGAGAGTGCAGCTGAGGCATATGTCTATCAGCTGACTATCCGTGCCGATTACACAGTTGAATTTTAGGAGGTAATTTTATGCCTGATTACAGCTACACAAGCGGCAAGCTGCACCGCAGTCATCTGCTTCACTACATTGACACATCGTTCGGCGGTCAGACCCCGTCCTGGTATCTTCTCGGTGAGGACGTCGAGGACGCAAGCGTTGAGTTGAACCCTGACACTGAGGTCAAGAAGAATATCCTCGACGAGACCACCGTTCAGGACAACGGCTACGAGCCTTCACTCGATCTTGACACGTTCTATGCGAAGCCGGGTGACCCGCTCTACACAAAGGCGAAAGACATCGCCATGAACCGCAAGACAGGCGACGACTGCAAGACGAAGGTCATGGAAGTCATGGTCGATAAGACCACAGGCGATTACGACGCATGGGTCGAGGACATCATCTTCAAGCCCCAGAGCTACGGCGGACCGCAGGGCGGCGTGAACATTCCGTTCAATCTCAAGTTCGACGGCAACAGAGTGACGGGTACAGTGGCGTTCGATTCAAGCACTTACGCACCGACATTCACCGAGACCCCTTAACAAACACAGCAGGGCTGCTTCACGGCGGCTCTGCTTTTCTTCTTTGAAAGGACTGATATTATGCGCAGTATCAACTTCGACGACGGCTGCCGCACCTACGCGATAAACGGCGACGAGAACCGCGTTATCCGCGTGAACGTGACCGACCTGAACGCCCTCGAACGCTTCGGCAGGGCGACCGAGAAGATGGACGAGCTTATCGCTGACAGCAGGGGAGAGGACGTGACCCCAGAAAAGCTCGCCGAGCTTGACCACATTATCCGTGAGCAGTTCGACCTCATTTTCGGCGAGGGTATGTGCGAGACGGTGTTCGGTCGCGTGAATATACTCTCGGCGGTCACGGACGGCAGGATGCTCATCGAGAGCTTTCTTGATGCGTTCCTGCCGGTCATCCGTGAGGATATTGCGGCGGCGGCTCAGGCATCAAATGAGCGCGTGAACAAGTACATTGAACCGGTAGTAAACGGATGATAGGTCAGCTTCCGAAATCGCTCACAGTGGGTGGCAGAGAGTACGCGATACGGTCGGATTTCCGCGTCGCGCTGAACATTATCCAGGCGATGAACGACCCCGAACTGAGCGATCGTGAAAAGTGCTATGTCTGTATGAAGTGCCTGTACACCGACTACGACAGCATACCTCGCCGTGATCTTGCAGAAGCTGCCGAAAAAGCCTATTGGTTCATCGGCGGCGGCAATTTGCCGAAGTCTGAACGCGATATCCGCACCTTTGACTGGGAGCAGGACGAACAGCTGCTGTTCCCGGCTGTTAACAAGGCGGCAGGCTTCGAGACGCGGTCGTGCGAATATCTCCACTGGTGGTCGTTTCTCGGGTACTTCGGTGAGATAGGCGAGGGGCTTTTCTCGGAGGTGGTTCACTTGCGGGAAAGGATGGCTCGGCATGAAAAACTTTCTCCGAACGAAAGGCGGTTCATCCGCGAACACAAGAGCATGATCGAGCTGAAAGCAAGGCTCAGCGGCGAGGAACAGAAACGCGAGGACGAGGATGCGGCGTTCCTGCACGAATTAACAGGCAGGTGATTAAATGGCAGTCGATGGGCACTTAAACTTTGACACGAAGATAAACGAGACGGGGTTCAAAAAGGGCTTGAAGTCTCTTGACAGCGGTCTTGACAGCATAAAAAGCAAGCTTGCAGGTGTCGGTGCGGCACTCGCGGCGGCGTTCTCGGCAAAGGAAATAATCGAAACAGCCGCCGAAGTCAAGGCTCTCAACTCCCAGTTCTCACAGACCTTCGGCGTTTTGCAGGACAACGCAAATGCGGTGATAAAGAGCATATCCGACAACAGCGGCATCCTTGAAACACGCCTGAAAAGCACAGCATCGAGCATTTACGCATTCGCTAAGACCGCAGGCATGGATAGTGCGGATGCAATGAACCTGATGAATGAAGCCTTGCAGGTGACAGCGGACAGTGCGGCTTATTACGACCGTTCGCTTGAAGAAACGGCTGAAACGCTCAAATCTTACCTCAAGGGCAACTTTGCAAACGATGCGGCGCTCGGACTTTCTTCGACCGAAGCGACACGAAACGCAAAGGCTCTTGATATGTTCGGCAAGAAGTATAACGAGCTTTCCGAAGCTCAGAAACAGCTCGCCCTCCTGCAAATGGTCAAGGATGCAAACGCCATGTCGGGTGCTATGGGGCAGGCAGCTCGTGAGGCTGACGGCTGGGAGAACGTGCTCGGCAACCTGAAAGAAGCGTGGAAACAGCTCATTGCAGTCGTGGGACAGCCTGTGCTGGCTCTTGCTGTGCCGGTCGTCAAGCAGCTGACTCAGCTCATGCAGACGCTTACAGAGCAGGTCAGGGGCGTTGTGAACGCTCTCGGCGAGGTGTTCGGGATAGACCTTGGGAATGCTTCGTCAGAGCTTTCAGACAACGCCGAAGCAGCCGCAGAAAGCTACGACGACATAGCGCAAGCTGCTGAAGCTGCCGAAGAAGCAAACGAGGGCAGTCTTGCAAGCTTTGACGAGATCAACAAACTCGGCGGAGAGGACAGCGGCGAGACGGCTGAAACGGCGGCGGATACCGCGTTTTCGGGCGGCGCTCTGAACCTCACAGTCACAGCCGACACCGTGGAAGCCGACGAGAAAATGGTCGCGTTCCTCACGAAGCTGAAAAAGAACTTCATCAAGGCGCATGACTTCATTAAAAACATTTTCACGAAGCTGAAAACGTGGCTGTACGACAACTTCGGCGGCACGTTTGAGGGGATTTTCAACGGTCTCGCGGATGAGGGAAGGGAAACACTCGGCATCCTGAAAGGCATCTTCTCCGATATCAAAACGCTCGCACAGCCGCTGAAAGCGTGGTTCAACAACGACCTTGTACCCTACTGGAAAGCGGAGTTTGCCACGCTCGGCAGCATCGTGACGGGGCTTTACGACACGTTCAACAAGGTGTTCTCTGATATCTGGAATATAGCGGTGTTTCCGATACTCTCGAACTTCGTGACCGACGGGCTGCCGATGATAACACAGTTCGGGACAGAGGTCTGGACGGCGCTCGGTGTACTGTTTGAGAACGTCAAGTCGCTGTTCGACAAGCTGTGGAGCGAGTATGCCGCGCCGTATCTCACGATTCTGACCGAGATCTGGACGGACACCGTCACCATTCTGAAAAATAAGTGGGATGAGTACGGAAAGCCTATCTTTGAAGGGCTGAAAGAGACCTTCAACAACGTGACCGCACAGCTCAAACTCATGCTCGACAAGTGGGTCAAGCCGGTGTTCGATTACACGATGGAGGCGGCTGACGAGCTGTGGAACGACCATCTTTCGCCGCTGCTTGATGAGATACTCGGGCTTGTGGGTGACGTGATCCTCGCGGCACAGTCGATCTACAACAAGGTGATAGCTCCGATAATCAGATGGCTGACAGCGAAGCTCGCACCGGTCGTGACGACCATCGGCAAGAGCATCGTAGATGGCATAAAAACGCGTGTTGCGAACATTACAGACCTGTTCAAGGGCATCGTAAAGTTTCTCCGCGGCATCTTCATGCTCGACCTTGCGACTGCCTGGACGGGTATCTGTGAGGTGTTCAGCTCCGCGTGGGAGATCATCAAGACTGCTTTCGGACTCGACAAGGTAAAGGACTTTTTCACGGGCATTGTCGATGCTATTGCCGACATCTTCTCCGGTCTGGGTGAGTTGATAAAGTCCCCGATAAACGCGGTCATTGACGCGATAAACGGCGCATTCGGGATGCTCAATTCACTGTCTATCGACATTCCGACGGGCATCAACGAGACAACGACTATCGGCTTCAATATCCCCGAAATACCCCGGCTTGCTCAGGGTACGGTCGTTCCGGCGAACTACGGTGAGTTCCTCGCGGTCCTGGGCGACAACCGGCGCGAGGCTGAAGTTGTCAGCCCGGTCAGCTCGATAAAGCAGGCGGTCATGGAAGCGATGGTCGAGCTCGGGAGCGTGGGGCAGGGCGGTTCAAGTCAGCCGGTGATCGTTCAGGTCATGCTTGACGGTCATGTGCTGGGTCAGGCGGCTATCGACGACATAAACGACCGCACAAAGCGTAACGGGCGCTCGCCGCTAAAATGAGGAGGTTCGTATGGCAGACGGAAAACTATACTTCGGCAGCACGCCGATAAAAGCCCCGACAACAGTCAGGCTCGGCAACGAGAAGATATGGTCGCAGAACACTAACCGCACCGCTTCGGGGCTGATGGTCGGCGATATCATCGCGATAAAAAAGACCATCCATATCGAGTGGGCGAACCTGACCCCGGAGGAAACAGCGGCGATAAACGACTTTATCTCCAACGCCGGGAGCGCGTTTTTCAATGTGACCTTCCCGGACGAAACGTTCACCGAGGTCACAAAGACGGTCTACGCAGGAACGCCCACCTACGAACAGTGGGGCTGGGACGAGCGGCGGCAGCTGTGCAGGCTGATCGCGGTAGACCTTATCGAACAGTGAGGTGATCTGAATGTATCAGACTTCTTCGGCGGTCGCCGCGAAAATAATGTCATTCTGCCGGACGTGGCGCGTCTGGCTCGAAACCGTTGCGACCGGTGAGGTCATCATGGGGGACGCGGTCAGCACAGTCACAAGCGACCAGACCTCGACCTCGCTGACCGACGACATCGAGATCGGCGCTGTCACCTGTTCTTCGTGGACGGTGGTTCTGCGTAAGACCGATAACAACTTTATCGGGCAGAGGTTCAGGCTGTACTTTTACCTCAAAGATCTCTCCGGATCGGGTGTGACCACATGGGGCGACCTGGAGGACTACACCTGCGGCGTGCTCGACGGCATGACGATCGCGCAGATAGCACAGCTCGGTGAGGTGTTCGGTGAGCGGATCCCGATGGGTGAATTCATCTGCATCAGAGCGCCGCGCTCCGGTGACGGCAGGCAGCTGACGCTTGTGGATGCGATCTACTTTTCGGACACGCCGTATATCAGGACGGTCACGCTCCCTGCGCTCGCGAGCACTGTCGAGCAGGATGTCTGCCGTCAGCTCGGTATCGTATGCGCGGCGGAGTACAACGAGAGCTATCTTCTCGCTGAAAGCGGCGGTCAGCTGCTTGCAAGCTCAGACGGCTGCACCCTCGCGACTTCGAGCTATGACTTCATCATTACGAGGGTGCCGACCGGGACGACCTGCCGTGAGATGCTCGGCTATATCGCCGGTGCAAGGGGCGAGTTCGGGTGCATCGACAGGAACGGTGCATACACACGCCGCTGGTACGCCCCGACCGGCTACACGATAGACGCTGACCACGCCGATGAGCCGACGCTTTCAGAGCAGGCAAACGAGATAGTCGGGGTGCGTTGCATCAACGGTGCGAACACCTACGAGTGCGGCAGCATGACCGGAGGGCGCGTCCTCGAATTCGAGAACCCCTACGTTGATGCACAGCTGCTCTCGACCATTTTCAGCCGTGTGCGCCGTCTCAGCTGGTTTACCTGCGAGGTCACTCACCGTCTGGGTGATCCCCGGCTTGACACGGGCGACATTGTGACGGTCGGCGGCTGTGCGATACCGATAACCGGTCTGAGATTCAGCTTCGACGGCGGTCTGATGGCTGGCATTTCGGCAGCCGGGATAAATGAAACAGAACAGGAGGGCTTATATGGCAACATTGGAGGAACTTGAACAGCGAGTAGCTGACCTTGAGCAGTACGTTGAGGAACAGTCAGTCCACACTCTCGCGTACTCGGCGGAGCAGATTGACGCGTTTTTTGCGACACTTGATGCGCGGATACTTTCAGCCGGCTCGAAGGACATAGTGGTCACGCAGGAATCGGTGTATAAGGACGTAAAGCTCACGGCATCCGACCTCGGCGTGACGAATGTCACAAGCGATATCAAGCTCGTGTGCACCGTTCACGCGCTCAACGCGGCAGCAGGCGACTTCTACCACTACGCGCTGACTGTCGCTGTGCTGGGACCGTATGCAAGCCAGAACAGCCTTGTTCTGCGCATTTCGGAACAAATGCCGATAACCACGGCTTCAAACTGGGTGCCGAAGCTGTCAGAAGGAACGTACCGGATAAACTGGCTGAGGATAGGGTGACAGAATGAATTACACGACAAATTACGGGCTCAAAAAGCCGGAAAGCACCGACCGTTTTCTCGTCGGAACGCTTAATGACAACGCCGACACTCTCGACGGGCTGTTCGGCGGTGTCAGAATAGCCGTAAAGACACGGGCGGAGTATGACGCGATGGTCACGCACGACCAGAACACGCTGTATTTAGTGAACGACGGCAACGGATTCGTCATGTTCTTAGGTGATATCCCGCTGACTGGCGGCGGCACCGAACAGTTTTCTTTTACTGAGACTATAGCAGGGCAGTGGGTCGATGGTTCGACGATCTATAAAAAAACTGTTCATGCTTCCAATTTCCCTACCGACAACGATGTACACTACTATTTTTCCCCCGAAGCCGGATATCATTTCACAAATCTGATCAAAGTCGATATTATGACCTCGTACGTTGATAGTACATATAACTATCAGTGGGCTGGATACTGTGGAAATGACCGTGCATTGATTGAAACCGACCTTAATAGGAATAACAGCGTTATCACTGTGAATTTTAATAATCCTCATCGTATTGCGGACGCTTACCTCACATTTTACTACACCAAGGAAGCTGACAGCTGACAGGTGTGCTTTCCAGATATGCTTAGGGGGTGATAATATGGCAGACATTGCAACCATCGTCAGCACAGTCGGTTTCCCGATAGCGAGCTTTCTTCTGAGCGCGTGGTTCATAAAGTACTCGTATGACCGGCAGATCGAGCAGGGCAAGATCTCTGACGAGCGCGAGGACAGGCACTGGGAGGAAATATCGAAACTAACGACCGCCGTGAACAACAACACCGAGGTACTCAGAGATCTCACAAAGCAGATGATGGAGGTAGACAAAAAATGATTGAACAGATCTACGAAAAAAGCGTATACAAAGACGGCTCTGTGCTTGCGGTCCTTATGAGTGACACTTCATCCGAGCTTGCCGGAGTGACTGAGGTCGGAGGCAAGCTCTTGCACTTCGGCTCTTTTGCTATCGTGGCAAAAGAAGGCGAGGTCTGCACACTTGACAGTGAAGGCAAGTGGCATACCTCTGACGGCACGGAGGTGACGGCTGATGAGTGACTTCTGGGAGCAGTACGCGCTGAGCAAGCTGGCAGGCGGTAAAGGCAAGCCTTCGGAGGTGTATTCCGAAACGGAACAGGCTGTTGGAACGTGGATTGACGGGTCTGTTATCTACAAGAGGACATTTCATTCAGGTGCGGTCAACATAAACGGAACCTTTACAATTCCCAAAGAATCCGGCTGGCATATAGGAATGTATGTCAGGTCTGAGATAATAATGAGATATACGGATTCCACATATGACTATATCTGGGCTGGAAATTACGGAAACGATAATAAGCTCGTTGAAACTGATTACAATGTAAAAACCGGAACTGTAACATTCAATTTTCACAATCCGAACCCTTATATGGATAGCTTTGTAACGATTTATTACACGAAAGAAGCTGACACATAGCTGAAAGGAGCTGAATCAGAATGACACATGAACAGAGAAAAGAACTGATACGCTCGCACGTTTACGGGCTGACCGTCGGTGAAATGTCTGAAATATACGGCATTTCCGAGGATGAAATAACGAACACCCTCGCCGATCATGCAGGCGATATCGAGGACGAGCGAGAATGCCGCGATTCGCTGACGGCTAAAGTACCGGCTGCTGTACCGCTTGTAAAGGCGACTCAGGCTTCGGCGGCTGTGACCTACAAGGGCGCTGATCTGAGCGTTCATAACGGTGCGGTGGATTTTGCAAAGGTGAAGTCGGCAGGGTATTCGTTCGTTTTTCTCCGCGAGGGCTACGGCGATGAGGTCAGCTACCCATCGCAGAAGGACAGCCGCTTCGAGTCGAACTACAAGAACGCTAAGGCGGCAGGCTTGCACGTCGGCGCGTATCACTACCTGTACGCGACTACGGTCGAGGGAGCAAAGCGCGAGGCTCAGGGGTTCCTGAAAAATCTGTCCGGCAAGTCGTTTGATATGCCGGTCGCGCTCGATATTGAAGAACGCAGTCAGTACAACTTGCCGAACAGCACGGTTGAAGCAATCGTCAAGGCATTTATGGACGTGTGCGAAGCGGCAGGCTACTACTGCTTGCTGTACTCCTACGAGAGTTTCCTGACGGCGAAGTTCTCAGCGGCGTTCAGAAGTAGATACGACATCTGGTGCGCTAATGTCAGCCGTACACCGGCGATCACATACGGAATCCACCAGTACAGCTTTACGGGTACAGTCAGCGGCGTTTCGGGCAGAGTTGACCTTAACCGCACGGCGAAGGACTACCCGACAATCATTAAAAATGCAGGCAAAAACGGCTTTAAACCAACTCAGCCGACAAAAAACGCCCTTGACACTGAGGGCTTAAAGCGTGGCGATAAATCGCTCGGGGTGTATCTCCTTAAACGTTGGCTCATGTCTAAGGGCTATAAGCTGGACGATAACAGCACCTTCGGCGCAGGCACTGAGAAAGCCGTTAACGGTATTCTCGGAGCGGCAGGCTTTGCGCAGAATGGCGTTGTGGGTGAGAATTTTGCTCGTAAGTTTGTGAAGTAAATTAATAAGTTTGTGAAGTAAATTAAAAGGGCAGTGTGAGAGACTGCCCTTTTTTTGTTATGTATATCATTGAGGTGCTGACGAATAAGCACCTCGAAGATGTATACAATGATCAAAATTTAAGTCTGATGTCTATCAGAACGGGTTTTTGGTCATATCTGTTTGATTTTTCACGAAAATACGTCATTTTCTGAACACACGACAGCAGCATACCGTTTTTTTGCGAGGGTGTAAGTCTGTCGTAGCGTGCTACAAGATCGTCAAGTGTTGCGATCATGCGGTCGATCTCTTTTTCATCAGGGAATTCCTTATCGATAGCCGCAAGCTGTTCATCAAGTTCAAAGCGGCGTTCTTTCAGCGTGGTCTGTCTTTCAACAAAAGTCTGCTGATCGTAAATGCCCTGTTCGAGCAGGTCAAAGAGCCTGTTCTGCTGTTTGCTGAGCGTTTCAAGTTCTCGCTTTATGTGTTCTGTGCGTGTGCGTGCAGCGCCTGCTTCCTTGCGTGAGCCGTTTCGCATAGCCTTAACGCTGCCCAGCTGTGCGGTCAGTTCATCAAGCACTATCTTGTCAGCTATCTCAAACGCAACTCCCGATACGCCGCAATACTTATTCGGGCATATAAGCATATCCGCACTTTTGTTATTCGGGCGGTAGACGATCGCATGACCGCACTCCCGACAGCGGCAGAGGTGTGCAAAGGGATTCACAAGTTCTCTGTCTGTTTTCAGCCGAGGGGTCTTTCCGATGCGCTCCTGAGCCGCTTCAAAAAGTTCGCTGCTGACAACAGCCGTGTGCTTGCCTTTGAATATCATCACTTTTTCAGCGGCATTTCGGGGACGTGCGACCGAAACACAGCCGTTCTTGACGATCTTCTTTGTGGGGCGGCTGTTCCACACCACATATCCTGCATAAACTCTGTTTCGCAGAATATCCCTCACAGAATGAGCCGAGAAATAGTCGCCGCCTTTCTGCGGTCTTATTCCGAGCATTGTCAGGTGGTCGGCTATTTTATTTGCAGTCGCTCCCTCGTTTACGAACATTTCAAAGATCAGACGAACGTTATCGGCATCGGCATTCGGAGCAAGAGTGAAGCCCTGCCCCCGTTCAAGACGTACTTTATCATATCCATATGGTGGTATGCTGCCGATGAAGTTCCCTTCCTTGACGCTTGCGAGCCGTCCTGCCTGCAAACGGCGGTTAATAGTCTTGTACTCACGGCGGCTCATGAACAGACCGAACTCAAAATATTCCTGATCGAATTCATTTGCAGGGTCAAAGACCTTGTTCGGAGTAATGATAAGAGTTTCGGTAAGCTGGAACGCCTGCGCCACTATGCCCTGATCTATGGAGTTGCCCCTTGCAAGGCGTTCAAGCTCCATAACAAGAACGCCGTCCCACCTGCCCTGCTCCACATCGGAAAGCAGACGCTGCATCTGAGGGCGGGCTGCGATAGTTTCGCCGCTGACGATCTCTTCATATATTTCGCCTATCGTGTAGCCATGTTTTTCTGCAAGTTCTGTAAGCGTTTTCCGGTGACGGGCAAGTGTCTCACCCTCTCCGAGCCGTTCCAGTTCCGCATCGGCACGGGACTTTCTGAGGTAGATGCTGTACATATGCTCACTCCTTTGTGGTAATTATTTATATGCCCCTCATGCGGTCTGTACGAGCGTGTGAGGGGCGTTTTTGTGCAGTTTGTCAGTGAAGCAATCTCTGACGTGGCGCAGAGAGTGTTTTTAGATCATTTAGGTTTTTTGTTTGTTAATCCGTCAATATGCTCATGCAGGTCTGACTTGATAGTCGCTCCCATTGGTGCGAGTATAACATCAAGACCTTCACGGCGAGCCTGCTTTGCCGCCGGAACGAAGTCGCTGTCGCCTGATACAAGAATGATCTGTTGGACTTGTTTTTTTAGTGCCATTGAAATAATATCAACACCTATCCTCATGTCAACGCCCTTTTGTTCAACATGAAAGGAAAAATCATTTTCAGTCAGATCGGCAGGAAGAAGTTTATCACGCATCAGGTTTTTGACAGCATCAGGTTTTAGTATGTATTTCGCTGTGTTTTCAGAAAGCACTCCAAGCCTTACGGCAAATTTCCTTCTTTTACGCAGTTCATCAAAAAACTCTGTGCCCCATTTATACTCATCACTTTTTCCGAGGTCTATCGTTCTGTCAAGCAACGGATGATAGACCTTTTTATTTATCGGAGGACAATCATAATAAAAGATACGGTATAATCTCCTGTTCTCTCTTTTATTCGTCAAAAGGATATGACAGAACTGTTCAAGTTCATCAGCACGCTCTTTCGGTGTTTTTGAACCGCAGTAGTAAAATGCCCTTTTCTTATAAAAACCGCCGTCTATAAGAATAGCGGTTGTGATATTGAACTTATCAACACTCATATATTATCTCCTTAAACGCAAAAAAAGCCCCCGGGTTCGCCGCTTCCCTTATGGTGGGAGAGTTACTGCCGAAGGCTTACTATCATTGCCATATAAACATAATGTTTATACTTAGAGTATATCCCACATTTGTGAAGATTATGTGATTAAAATTTAACGTAATAATAAAAATTTACTTTCACAGCGCACTCATAAAATATACCGCCTGACCGAGTATCCTCACATGATCCAGTTCATCGCCGATATAGACGAACGGTTCATATTTCGGGTTTTCGGGGCTGAGTATCAGCTTTGCTTTTTCAGGGTAATAATAGACCCTTTTCAGAGTGGCTTCATCGTTTATGATAACAGCGGCGATCTCGCCGTTATCAACTATTGGCATCTGACGTATAAACACAATGTCGCCGTCATTTATGCGTGCGCCCACCATGCTGTCGCCCTTAGCCCGCAGGCAGAAATCCGCACGAATGTCCATGTCAGCCATAACGAAGTTTTCCCTGTCCTCGCTGGCGAAGATAGGCTCACCGCAGGCGATCTCCCCGAGCATCGGGAAGCGTTTCAGCTTAACGGGGAAAATGTTGTCGTAGCGGTCGGTCAGGGCGGTGATGGGGTCGGGAGCGTTTTTTTGTCGGTCGGTAATAAGCTCTTCAACGGTAGTTTCAAAGTATTCAGCAAGTTTCAGTAATGTTTCGTAGTCAGCCTGTCTTTTTCCAAGTTCGTAATTATTGTATGTTTGCCTTGAAATTCCAAGTTCCTTTGCAACTGTTGCTTGTGAAACGCCCTTTGCAGTACGGAATTTTTTTAGGTTTATCATTTAAACACCCCCTTCATCATAATTATATCAACTAATTGTTGACTTGTCAAGAGAAAGTAAACAGTTTGAAGCAATGTCAACAAAAAGTTGCTTTGCTTTTTAGTAGAAAGAGAGAAAAATAGAAAGTTGTCCCCAAACTGTTGACATATAGCTTTTTTTGATGTATAATTGTGAAAGTAAACAAAACGTTTACATAGAAATACAAATGGAGGTGTTAAATTGAGAGAATACTTGAAGAGGCTAAGAGAAGCAAGAGGATACAGTCAGCAGGAAATGGCTAACAAAATAGGCATATCCAAGCAGTATTACAGCCTTATTGAGAACGGTGAGCGACAGAGAAAAATGGATATCACACTTGTGTCTGCTATTGCTTCAATTTGTTGCATACCTGTTGAACAGATTATTGAAGCTGAGTGTGCGCTTGTAACTGCCACCCACAACACACACGAGATCAAGGCATGAATCGGAAGGAGTGAGTAACAGCATGAAATACGAACTCTGGGACGTATACGAGACCGAGATATTCGACACAGGCGAACTGCTCTGTACATCTGACAGCATGGCAGAGATAAAGCAGGCGGCACGTCAGCGCATCGAGGACACAGACGGCGAATGCAAGCTGTTCGTTAAGGAATGGCTCGACCCTGAAAAGAGGGACGTGTGATGAAAAACAAAACACCCACCTGCAAGGACTGCCTGAACTACGCGACCTGCCCCGAGAGGTCACGGATGTATCCTTGCAGGAGTTTCAAACCGATAAGAGTAAACAAGGACAAACAGGGGCGCATATGATTAACTGAAAGGAGCTGTTATTATGAGTTCAGGTTATCCGACAGATCTGCCGCTGAAGACGATCACAGTTAACGGAAGGACGTGTCAGTATTACGTCAGGATCACAAGAGGCAACGATCAGAAGGCTCTTGAAAACTTCCAGAGAGTGTTGGGTCGTCTCGCTGACGAGGTGGAAAGAAAAATAGCAGCCGAAAAAG
>Ga0326512_10000503_pt1 | contig 34542 bp, 52 predicted proteins | sample 1_2617_0518_D_FD_203652 | JGI IMG/M metagenome (GOLD analysis project Ga0326512, IMG submission 203652) | Bovine rumen microbial communities from UC Davis, California, United States - 1_2617_0518 | ecosystem: Host-associated > Mammals > Digestive system > Stomach > Rumen | place: USA... | reverse complement strand
CCGAGGGGAGGCCGCATGGACGTCGCGATTATGCTCGGGGGCGTGCGCGTCCACGAGCCGGCGGCCAACGTCTTCGCGCTCTCGGCCAAGCTCTCGCAGCAGGCGGGGAGCGCGCCCACGCTCTCGTTCTCCGTGGCGCCCGACCACCCTGCGGCGTCGGCCCTCGCGTCCGACGCCGCAGGGGAGGTCACCCTCACGGAGGACGGCACGACCACGTTCCGCGGCCGCGTCACCTCCGTGGACGTCGCTATCGACGGCACGAGGTCCGTCAGGTGCGAGGACTCGCTGGCCTACCTCAACGACACCACGCAGAGGCCGTTCAAGAACTACGAGACCAGCTCGGTCGCCGGCAAGGTGGGCGCGCCCCTGCGCGGGGACGACCTCTTCGCGTGGCTCGTCGGGCGGCACAACGACCTGGTGGGCGAGGGCCGCAGGCTCTACGTCGACACGAACGAGGGCAGCTCCTTCGGTGACGTGCCCCTGGCCAACAACCAGTACCCCACGACGCGCAACGCCATAGACCAGATGCTCAAGGCGTCGGGAGGCTACGTCTGGACGAGCTACCGCGACGGACGCAGGTACGTCAACTGGACCGTGCGCGGGCGCGGCAGGTGCGCGCAGCCCATAGAGTTCGGCACGAACATCGTGGACTTCACGCGCTCGCTCTCCGCGGGCGGGCGCACCACCGCCATCGTCCCCACGGGCGAGGCGCTGAAGACCGGGGACCGCGCGCAGGTGCTCACGCTCTCCGGCTCCGCACCGAGCCTGCCCAGCCGCTACCTGCAGCGCGGGGACGCCATCTACTCTCCCGACGCCGTGGCGCGCTGGGGCTGGGTGGAGGAGCACAAGAGCTACTCGGGCGCCACCAAGCCGCAGCAGCTGGCCGACCGCGCCGTGTCCGACCTGGATGTGGCCATCTCCGGCGTGGAGAGCGTGGAGGTCTCTGCGGTCGACCTCTCGTGGCTGGACCCCTCGCACCAGCGCATCGGCTTCATGGACGAGGTCCGGGTCACCTCGATGCCGCACGGCATAGACCAGTGGATGGTCTGCGTGGGCCGCGAGCTCGACTGCTGCGACCCCTCGGCCAGCAGGTACACCCTCGGCGCGCTGGGCTCCACGCTCGTGGGCTCGGTGGTGACCAGCTCGGCTCCCGTGGCCGTGGGCGACGTGGCCAAGCGCCTGAGCGCGCTCTCCGACGCGGACGTGGCGGGCGCCATCGACGCGGAGGAGGTCAGCGCCCAGGCGGCGAAGGCGGCGGCGGACGCGGCAAAGGCGACGGAGGACGCCGGCATCGTCATAGACGCGTACGAGGCGGGCGAGCTGACGCCGACCACGGTGGACATCGTGAGCAGTGCCGGCACGGTGTTCCGGAGCAACACCGGCTCGACCACGCTCAGGGTCGTGGTTCGCCACGGGCCCGTGACGTGCGAGACCCAGGAGCAGCTGGCAGCCGAGTTCGGCCCGGGTGCCCGGGTGGAATGGAGCTACCTGCGGGGCGAGGACGACGACTGGCAGGCCATACCCGCGAGCGACTCGCGGCTCTCGGACGGCGGCATGAGGCTCGCCGTCACGGCGGACGACGTGGACGGCACGCTGGCCCTGCAGGCCGACGTGGTCGCGGCAGACTAGGAGACAGAAGTGGCAGTAAAGGCATCGAACGGAATAACCATCACCGACGTCACGGACGCCTACACCGTGATGCTCAGCTCGGAGGCGGTCTCCGTCCCCGGCAACTCCGCGGGCGCGGCCGTCGCGGGCAGCATGACCACCAACGTCTACGCCTTCTGCGGCGCGACGCAGTGCGCGGTCTCCATGGGCGCCGTGACCAAGCCCACGGGCGTCACCAACGTGACCAGCAAGGCGGACTCGTCCAACGCGAAGACGCTGGTCGTGACCGTGTCGTACGACTCGACCCTCACCTACGCCAACAGCCCCGTCGAGGTGTCCATCCCGCTCAACGTGACCGGCGTCAACGGCGAGACCCTGGGCTTCACCAAGAAGTTTTCACTCTCGGTTGCCAAGGCTGGCGCGACCGGTGCCACTGGGGCGGCCGGCAAAACCGGCGCGACCGGAGCGGCTGGCGCGACCGGTGCCACTGGGGCCAGGGGCGCGACCGGTGCCACTGGCGCGGCCGGGGACAACCCGTACACGATGGTCATCACGGGCGAGAACGTCATCAAGAACAACAGCGGCTCAACCACGCTCACCGCGCACATCTACCGCGCGGGCGCCGAGGTGACCACGGTCCCTGCGGGCCACAAGGTCTGCTGGTACACGGGCAGCTCCACCACGGCCGCGAAGTCGGTCGCAGCCGGCACCGCGCTCTCCGGCTCCACGGGACAGTACAGCGTCGCGGCCGAGGCCGTGAACGGCACGCTGCTCGTCACCGCCAAGCTGGAGACGGCGTAATGGCGCGCGTGCTCATAGGCGTGCCGAGCTACGGGCCGCTGGAGCCCGAGTGCGCGGAGGGGCTCATGAACCTCTCGCGCTGCGGCCACGCGGTCGGCTTCCGCGTGCAGCGGGGCTACAAGATAGACTCGCAGCGCAACGCCATCTGCGAGGCGGCCATCGAGGACGGGTACGACTTCGTCCTGCAGGTGGACTCGGACGTCGTGCTGCCCATGGACGCCCTCGCGCGCCTGCTGGACCCGCCCGCGGACGTGGTCCTCGGCTGCTACCGGGAGAAGCGCTACGCGTCGCGTGGCGACTACGCCAACGTCCACAGGCACGTCGGGCTGGACTACACGCTCGACTCCTGCATGACTGCCGACGAGCTGGACGTGCCGTTCCCGCGCGTGACGGTGAAGGGCGGCGGCACGGGGTGCCTCATGGTCCGGGTGGAGGCGCTAGCGCGCATCCCCAAGCCATGGTTCAGCTTCGTCGAGTACGACGATGGCCAATGCCTCTCCGAGGACCTGTGGTTCTGCGAGAACGCGCGGCGCGCGGGCCTGACCGTCTGGGCGGACACCCGCGTGAGGTGCGGTCATGTGGGGAGGGAGGTCCTATGGCTGTGATGGCGAGCGCCTCAATCGTGGTCACCTACCGCGCGGAGGCGCAGAACGTCACCACATTCTGGCGTGCGCAGCCGTCGACGGCCGCAACCCCGGCCGCCCCAACCACGACCAGCACCGACGCCTACGTGGCCGACTGGTCCACGGCCATGCCGGCCTACGACAGCGCCCTGCGCTGCTACCGGGTGGAGCGCGTGGAGCGCTCGGACGGCACGTGCTCGTGGGGTGAGGTCACCGAGGACCAGGGATGGAGGGGCGCCAACGCGGCGAACTCGACCGCGACGAACGCGAGCCAGACCGCGAAGGCGACCAACGCGAAGATAGAGAAGCTTGAGGACTCCATCGTGAGCACCGTCAACGGCGAGCTCACGTACACGGCTCCAGACGGCTCGACGCAGACGAACGAGCTAGCCACGAAGGTCAAGCAGACCGACACCAGCCTGACGGCAACCATAAGCCGCACCGACGCACTTGAGACGATGGTTCACGAATACTCCGGTGGCGTCCTCGTATCAAAGATTAAGAACGGCGCAACCGTAAACGGCGCACTCGTCAACGCCGACGGCTCTTTCGATGTCGTAAACGTAACGTGGAATAGTGGAACCCCGACTGTCGGCAAGAAGTTGATGCGCCTTGCAAAGAACAGCATCGAATTCAACAACCCAGACACGTCGTACAACATATGCAATATCACGGCCAACGGTACTCTCACGAACATCGACGTACCGAACGGAAGTCTTGCTATTGATGAGATGCCAGCATGGTGTCAGGCTCTTGGCGACTCTGGATATGACAGCTTTATTGCTGGCAAGATGCTCCAACTTGGGGCGGGAAACAGAACGACGTATTCGGAGATTCTCATCGAACCAGACGGCACGACTATCGACGGATACAAGTTCGCGCTCGGAACGAACAACACGACGGATAGGTGGGTGCCCGTCATGGGCGGGCATAGAAACGCTGGGTATCTGGTCCATCGCGACATCAACCTCAAATGGGGTCCGAATGCCTATGCCGTGTATGGCGCATACAACCCGAATGGCGGCGGCGACCACTATTACACGACAAATGTCAACGAGTACAACAAGTTGGTCAAGAGTGGATGGACGGGTAGTGGAGTCTATTTTTATGCAGCATTGTAGGGAGGTTCCATGGAACTCAACGTTAGCGTCAAGTACGTCAACTCGTCGGGCGACGTGCTGGTGAATCCCGACCTCAGCGACAAGCTGATTACCCCAGTGGTCATCGACGGAGAGGAGTGCTATCGACTTGATGACCTGAGCGACGACGACATGGCGGCGAGGGAGTCCGTAATCGCCGATGGCGAGGAGCGGGCCGCGCGTTTGGAGGACGCACTCGACGCGCCCGACGCGATAGCGGACCTCTCGGAGACCGTGAGCGACAACGCCGTCGACGTGTCCGGCGTCGGTGACGCACTGGCAGATTTGTCAGAGACGGTGAGTGACAACGCTGTTGACGTGTCGGCCCTGTCCGACGCGATAGCGGAGCTCTCGCAATTGGTAAGCGACCTGACGAGCAAGGAGGCTTAATTATGGTCAAGTTCTGGTACAAGCGAATCAAGCGCGGCAAGGCAACCATCGAGGATGTTCCCGAGCTGTGGCGCGAGCAGGTTCAGGCCCTGCTCGAAGCGGACGCGTAGGGTGGGCGGCAGGGCCCGCGAGGCCGCGTCCAAGGTGCTCGTGTGGGCGCTGGCCGGGGGCGGCATATACGCGATATCGCAGGCCAACAACCCGCGCCTCGACAACCAGCTGCTGGCGTGGATAGTGCTCATCGCCGTCGCGGCCATCGCCACGGCGAGCATCACGGCAGCGCAGCACAGGCGCGAGGAGCGGGAGGCGCTCGCGGGCAGGCTCGACCACCAGGACGAGCAGCTCGGCCTCATGGTGCGCCTGCAGGCGAGCATCGCGCGCTCGGACCTCATCCACAAGGCGCAGAAGTACGTGACCGAGCTCCACTGGGCCACCCCCGAGGAGATCGGGTCATGGGTGGCCGAGTGGGAGGACTACAAGGCGCTCGGCGCGGACGGCTACATCGACAATCTGGCCAGCAAGGTCATGGGCCTGCCGACCGAGCCGCCCGTCGAGCACATCAACCATTAGGAGGCTACCGTGAATTCCGAATCAATCATCGCAATCATCCGAATCGTGGTGCCAGCTGCGTGCGGCGTGCTGGGCGTCTTGGGCTACAGCGTGGACGCCGACTCGTGGCTCAACGTCGCGCTGGTGCTCACCGGTGCGGCGATGTCGATCTACTCGGCGTGGAAGAACAACAACGTCACGCCTGCGGCTCAGAGCGCGCAGAGGGTGCTCAACGCCGCGAAGTACGAGGCCAAGCACGCGAGGGGGTAGCCATGAGCAAGGTATCGGAGGCCGCGTCCTGGCTCTTCTGGCACATGGTCACCTGTCCCAGGCACGGCTACTCCCAGCCCAACCGCTGGGGCACGAGCGCGAAGGAGACCGTGGCCGTCCCCGACTGGGGCAGCGTCACCATCGCCGACGGCGACCGCGACTGCGCGAGCGGCGTGATCAGCTGCTACCGCGCCCTGGGCGTCAACACCGGGACGGCCACCTGGACCGGCAACATGCTTCAGGGCCTGCTCTCGACGGGCCTCTTCGAGGAGGTCCCGCTCTGGGGGCCGACCTTCGACGGCGACATCCTGCTGAGGTCCGGCCACACGGAGATGGTCATCACCGTGGGCGGCAGGCAGCAGCAGGCGGGCTTCAGGCGCTCGGAGACGCACGGCATCAACGGCCGCACCGGAGACCAGGACGGCTACGAGAGCACCTACAGCCCCCTGCAGCTCGGCGAGTGGTCGCACAAGATTCGCTACTACGGTCCCGATAAGGGTGGCGTTACGACGTCTAAACCTGTGAAGAAGAACGTGTCCAATAAGATTCTCGTTGGTGACTGGTGGGGCAACACGCTCGTCGCTATGGGCGAAACGGGCCGCATTGTCAAGCTGATTCAGAGGGCACTTGTCTCCCGTGGATATTCTGTCGGCGCTGCGGGCGTTGATGGCGTATTTGGTGGGAGCACAAGTTCTGCTGTCAAGCAGTATCAGACCGACGCTGGCCTCACTCCAGATGCTGTTGTCGGTCCCGCTACCGCAGGAAAGCTCTTTTCGTAGTCATATTTGACCAATTCGTCAACGGGCAGAAAGAAAAGTCCTATAGATACAAAAATCGGGTCGCTGCATCTCTCGGTTCTTCTTTGCTAACCATTTATAAGACAAATCACGCTTGTTGACGTTGGTGCCCCACCCCTCGCGAGGGGTGGGGCCTTTTGCGTTTCCGCAGGTAGACGAGCCAACAGGAGCCCGTCTGAGGGCCGCAATCGCGGGGTGTGGGCAAATGTCCGCGCCACAAGCGCTGGTTCTCGCGTCATCTCGCGTCGTCTCGCGTAAGGTTTCACGTTTTATGTCCTCTGGTGCACGTTACCGCGTCCCTGTCGCGTCCCAAGTGACGAAAAACGACGGAAAACTCTTGTTGCTCCTGCGCGTTTGCCCAGTTGTAATGCGGTATCGCTCTTGCTAGAGCTATAATCAATTCCCGCAAGATTTAAGCACTAGGCCGTCTACCTGCGGTTTTGCTTATATTCCGTCCCAATTTGTCCCAAATCAGACGGTTGCCAGCGCCCTCGCCCCTTCGGCGGGGGCGCGTTGTTGTGTCCAGGCGTCCGCGAACGGGTGCTCCTGGTACGCCTGGGATACGATGTCCGCCACGGAGTAACCGGTGCGCTCCACGCCCCACATGGCTAGAATGTTCCCGAGAATGGGAGAGTGATGGCAAATGCTTCTTAGTGATGGGGAGATTCGCGGACTCATCCGCGACGGCGTGCTGGTGGACGCGACGGAGGGCAACGTCGGGGTGGTGACGTACGACCTGAGGACCAAGGGGTTCGTCGGGCCGAACGGCGCGGAGTCTTCGGGCTGCAGACTGGACCCCGGAGACTCGGCGTTCGTGCGCTGCGTTGAGGGCGTCAGGCTGCCGGCCGACCTGGCGGCGCGCGTCCTCCTGCGGAACTCGCGCATAAGGCAGGGGCTGACGCTCGACGCGCCGCTCTACTTTCCCGGCCATGGCACCGTGCTCTACTACAGGGTGACCAACGTGAGCGGCTCCGCCATCGACCTGGACTGCGCTGATGGCATAGCGCAGGTGGAGTTCGAGCGCGTGGAGGAGCCGGTCGAGCACCGGTACGACGGTGCCTTCCAGGGCGAGGTCTCGTTCAGGGGCATGGGCTCCTACAGGGACGCCTACTCCGGTGAGATGTCGCAGCTGCAGGACAAGGTGGACGAGGTAAAGGGCATAGAGCGTCGCATGTACGGCAACGTGATGGCGATCATGGCCATCCTTGCCGGCGTCTTCACCCTCGTGAACGTGAACGTCGGCGCGGTCGGTGGCACCGCCCAGTCCGTGGTGGTCACCAACCTGGTGACCGTGGGCAGCTTCGCCGCGCTCTCCGCCCTCATCGGCGAACTCTTCGAGGGGAGTCACAGACGGACGGCGGTTGCCGTCGCGGCCGTGTGCCTCGTCGGCGCCGTCCTCGCTGTGCTCTTCCTGAAGTAGAGGGAACCAAATCAGACGGTTACGAGCGCCCTCGCCCCTTCGGCGGGGGCGCGTTGTTGTGTCCAGGCGTCCGCGAACGGGTGCTCCTGGTAAGCCTGGGATACGATGTCGGCCATGTCGTACCACATGGGCTTGTCGTAGTGCGTGGCCGTCACCCGGGAGCCGGAGGGGATGTGGCCCATGAGGCGCTCGCTCACGTCGGACGGGAGCCTGAGCGTCCAGTGCGCCCACGTCTCCCAGTCCTTGCGCAGGTTCTTGAACGGGTGGACTGGCAGCTCGACGGCACCCGCTGCCTCCCTGAAGGCGTTCTGCAGCGTGCGCTGGCGGACGTAGCTCCCCAGCCCGTCGTCGGTGAGGAAGTGCCTGCCGTCCTGGGCGAGCTCCCACAGGCGCTCTCCCATCGGCCCCGGCACGATGACCGCGCGGCGGCTCCACTCGTTCTTCAGGCGGTCAATGTACGAGCCCCTGGTGTTGACCTGGTGCGTGACCCAGACCAAGGTCACGTCCCCGCGGCGCTCGACCTCCGAGGCCAGCGGCCCAAGGCTCTCGCCCACGCGGCATCCGCCGAAGGCCGCCAGCAGGAACGCGGGCTCCCACCACTGGCCCCACGCCACGGCCCACAGCTGGCGCAGGCCGTCCAGCTGCCAGATGTCCCCGTCGCGCCTGGTGACCGTCTTCTGCGAGGGGAGCTTTATCCTGGCGTCGCAGGGGTTGACCATCACGTGGCGGTAGAGCACCGCGAAGCGCATGACCTTGCGCAGGAGCGACAGCGCCTGCTTCGCCTGGCTGAGCGTCTTCTCGTCCACCCACTGCTGGATCTCCAAGGGGTCCACGGCGTCGCAGGCAACGTCCGCCCAGCGCGGCTCCACGTGGCACCGCCAGGCGCTCTCGTACTGCTCCCTCGTCTGCACGGACAGGTCGCCCAGCTCCAGCTGGTGGTCGAAGTCCGGCCTTGCGTAGCGCTCCCAGAGCACGCCCACCGTGGGCGCGGGGCCGTCCTCCGTGTGCTCTGCGAGGATGGCGGCGAGCCTGGCCTCGGCCTGCTTGCGGGTGCCGCGCACGGTCTTGGAGTGGCGCATGTAGCCGCGCTCGTCCTCCGTTGCCCAGTACCTGAGGCGGTACTTCTTCCCCTTGATGACCTCCTCGACGGAGCCCTGGGCCCTGCGCATCCTCCTGCGTGGCATGTGGTCCTCCCATCGTGATTTGCTAGATATGCCCCCTCAGATAGCCGCAGGCTCCGGTCCAGCCTGCGAGGGGGATCTGTTCCAATTGATTGGAACTGATTGAACTAATTGGACTAATCGAATTTCGTAACCTCAGTGATCTTGGCTTGCAAACTCAGTGAGTTTCGGCCGAACCTCAGTGAGTTTCGTCTAGTCCCAGCCAAGTAATTGGCAAGTCGCAGCCAATGACTCTTCGCCCAGGATGTGCTAGGGCGCGGTGCGACATTGTCGCTTTGACGTCGCGACATTGTCGCATCCCCATTTTTGCGTGATTGCACGAAATCAGTCTGCATCCCCTCTGACCTGCACATTCCTTCTTATCGCCCATTTTCATGACGGTGGTCTGCGGGTGGACCCTGTACTTATTTGTACATGGTCGTAACCCGTAACGTCATGCCGTGGACTCTATGCCAGGAGGTGCAGCCCTCCGCGCCACGTCCCCCGCCTGATTCTCGGCGATGGCCATGATGGCCGACTTGCCCTGCTCGTTTGCGGAGCGGTAGAGGGTGATCAGGTGTTGCTCGTTAGGGGAAAGCACGTTCTCGTCTTCGTCAAGTCCAAGTAGATATGACAGCGTCACGCCAAGTGCAGCAGCGATGTTTATTACAGCGCTCACCTTAGGTTCTCTCTCGCCGCTCTCGTACCTCTGGATAGCTTGTTGGGTAGTGTGGGCGCGTCTCGCAAGCTCAGATTGAGTCCAACCACGAGCGTCGCGCTCTTCCTTGATTCGGTATTTCATATCCCTCCTCAGACGAACACCGACTGGCGTAATCTTTCCACATTTTGGTGTTGACCACAAACACCAAGCGGTGTATATATCTTGTTGGTAAGAGAAACACCGAATGGTGTCTGGAGGTGTCGAAAATGCGTCAAAACATGAAAGCAGAGCGCGCAAGGGTGGGCCTGACGATTGAAGAAGTTGCTTCCAGGATTGGGGTCCATCCAAACACCCTTTCACGCTGGGAATCGGGTACGGCTGAGCCTTATGCGGAGAACATCATCGCCCTTGCCCGGCTCTACCAGTGCACTCCAGAGTACCTGCTCGGAATGAGCGACCAGAGGGATGGTCGAGCAGTTCCAACCGTGAGTTCTTCGTAGTCAACCAAGCGCTCTTAACCGGAAATCCCGTTCAACAGAGAAAGGAGAACGTCATGCTTCCCCGTCTGAGTGACAACGCCCGGTTCCACGCCTACGAGTACGCCAGGCACCACAACGAACTGGTGCGCCTCATGCGCGACAACCCGAATGACTTCGCGGCGCAGGAGAAGGCCGACATGCTCGCATATGCCGAGGCGCGCCACCTCGCGGAGGTCGTCCTTGAGGACATGGGCGTGGGCTTCGAGGCACGCGCAGACGGCTTGGTGACCTGGCTCGTCCCTGAGGGCGTGGGAAAGTAGCGCGACCGAGCCGGTCCCGCGTGGCGTCGAGCGCCGTCCCCGAAGTATCCCCCGTTCCGCGTGGACTCTTCTCCTTTCTCTACGCGCAGGGCAGGACCGGGCCCCAAGGCCAGGCGGCGCACGCCACACGAATCCCCGCGGCCCAACTCAACCGCCCGTGGCGTGACGCATGCGTGGTGTGTATGCAGCCACGCTGGCAGCGGCCTGAAGGCGCTCCGCCACGCGGGGTCGGCTCAAAAAAAATGCCCCACGCGCCGGACCGGGGCGCATGGGGCGTACCAACCACGATGGGAGTGATGGTGGCTCAGATTCTACCACTCCCGCCAAGGAGGAGAGATGCATGAGTACCAGTGCCAAGGCATCCGACTTGCGCACGCTGAGCGCGCGGGAGGTCTCGGAGGCCACGGGGATCCCGCTTTCAACCGTTCATCTGATGCTGAAGCGCGGGGACATTCCCAGCGTCATGCCCAACGGGCTGAAGCGCGGCAGGCGCGTCCGCGTGAGCGCGCTGCTCAGGTGGATGGAGGAGGCCGAGAAGAGGTCGCAAGGGCTGTCCTAGTGGCCGTGCTGGTGGCGCTCTGGCTGGTCGCGTTCGGCTGGGTCACGCAGGGCGAGATGCAGGACGAGCAGAGGCTCGTCACGTACTACGAGCAGCAGGGATTCGACATGAGCTACAGGGAGTGGTGAGCGTGGACGGACTGGACTTGATAGCGGGCATCGTGCTGGGCGCGTTCCTGATCTGGCTCTCGCTGGTTGCCGTCTGCATGGCGTGGGGCCGCTGGATAGAGCACCAGGTGGGGCGTTAGCCGTGGGGCTCTACGACCACGACGGCAAGTCGCGCGGCTACAACGACCCGGGATGCCCTCCGCCCATCGTCATCTACGGCAGGCACACGGACGTGACGCCCGACCCGGAGAAGGCGAGTAAGTGGGACGAGACCGTGGACTGGCACGGCGAGCACAAGTGCGTGCTCACGAGGAGGGGATCCGTCTTCGACGTCGACACCACGCCGGGGAACGTGCACGGCAGGACGCTCGTGGCCAACGCGCCGGACGCGTTGGTGGCACGCGAGAGATGGGTTCGCTGGCTCGTGGCCAACGGGCTCTGGTAGGGAGGTTGCCATGGTCGGACGTCGTAGGGAGCCTGCCCCGAGGACGATGCTCCCGAGGGTCCTCTGCGCCAGCTGCCGGCACTGCCATTCGCAGGAGTTGGTCAAGGGGCACCGGAGGCGCGGCTGGTGCGAGCTTGGGCACGGGTGGGTCTGGCTGCAGAACGTGCGGCAGTGCCTGTACTGGGACGGGCGCGGCCGATGACGGGAATGATCGCCTTCACGTTCGTCTTCGGCGCTGCCGTGGGTCTGCTGATATCGACGCTCTTGGTCGTGGTCGCCGTGGAGGACTGGGAGATCGGAGGGCATATGAGGGAGCGGCACTGGCTGCCCTGGGAGGACCACGGAGACGGCTACGAGGTGGCCGACAACCAGGGCAGGAGGGCGATAGCCTACCTGGCCGACCGCGTTGCCGAGCGCGGCGGCACGAGCAGGGACCACGCCGAGGAGTCGCTGTACAGGCTCGTCGGCTACATGTGCAGAGGGGGAGAGTGATTGGTCATGGCGAGCGGGAACAGCCTGGGGCAGCTGAACGACTTCCTGTTCCTGGAGCTGGAGCGCCTGAACTCCGCCGACGTGCGGGACGAGGCGGCGCTCAGGCTAGAGGTGGAGCGTGCGCGTTCCGTGGCCGGCATCGCCCAGGCGATCAACACCAACGCGGGCACGGTGCTGCGCACCGTGGAGCTGCAGGCCCAGATACGCGGGACCCAGGTGGCCGTGCCGAAGATGCTGGGCGGCGACTGATGGCCGCGCGCGCGGGCATGCACCGCTGGACAGCGTCCGACGACGCCTGGCTTGCCGAGCACTACGAGGGCATGACCGACATCGCCGAGCTGGCCGACGACATAGAGCGCGAGCTCGGTTTCCGCACCACGCCGAGGACGATCTACGTCCACGCCAACAGGATGGGCCTCCACAAGCGGAGGCTCGACAACCACGAGGGCAGGGCCGAGCGCACCGTGCACTGGACGCGCGAGCCCGAGATGCAGGCGTGGATGCTCGCGAACGACCACGGCCAGAGGACGGACAGGCTCTCCGACGAGTTCCGCGCGGAGTTCGGCTTCGGGCTGTCGCGCCCGCAGATCACCGCGTGGAGGCAGATCAACGGCAGATCGACCCGGATGTCACACTCCGGCGGCAGGACGCCGCTGCCCGTGGGCGCGGAGCGCATCATGAAGGGCTACGTCTTCGTTAAGGTGCGGGACCGGCCCAACGTAGGCGGCACCAAGGACAACTGGGAGCTGAAGCAGCGCTGGATGTGGGAGCGGGCGCACGGCGAGCCCGTGCCCGACGGGTGCTGCGTCATGTTCGCCGACCACGACACGCGGAACTTCTCGCCGGAGAACCTGGTCGCGGTGCCCAGGCGGATCATGGCCAGGCTCAACGACAGCGGCATGGAGTGGCACGACGCGGAGGAGCTCGCCACCTGCGTGAGGATCATCGAGCTCCAGAGGCGCGCCAACGAGCTGGACGGCATGGTATCGCGCACCTGCGCCGTCTGCGGGCGGAAGTTCAGGCTCACGGAGGCGCAGCTGGCGGTGGGCAACCGCAGGGTCGTGACCTGCCCGGACTGCCTGGCGGCGCACCACAAGTACAAGGGCAAGCGCAGGTACAAGGGCGCTAGTACAGATGGGGGACACGAATGAGCATCAACAGGGTGGAGATGAGCGGGAACCTCACGAGGGACCCGGAGCTGAGGGTCACGCGCGGCGGCACTCCCGTGCTGACCTTCTGCGTGGCGGTGAACGAGCGCGTGCGCCAGGAGGACGGCAGCTGGGCGGACAGGCCCAACTTCATCGACTGCGCCATGTTCGGAGCGCGGGCGCAGTCGCTGCAGCAGTACCTGCACAAGGGTTCCAAGGTCTTCGTGGAGGGCAGGCTGCGCTGGTCCTCGTGGGAGAAGGACGACGAGCGGCGCAGCAAGGTCGAGGTGATCGTGGAGGACGTTGAGTTGGCGTCGCGGCCGCAGGGCCAGCAGCCCGCGGAGACCCAGGCACAGGCCACGACGCCAGCGGCGCGTGCGGCTGCTGCCGTCACGGTACACGAGCCAACCACCGAAGCCATGGACCTCTACGGTGAGGAGGCGACCTGGTGATGGTGGAAGGGCCGGAGATGACGGTGATGTCCGAGCCCACGCAGGCCCTGCGCGACGGGCTCGACGCACACGGCATCGAGTGGCGCGACGATTCGGACGTCATCGACGACGCCGACATGCGCATGCGGATCGAGCGCACGAGGTTCGAGCTGGGGGACGGCACGACGGTCTCCTGCGTCTGGGGCTGGGTCGCGGCGGAGCCAACGTGGAACCGGATGGGCATCACGGCGGGCTGGCCCTGGGGCCTTGAGGAGTGGGTGCCGGGCAGCAAGGAGGACCCGAAGGCCATGGAGGTCGAAGAGGTCCTGGGGATGATCAGGTGAAGGTGAGGGTGTTGCAGATGGCGGGACAGGACTGCGAGCCGGTGTCGTTCGCGCGGCTCATCTTGGGTCATGCACGGGGGCAAGAGATGGTGACGGACTGGAAGCGCAACGGCTGGGGCTCCGAGGCCGAGTACATCCGCTTCATGGTGCCGAGGGTCGGCGTTACGAACGTGGCATCGTCCCTTGGCACCACGCCCGGGCAGGTGCGCGAGGCCTGCGGGCACTTGGGGGTCACGCTTGCTGAGCACGGTGACAACCTGCACTTGGCCAACTGGTCACCTTGGACGCCCGAGGAGGACGAGACGATACGCAGGGAGTACCCGTCACACGGCAAGGCCACGAAGCTCGATGGCAGGAGCCCGATGTCGATCGCGATGAGGGCAAAGAAGCTTGGGGTTTGCTCGAAGTACGCGGGCAAGCCTTGGGGCGATGATGAGGTCGCGTTGCTGCGGGAGCTGTGGCCGAGGTACGGAAAGGAGACGAGGTTGGAAGGAAGGTCGGCGGGGTCCGTCCGCCTGAAGGCGAAGGCGCTGGGACTGACAGGAGGCAGGAAGTGACGGACATGGCAGCTCGCGCTGAGCGCGCGCACGACATGCACCACACCTACGCGGCGTGGACCGAGGGCGAGCGGGAGCTTCTGCGGCGCGACTACCCGCTCCACGGCACCAGCATCCCGGCGCTGCGCGAGCGGCACACCACCACAGCCATCGTGGCGCAGGCCCACATGCTGGGGGTCGCGTGCCGCGTGCCGCGTGGGAAGGCCCCGCAACCGTGGACGGAGGAGGAGGTCGCGACGCTGCGGCGCGAGTACCCGAAGCGCGGGACGAACGTGCCCGAGCTGCTGGAACGGCACACGCGAGGCGGAATCAGGCAGAAGGCCAGAGCGCTGGGGGTGCAGTGCTATGCGCACTAGGTTCTGGCTCGCCCTCATTGCGGCGCTTCTGCTGCTGCTCTGGGCCATATGCGCAACCGAGGACCGCGAGATAGAACGGAGGGACGAATGCAGGAGAAAGAGGGACGAATGAGCGACTTCGTCGTGAGCGAGGCTGTTGGCGAGCTGGAGAACATGGTGAACGCGGCGTGGGACGCGGGTTACGCCAAGGGCGTCGATTGGGCCAAGAAGTGCGGCGGCGGCATCGACGCCATGACCGACACCGAGCTTGCCGAGCACGGCTTGGTGCGCTTGCCCGTGGACGCGGATGGGGTGACGTGGACGGGGACGGAGCAGTACGCGGAGTTCGACGCACGCAAGTACATCGTTGATGGCATCCGACTCGGTGAGCGCGGGTGGGCGGTGATGGCGATAGACCTAAACGGCGCGCTGTGGTTCGCGCCATCGGCCAAGTGCCGCCACGTCAAGGACGAGCCAGAGCCAGAGCCCGCGCCTGACACGCCCGCGTCGCTGGCGGACGAGCTGGACGCGCTGACGGTGCGCGGCTTCGAGGATGACGAGCTGCACGACTTGGCCGACCGCCTGCGCGCGATTGGAGGCGCGAAATGAGCAAGGTAGCCATTGCCATTGGAACATCGGCCATCGTCCTGCTCGCGCTCACCGCCTGGGCGCTGTGCGCGGTTGGCGATGCGCTGGAAACCTTCGAAGACCCGTGCCATTGGAGGGATGAGGAATGAGCGGCAAGGTTTGCGGGCAATGCTCGCATTACATCGGCTGCGGCGATTGGGATTTGTGTTGCAACCAGGGGCAGAAGCGCCTTTGCTACGAGGACACGCCTGCCGACGATTGCCGGAAGTTCCACCAGACCACGGTATGCAAGAACCGCACATCCTACGTGGGAATGTTCCGCTGTTCGATTTGCAACCACTTTGAGCGTGAAGACAACGTTGGCGATATCTGCCCAGGCTGCGGGCGCACCATCACAGGTGCCATGTATAGCGGGCAGAAGCATTGGGATAGGAGCGAGCAATAAATGAGTATGCGGGACTTTGATGAGTACGTGCAGGCGTTGATGGGTGCGTGCAAGGGCTACGCCGAGCAGGCGGAGCACGTCAAGGACGATGTCGAGCGCAAGAGCGCGGGGACGTGGCACGACCTCTACGCGGCGATGGTCCACGGCGCCGTCCTCGGCAGGGCGGTCGAGCGCGACGAGATCGACCCGCACACCGCGTTCAACTTCACCCTGGCGAAGCTGCTGCGGATGCCGACCGACGATCTGAGGAAGGTGGACGAGTACGCAGCCGGGCGCAACGAGCTGCGCAAGTGGCTGGACGGTGACCCCGATGGGGAGTGACGGTCGCCCCGTGGAGCTGAGGATCCGGCACGAGGCCGACGGCACGCCCTACGTCAGGCCGTACCTCGGGACGAGCCCGGTCACGGGCCGTCCCGTTCGGCCGTACAAGAGCTTCCCCGGGAAGACGGACGAGGAGGCGCTTGTCCTGGCGAGGGACTGGTACATGGACATCTCGCCGGCGGACGTCGGCGGCGCGGCCCTGCTCGGCGACATGCTGCACCGCCATCTGCGCTCGCTTGAGGCGGGAGGGGCGGCACCGAACACGCTTGAGGCGTACCGCACGTACGCGAGCTACGTCCGCCCTCTGTGGCAGGTGCCGGTGCGCTCCGTGGAGCCGCGCATGATAGACGAGCTCTACCGCACGCTCACGACCGAGGGGCCGCGCGGCGGGTCGGGCCCGCTCTCCACCAACACGGTCATTGGGCTGCACTGGTTCCTCAACGGGGCGTGGCGGCACTTCGTGAACCTGGGCATCGCCGAGACTAATCCGGTCTCCGTCGCCGCGAAGCCCTCGCCGAAGAGGCACGAGGCCGTGGCCCTGGACCAGGCCGGCATGCGCGACGTGGCGGCGCGCCTGGCCGTGGACGCGTTCGACGACGGCGCGCCCGCCAGGCACAGGGCGTGCTCCTTCGCCGCATGGCTGGCGCTCAACACCGGCCTCCGGTGCGGGGAGTGCTGCGGGCTCGCCCGGCGCGACGCGCAGCTCTTCCGCTCTTCGCTCCACGTGGGCGCGACCGTGGTCAAGGTGCGCGGGGTGGCCGTGCGGCAGGAGAGGACCAAGGGCGGTCGGGACCGCAACGTCAGCCTGGCACCCGAGGTGGCGGACGGCGTGCGCAGGCACTTGGAGTGGTCCGAGACGGTCGCGCCGGCGCTCGGGCCCCGCTCCCCGCTGGTCACGTGGGACGGCAGATGGGAGCTGCCCGACGCGGTTAGCGCGGAGTTCACGTCGCTCTGCCGCGAGCTGGGCGTGGGGCCGGGCGTGACGTTCCACTCCCTGCGGCACACGCACGCCACGTGGCTGCTGCTCTCCGGCGTGGACCCGAAGGTGGTCTCCGAGCGGCTCGGGCACGCGGACGTCTCCACGACGCTGAGGATCTACGGGCACGTGCTGCCCGGCAGGGACGAGGCCGCCGCGCGTGCGTTCCAGGCGATGGTTGAGAACGAGGTTGATGGGAGCGGGGACTGACATGGCCGTGACGATCCAGGATGACATGCTTGAGGTGGCGGGCATGCTGCCTGCCGACCAGCGCGCGGGCTTCCTCGCCGCGCTGGTGATCTACGGGGCGACGGGGGACGAGCCCGACAGGGCGGAGCCCTGGTACCCGACGTTCTACGCGTTCAGGTTCCGCTTGCAGCGCAGTGGCGAGCTGCACTCCAAGCGCTCCGCCGCGGCACGCAAGCGATGGGGCTCGGACTCCGCAGACGCGAAGGCCGATTCAAGTGCACATGCAAGTGCAGATGCAAGTGCACATGCAAACGAAGATGCAAGTGCATGTGCAAGTGCAGATGCAAACGCGCGATGCGTAGAAGAAGAGGAAGAGGTAGAAGAAGAGGAAGAGAACCCCCAAACCCCCTTGCAGGGGGCTCGCGCGGAAGACTCGGGGCGCATGGACGAGGTGCGGGAGGTCATCGACCACCTGAACGCCGTGACCGGCAAGCGGTACACCGCGAGCAAGGGCAACGCGAGGTACGTGCGCGCCAGGCTCAACGACGGTCACACGGTGGCCGAGCTCAACCGGGCCGTCGACAACATGGCCGCCGAGTGGCTCCACGACCCGCGCATGCAGCGGTTTCTCCGCCCGGACACCCTCTTCAGGCCCGAGAAGTTCGAGGGCTACCTCAACGCGCGGCCGGCGGGCAGGGCCAGCCCGGTCGTGGACCTGACCGCGTACGACGGCGGCACCTGGGGGGACGGCGGCTACGGCGACATCGGGGTGGTGTGATGGGCAGGACGCTCTTCGAGATCATGCGCGACGAGGGCTGCTTCGGCGAGGACTCGCTGAGGAAGCCCGTGAGCAGGGAGGGCCTTACCAGCGCGAACAGGATGACCTTGGCGGAGTTCCGGGCCGAGCGGGCCCGCGAGGCTCAGGAGTACCACGACCGCATGGCCGAGGGTGCCGTCGACGCCGACGCGGCGAGGGCCGCGGCGATCCGGCGCGCGATGGTGGGCGCCGGGGTGCCGGAGCGCTTCTCGACCGTGGCAGCCGACCAGCGGCCGCTTGAGCAGCTGGCGTGCGGGTGCGGCATCTGGTTCGCCGGTCCGGCGGGCACCGGCAAGACCACGCGCGCCTGCTCCGTGCTGAAGGGCTGGCTCTCGTCCGGCAGGGGCGGGCGGTTCGTGGACGCCGTGACGCTGACGGACGCGGTCTCCGGCCTCTCGGGGTCCGATGCCGCCGACGCGCTGGGCACCGTGCCGCTCCTGGTCATCGACGACCTGGGCAAGGGCACCGCCACCACGCGCGCCGTTGACCACCTGTGGCAGGTCGTGAACGCGCGCTGGGGCAGGCGGCTTCCCACGGTCGTGACCTCGCAATGGCTGCCGAGCGAGGCGGCCGAGCGCATGGCCGGGCACTCCGACGTGATGACGGCGCAGAGCATCGTGTCTCGCCTGATGGACGGGGCAGGCGTCGTGCGCACCGACGGCCCGGACATGAGGATCGCGGGTGGTGCGAGGTGACGGGGTACGAGGACTACTCCTGCGCGCGGGACCTGTTCGAGGCGGCGAGGGACGCGGCGCGCGAGGCCGAGAGGACCAGGCGCGTGCTCTCCGGCATGGAAGGGCGCGAGGGCGTGCGCGCCCAGTCGTACGAGCCGCACGGACGCAGCGGCCACCGCACCGACGTGATGGCGGCCGTGGACGAGAGACTGGACTACGAGGAGCGCATGCGCCGCAGGGTCAACGAGGACTACGCGCTGATTGACCTGGCGTGCAACGTGATCTACGGCAGCGGGGACCAGCGGAGCGGGGGCATCGGCGCACTGCTGGGGTCCGCGTACGCCGACGCCCTGTGGTGGAGGTACTGCGCGGGGACGACCTGGGCGAACGTTGCCAAGGGCTGCCGCATGAGCGAGCGCTGGTGCAGGCGCGCCGTGGAGACCGCGATGGAGACCATCGACGCCTTCGGCATGCGCCGCGTGGCCGAGGTGCGCGGCGCCGCCGAGGGGTGAGCGGTAGCGTCTTGGCCGCGAGCGGCGCGGCAGCCTCCCTGGCGGTTGTGGAGGAACCGTGGCGCGGGCGGGCCCGCGTGCGGCGCGGGAGGTGTGGCAGAACCGTGGCAGCGGCCGTGCGCCCCTCGCCATGCCTGAGCTGGGCGAAGGAACCGTTTTGGGTGAACAAGAAGTAATTGTACCGACGAGGGGCGTGGGCCTGCCGGATTTTGCCAGCCCGTGCCAGCCCGTGCCGGGGTTTGCCAACTCGTGCCAGGTTTGCCGGGTGTTTTCGTGATATGGTGCACACTGGCGTTCGTGCGGCCCCGATGGATCCAAGGTCCTCGGGGCCGTCTTCGTCTTCGTGGTCGGACCCGCGCTATTCCATTCCCCGCGGAGCTCCGGTCACCCTTGGAGGGGAGCAGCCCATGGTGAGTCTCGCGGAGATCGCAACGATCGCCATCCGCTACGACACGGCCATGAGCTGCGCCATGCTCCGGGCGCTGGCGGACCTGGGCGTGCGGGTGACGCCGCCCAGGTGCACGCGGGCGTACGACCACCTGATGGAGTGCTTCCGCAACCACGGGTCGCCGATGGACGGGGTGCGCTAGGCCTCGCGGCCGCGCTCCATGTCCTCGCGGATGAGGCGCTTCACGTAGCCCTGCTTGTTGGGCTGCGCGTCGAGCCACTCCCACAGGTCGGACTCTGCTGGGTAGAAGGTGACGAGAGTGCGCTTGAGCGATGCCTTGTACTTCTTGTCCGCCCTGCGCTGCGCGTCCGTCTGGGGCATGGTTACCTTCTCCTAGAGCCCGGCCTGGTGAGAAGGTCGGCACCCCAGGGGGAGTGCGCCACGGCTCCGCCCCTGCGGCATACCGTGGCGGGGGATGCATGACGGCATAGGGGGTGGCGCATGACCAGGGGCGGCACCAACCCGAGGCGCGCCAACGGGACCCAGCGCAACCACGCGAGGGCGGCGGTGCGCCAGCGCGGCGAGCCGTGCTGGATCTGCGGCCTCCCGGTGGACCACTCCCTCCCGCGCATGGACCCGTGCGAGTTCGTGGTGGACGAGCTGGAGCCCGTGAGCCGTGGCGGCTCGCCGTACCGCACGGGCAACCTGGCCACGGCCCACCGGTGCTGCAACGGGTGGAGGTCCGCGCGCTCGGTCGAGTACGTGGAGCGCGTGAGGGCAGAGGTGCTCGCCGCGTTCGGCGGGTGGTCGTGCCCGCAGGACTTCGTGGCCAAGGCCAAGGCGGTCGAGCGGGCGCGCAGGAGCGGTGGCGCTCCCGTCTCCCTCGCCCCTCCCCGGACCACCACCGACTGGTGAGTCCGACGTGCGCGACGCATGAAGATTGATGCGATGAGGTGCGGCCGACGAGGAGCGTCGAAGTGCCTCAATCGAGGTTACGGTGAGTGCGATTAACTAAACATCATTTACTAATCGCGATGACCCAGGGCGGTCTTTTTGGCGGCCGCTGGCCCCCTCCACGTCGCGCCCAGGGCCAATTTACACACAGGGAAATTTGGAAGGCAGACAACAGATGAAGCTCTCGGAGGCCACGTCCTCAGGTGACCAGCTGACCTGCCTAAAGGCGCTCGCAGACCGCCTCGCGGCGGAGATCGACGCCTGCGAGGAGCAGCGCGACCTGTCTGCACTTTCGCGGCAGTACCGCGAGACGGTCTCCGCCATCTCTCAGCTTGAGGCTGGGGACGACGGTGACGACCGCCTGGCCGAGATCGTAAGAAAGCATGCGGGCTGAACCGAACCAGTACCCCACGACGCTCGTCGTGCCGAAGCATGTCGGCTCCGACCTCCGAGACGTTGTCGACATCATGCGCGAGGCCGGGGCGCCGCTCCTCTGGTGGCAGGTGCTCATGCTCGCGCCGATGCTCTGCTACGACAAGAAGGGCAAGTGGGCGGCGAAGCAGTGCGGGTCCGAGTGTCCGCGCCAGAACGGGAAGACGCGCGTCATCGTGGCACGCTCGGTGGGGGAGATGCTCCTGTACAAGGGCGTCGTGATCTACACGTCCCAGCTCCAGAAGACCTCGACGGAGACGTACGAGGAAGTCGCGGACCTCTTCAGGAAGCCGTCCCTCCTGAAGTACGTCGAACCCGGAGGGTTCCACTCCGCCCTCGGCCGCGAGGAGATCCGCCTGAAGAACGGCGGCAGGATCAAGTTCCTGGCGAGGACGAGGAACGGCGGCAACGGCCAGCACGGCACCCTGCTCATCTACGACGAGGCACAGGCGGTGGACGACTCGGCCATCGCCTCGTTCTCGCCCGCGATAGCGTCCCGCGGCTCCCGCACCGTGCGCGGCTCGCAGACGATCTTCAACGGCACGTGCCCGGAGGAGGGCGACTTCGGCGAGGTCTTCGAGCGCGTGCGCTCCAAGGCCCTTGCGGGCAAGTCGAGGAAGACGTCGTGGGTCGAATGGTCGGCGGGTTACGGTGGCACACCGCCGTCCCCCACGGACGCGGACCTCGTCACGAGGGTCAACCCGTCCATCGACATCATCCTCGACCGGGAGATCATCGCGGCGAACGCGGAGTCGATGTCGCGGGAGCACTTCGCCCACCAGCACCTGGGGTGGTGGTCCGAGCGGGAGACCGCGGTGGACTACGCGATCAGCCAGGAGGAGTGGGCCCAGAGCGCCATCGACGAGATCGGCGACGACTACCCAAGGAGGACCGCCCTCGCGGTCAGGATGAGCCGGGACGGGAGCTACTACGTCCTCGCGGGCGCCAAGACCGACGGCCGCGGCAACGCGGCGGTCGAGCTCGTGAGCGTCGGGAGCACGCTCGGCGGCACCCTCGACCTCGCGCGGGGCATCGTGCGCAAGAAGCGGAGCGTGTCCTGCGTGGCGGTAGACGGCCCGTCCGCACAGGCGCTGGTGGCCAACGTCGAGGGTATCGGGGTCCCGAAGAACTACGTCGTGAGCCCGAGGCCGTCCGACGTCGCCGAGGCCGCGTCGGCGTTCCTGGACGGGCTCAGGTCGGGGACCGTGTATCACACGCTGCAACCGGAGTTGGAAGACTCGGCCCTCCACGCGGTGAAGAGGCCGCTCAGCCGCGGGTGGGCCTTCGGGCCGTCGAAGGGCTACGAGAGCACCGCGGTAGAGGCGGCCGCGCTCGCCGTGTGGGCGGTCAGGAACTCCAAGAGGGACCCTAGGAGGAGGCAGATGCTCCTGTGAAAAGAATCAACCGCTTCGACTCGACGCCCCTCCCGGAGCCCGACGAGGCGTCCGTCCCGGAGGACTGCCGGGAGGTCGTCCGCGACCTCTTCGACACGTGGCACGCCGCCCGCACCCGCAACGCACGGCTGACCCGCTACTACGAGATGAAGAACTCGGTGAGGGACTTCGGCATATCCATACCACCACAGCTGCGGCATGTGGAGGAGGTGGTGGGATGGGCCGCGAAGGCCATCGACGTGCGGGCCAACCGCATCCACTTCGACGGCTTCGTGTTCAGCGGCGACGCAGACCCGGCGCTGGACGCCCTGGTGACGCAGAACCGCATGCAGTCGCTCGTCGGCATGGCCACGCGCTCCGCGCTCGTCCACGGCACGGCGGCCATGACGGTGATGCGCGGCAACCCCGGGCAGCCCGCGGCAAAGGTGAGGGCGTTCTCCGCCAACCAGTGCTGCACGATCTGGGACAAGGACGTGGACGGCGCCGGCGCCGGCATCATCCTCTCGGGGGTGGACCGGCACAACAGGGCCAACCGGTACGTCGTGCACCTGCCGGACCGCGTCCTCACGTTCTCGCGTGGGGAGTGGGAGGATGGCGGCGTCCGCTGGGGCTGCACCAGCGAGGACAACGGCATCGGGGCCATGCTCATGGTGCCCATCATCAACGCCCCGGACCTCGACAGGCCGGTCGGCCGCTCCGTCCTCACGCCGGAGCTGACGAGCATCGTCGACAAGGCGATCCGAGACGTCCTGCGCATGGACGTGGGAGCCGAGTTCTTCACCGCCCCGCAGCGCTACGTGCTCGGGGCAGCCGAATCGACGTTCGCCAAGCCGCTGCTCGACGAGAACGGGGACCCGGTCATCGACCCCGAGACGGGCGACCCGATGCTCGTGCCGGACGAGGCCAAGAAGCTGAGGGCCTACCTCGGCGCGCTCTGGGCCTTCACGCGGGACGAGAACGGCGACGTGCCGCAGGTGGGGCAGTTCCCCGCGGGCGACGCGCATAACTTCATATCCGTCTACGAGAACGACGCCCAGCGCTTCTCCGGCGCCGCGAACGTGCCACTCGCGCAGCTGGGCGTTCTCTCCAACAACTACACGTCCAGCGACGCCCTCGGCGCGGCGAACGACCCGCTCATCCTGGACGTCCAGAACATCATCGACTCGCTCAGGGACTCGCTCTGGCAGGTGGCGCGGCTCATGATGGCCGTCTCCTCCGGGGTGACCGTGAACGACCTCACCGCAGACCAGAACGGTGTGCGCGCCTACTTCGCCGACCCGTCCATGCCGACGCTGGCGGCGAGGGCCGACGCATGGACGAAGCTCGCGGGCGTCGACAAGGGCATCGTCGGCACGAGGGTCTTCTACGAGGGCGTTGGGCTCGACCAGGCGACCATCGACAGGCTCATGAGCGAAACGGCCAACGCTCGCGCCCGCCAGGCGCTCGCGGAGGTCGCCCAGGAGATCACGGCTTCCGCCAAAGGCGGTGCCACCGAGGAGTAGCGGATGGTTGACGAGGCGAAGTTCAGGTTGTACCGGCGACTCGTCATGGAGGCAGAGCGGCTTGCGGGAGATGACGCGGCGAAGGCGATCGAGAACGCCGTCAACTCGGTCGGAATCGAGAACCTGACCACGGGCTCCCTCAGGCAGCTCGTCGCCGCGTCAATCTCCGGAGCCACCGAAAGGCGCGGGCTGGCCGCATCGGCCGCGGCGAAGAACTTCTACGACGCCGAGAGGGAGGACGCCGGGGTCGATGGCGAGTTCGAGGCGACAGCGTACGGTGACGTGCCCGCATCACATGTGAAGCGGGCCGCCAATGACGTCATGAAGCGCCATCCGCTCGCGGGACTCGACCTTCTCGGGTTGTCTGCAGACGTTTCGGCACAGTCGCAGCGGCTCGTGCATGATCGTGCGGACGCGACGATAGTGCGCAACGCCCGCAGCGACCCGCATCATCCGATGTGGGCGATCGTCCCGAACCCGGGGGCGTGCGGGTTCTGCGTCATCCAGGGGTCGAACGGGTGGACGTACAGCGATGAGGGCAAGGCGAACGACGCGCGTCACCCAAACTGCAAGTGCATGGTGGTGTGCGACCACTCGGCAGAGCCAAGCCTCAGCGGCTACGACCCCGACGCGCTCAATCGCGCGTACCAGGATGCGGCTGACGTCATAGGGGACGACTGGGAGCGCGAGTGGGACGCACTTGGCGAAAGTGGCCAGATAGCGTACGCCGAGGCGCATACGAGGAACGGGCATCCGCTCCCCCTCGGGCAAGCCAGGGACCGCTTCAAGACTCGTCGCACGGTCCGCATGATGGATGGAATCTCAGGGCACAGCAAGATGCATGAGGACGACGCGCGCCTGTACGTCAGGTCGAGCCTCCAGAGCAAGGAGCTCGTGCCGAAGCAGCTCAACCACTGCGAGCCAAAGGCCACGGAGATGGGTAAGGGGGCAGTCGGATATGGCGATGCTGAGAGGATAGCAGTCGAACGGTGTGGCACTGGCAAGATATACGTCAACTATCGTCCAGACCCCGCTTCTCCTACCGGGTTTAAGAACCAGATAAAGGAGACGGTGGTCGCGCCTGAGGGTATAGTGGGTACATACAGGTCAGATGACCCCGAAGAGCGTGACCAGCCGACCACGCGGTTCACTATCCACTATTCGCGGCGCGGGGCCCATGTGGTCCCATCGAAGCCGAAGGAGTGAGCGATAGATGACGACAGAGAGCCTGCTTCTCCGTGCCTACCGTCTGCTTCGCGATGGCAAGGCTCACGGAGTCGAGACTGCTGATGGTCGGACGATTATTGGCAGTTTCTTCGATTATCAGTCTCCCGAGAACGACCCAGATGAGATTGGTTACGTCGCCATCGAAAGACGTAACGGTAGCGTTGAGCTGGCATATGCCAACGAGATCACCGGCATAGTCGAGTAGCGACAGGATAGCGACAGGACACAACTAACATTCGTTGACCAAGGCCACCTCCGGGTGGCCTTCCTCATACCTCGCCGCCGTGGGCGCAATCACGGATGGACGACCGCCAAAGGCGGGGGAACCTGACGACCACCAACGGGTGGGAACCGACGACCGCCAGAGGGCGGGGCAAAGGAGCATGGAATGGCAGAGCAGAACGGCGGCACGCAGCAGGAGCCCAAGACCTTCACCCAGGAGGAGGTCAACGAGCTCATGGGCAGGACCCGGCGCGAGGAGCGCGGCAAGTACGCCGACTACGAGGACCTCAAGGCCAAGGCGGCCAAGTACGACGAGGCACAGGAGGCGGCCAAGACCGAGCTGGAGCGCGCCAACGAGCGCGCGGCCAAGGCCGAGGCCGAGGCGCAGCAGCTGCGCGAGCAGAAGGCCCGAGCCGACCTCGCCGCAAAGGTGAGCGCCGCGACGGGCGTCCCGGCGTCCCTCATCCAGGGGGCCACGGAGGCAGAGATGCAGGCGAGTGCCGATGCCATCGCATCCTTCGCGAAGGCGGCGAAGCCCAACGTCCCGAGCGACAAGGGCGGCGCGGCCAACCAGCACGCGATCACACCGGAGGGAATCGAGGGGATCAAGGACCCCGTGGCGCGCGTCCGCGCCAGGGCCCAGAACCTCTCCCTCTACGAGTAGGAACGGAGGGCAGACATGCCCGCACCCGAGAACCTCATCAAGTCCGAGGACGTAGCCAAGTCCCTCGACATCGAGTTCGTCAACAACTTCACCGGCGAGTACGACCGCCTGGCCGAGATCCTCGCCAACTTCACGGTGGACGTCCGCCAGGCCGGCGCAGCCATCAACCAGTACAAGGTCACCGGCGAGCTGAACGAGGCGGCAGGCACCGACTCCAGCTCCGGCGACGGCTACGTCGAGGGCGACCTGGTGGCGCTGTCCAAGTACAAGGTCACCAAGGTCCCCATCGCCGAGCTCGACCCCAAGCCGTACCGCAAGGCGGCATCCGCCAAGGCGATCCTCGCCAGCGGCTACGCCAAGGCCGTGCTCGACACGGACAGGAAGATGCTCGGCCACCTTCGCCAGAAGGTCATCACGGGCTTCTTCGACTCGCTCGCCAACGGCACCGGCACCGCCAAGGGCAAGACCATGCAGGCGGCCCTGGCCAACGTGGACGGCGTCCTGGGCGACAAGCTGGAGGACCTGGGCGACGAGTCCGGAAACCTCATCCACTTCGTCAACCGCTCCGACGCCCAGGCGCACCTCGGCGACACACCCATCACCATCCAGAACCTGTTCGGCATGACGTACCTGGAGAACTTCCTCGGCATCACGCAGTGCTTCCTGACCAACAAGGTCCCGTCCGGCACACTCTACGTGACCCCCGCGGAGAACATCCATGCCTATGGCCTTGACTTCTCCGAGCTCGCCACGGCCGGATTCGAGTACCAGAGCGACGACAGTGGCCTGATCGGCGTCTACCACGAGGTCGACTACGGCCGCGTGTCCGCCGTCACCAACGCCATCATGGGCGCGCTCTTCGTGCCCGAGGTGACCGACTACATCGTCAAGGGCACCATCGCCACGGCCTAGCGAAGGAGGCGGGCATGGCAACCGCATACGCCACCGTCGACGAGTACCAGGTCGACACGGGCGACACGTCGAGCGGCTACGCGCGCGTGGAGTCCATGCTCGCCCAGCAGTCCGCCAAGCTCCGCGCCGTGGCGGGCATCACCGCCACGGACGCGCTCAGCGAGGACCAGCTGCTCATGTGCCGGGCGCTCGTGACCGACGCGTGCCGCAAGGCGCTCGTCGCCCCAGCGACCGAGGCCATGGGCGACATGGCGGGGCTCAAGCAGGCGAGCTTCACGGCCAACGGCTTCCAGGGGAGCTACACGTTCTCCAACGCATCGGGGTCCGCCTACTTCGACCGCGACACGCTGAGGGCCCTCAGGAGGTCCCTCGGCACGTCGCAGTCCATAGGCACGATCGTGCCGTCGTACGGGGGTGCCTGATGCTGGGTGAGACCATAGCCGTCCTGCGCCCCTCGTACGGGGAGCCGGACGAGATGGGCCAGCCCGTGGTCACGTGGTCCGCCGAGACCGTGGAGGGGGCGCTCGTGCGCCCGCTCTCGGGCTCGGAGCTGAACGACGCGCTGCGCCCTGACGGCGTCCGCGTGCGCTACGCGGTCTCGCTGCCAAGGACGTACCACGGCGTGCTGGAGCGCTGCCGCGTGGCCCTGGTGGCGCGCGGCATGGACCCCGCGGACGCCGAGACGGCGTACCGCGTCACGGGCCCCACGGACGAGACCCCGCAGTCCCCGCTCGCGTGGGACCGCACCATAGAGGTCGGGAGGACGGATGGCTAGCTTCGACGTCAAGCTCGACGGCTTCAAGCACGACACGGGCGGCGTGCGCGCCGTCCTGAAGTCCGGCGCGTGCCAGGCCGAGCTGCTGAGGCTCGCCCAGGGGCTCTGCGCGAGCGCCAACGCGCAGGCCGCGGGCCATGCCATCCAGCCCGAGCTGGACGACACCATGGACGCGGCCGCCAGGAAGAAGGCCCGGCGGCACGTGTACCACCACAAGGGGAGCGCGTACAGGGCCAGCGCCGAGCTGCACAGCCACGTGGCGGTCGGCCAGGTGTGGCCCGCCAACGACGTGGGAAAGCTCGACCAGAACCAGTTCCACACACTCGACGGGCTCGCGCACTAGGAGGCAAGGATGCTCAACGTCCAGGCAGACGTGCGCGCCAGGCTCGTCGCGGCGCTCGGCGTCGCAGTCAGGGCCGGGCAGGCCCCGGACGGCTCCGCGGAGGACCCGTTCCCCGCGGAGCTGGTCCTCGTGCGCCGCTCCGGCGGCCGCAGGCTCGACGCCCTCAGGGACCGCCCCGGCGTCTCCATAGACGTCTGGGCGGGGACCGAGGCCCGTGCGTGCGCGCTCGCGGCCGAGGTCGACCGCGCCATGCGGCACCTGCCCTTCGCGGAGGGCTACGACCGCGTGGAGATGGAGTCCATGAGGAGCGACTACGACCTCGTGAGGCACTCCCCGCGCTGGTTCCTCTCGTACACGCTCGTAACGCACGACTACGAATAGGGAAGGGGTAGAAGATGGCAGACGACACCACCTCCACCACCACGGCTGCCGACACGCTCGACAGCACCAAATACGTCACCGTGGGCCAGCCCGTAGAGGGCGGCGCGGCCTACGTGAGCTTCAATCCGGCGGCCACGCTGCCGGACGACGCGGCGGCCAAGGCCAGCACGTTCACGGACTTCGAGTCCATCGGTGAGTTCTCCGACAACGGATACACCAAGTCGGTCTCGGTGACGTCCAACAAGTTCAAGGGCTGGCACGGCTCGGTCCTGCTCACCCAGATCAGCGAGGAGGAGAACACCTTCAAGCTGGAGCTGACCGACATCGACCGCGCCTCCGTCGCGAAGGTCCGCTACGGCGTGGGCAACGTCACCACCGACGCCGAGGGCAACATCACCAAGATTGACCCGACCACGGTGCCCTCCGTCGTGACGCCCATGTTCATCGACGAGCTGCTCTCCAACGGCAGGCTCCGCCGCACCGTGTTCCCGCGCCCCAAGATCGACTCCATCGACGACGAGGCGCACCAGAAGGGGTCCCTCCTCGTCTACGGCATCACGTTCTCGTGCGCCAACGACGACAAGGGCCGCCCGTACTACATCCGCGAGGCCGAGCCGGCAACTGCCTAGGCATCGCCGCGAGGGGAGGGCGCGAGCCCTCCCCGCTTCTCCTTGGAGGCAACAGTTGAGGACCGAGTACCTGCTCCAGATGACCCCGGCGGACCTCGACGAGTACGCCCGGGCCTGTGGCATAGACGTGAGCGGCGCCAGGGGCGTGCGCGAGAAGGTGGACGTCATACAGGGGCGTCGGGAGCGCGTGGCCACCATCCCCGTGCTCGGCACCACCGTCGAGGTGCCCGTGAAGCGCATGCACGACAAGGCCGTGACCGACGCCGTGGCCAACATCAGGAGCGACGAGGACATGGCGCGGGCCATGGGGATGCTCCTGGGCGAGGGCCAGTGGGAGGACCTCGTGGCGCGCTGCACCGACGACGACGGTGCCGTCGACAACGAGGCGCTCGGCCTCGCGTGCGCGACGGTGATCACGTCGGACGAACTAAAAAACTTCTGACGCTCGCGCGGCTGGAGGACGGGGACGTGCCGGGGGCGGACGCACCGGGAAGGCCCCGTCTGCGCGAGCTGAGGCACGACTTCCGCGCCTACTACCACTGCCGCTACGACGACGTGGACCCGGACGAGGCCGTGGACCTCATCGCCACGTTGCCCCAGGGGAGCCTGTACAGGGCGTCGCTGGACCCGCACCTGGCGTGGTCCGACGAGCGGCACGACCTGGCCGACATCAAGGACCTCATCGTGATGTCGATGCATCTTTCCGCCACCGGCAGTACCGAGGGCTCGCGGATGGTCGTGAGGCCCGGCACGCTGGAGGACACGGAGCGCGCCAGAATGCGGGCGCGGCAGGCCCGCGAGCGCATAGAGCAGACCGAGTGGAGGGATGTCACGGATGGCTAGCATCGGATCCGCCAACCTCACCATCGTCCCGAAGTTCGACGGCCTCACCGCCAGCGTCAACAGGGCGCTTGCGGGCGTCGACGCCAGCGCGGGCGGCCAGAAGATGGGCGAGAGCCTGGCGGGCGGCGTGGAGAAGGGCACGAGCGGGCTCTCTAGGCAGGGCGCGCTCATGGGAGTCTTCTCCACCGTCACGAGCAAGGCCATGGACGCGGTGGCCTCGCACGTCGGCTCCGCCGCGTCGCGCCTGGACACGCTCAAGAACTACCCCACCGTGATGCAGACGCTCGGCTACTCCGCCGACGACGCGCAGTCGAGCATCGACACCATGAGCGACCGCCTGGGCAGCCTGCCCACGCGCCTGGACGAGATGGCGCGCACCGTGCAGGGCCTCACGGCCGTCACGGGCGACCTGGGCAAGGCCACGGACGTGGGCCTGGCGCTCAACGACATGTTCCTGGCTTCCGGCGCGAGCACGAACCTCGCCACCGCCGCGGGCGAGCAGTTCCGCCAGATGCTCTCCAAGGGCAAGCCGGAGATGGAGGACTGGAAGTCGCTCGTCTCCGCGGCCCCCGGCCAGATGCAGCAGCTGGCCACGTCCATGCTGGGGCCGACCGCGAGCGCGCAGGACCTCTACTACGCACTGGGCGGCGGCAAGGAGAAGGACGCGCCCGAAGGCATCAAGTGGGCCTCCATCTCCATGGACGAGCTGATGGGCAAGATCGTCGAGCTCGACCAGCGGGGCGGCAGCGGCATCACCAGTTTCAAGGAGCAGGCGGAGACCGCCGCGGGCGGCCTCCAGACCAGCTTCGAGAACATGGGCAACGCCGTTACCAAGGGCATCGCCAACGTGATGGACTCCATCGGCCGCGACAACATCACGTCGGTGCTGAACGACGTGAAGGGCGGCATCAACGACGTCTTCAAGGACGTCGCGGGCGTGGCCAAGGACATGGCGCCGGCCTTCAAGGGCGCCTGGGAGGTCGTGAAGGACCTCGTGGGCACGGTCAAGCCGCTGACACCCGCCATCGCCGGCGTGGCCACCGCGCTCGTGGGCATCAAGGCGGCCAAGGGCGCATTCGGTGCAGTCAGTGCCGACATGGCCGGCATCGGCAAGGTCGTGGGCATCGCCTCCGAGAAGGTTCTGGACCTCGGCGGCAAGCTCAAGGGCCCGCTCGCGGAGGGCGCGCTCAACGCGGCCACGGGGCTCAGTGGGGTCTCCTCCGTGCTCATGGGTCCCTGGGGCGTGGCCATCGCCGCGGGCGTGGCGGGCATCTCGCTGCTGGTGGGCCACTTCATGGAGGTCAAGCAGAAGCAGGACGCCTTCACCGACGCCACCAAGTCCTTCCTGGACGCCACGGTGGACGCGACCAACCTGGACGCGTACAAGGGCGGGATCGAGGGCATCGGCGAGAAGGCCGTCGACACCACCGTCGACCTCGACGGGCTCACGCAGAAGATGCAGGCCCACGCCGATGCAATTGCCAGCAACAACGCGACCGCGCAGGGCACCATCGGCACCTGGCAGACGGTCCAGTCCACCATCGACGGGCTCATCGGCAAGACCGAGCTGACCACCGAGGAGCAGGGCAGGCTGGAGTGGGCCCTCAAGCAGGTGAACGACGCCACGGGCGAGCAGATCACCCAGGAGGACGTCCTCACCGGCAAGTACCAGGACCAGAACGGCGAGGTGCAGAACCTCAAGGAGAAGGTCGACGAGCTCGCCCAGAGCAAGGTCAACGAGGCTCGCATGAGCGCCCTCTCGGCCAACCTGACCGAGGCGTACGAGGCGCAGTCCGACGCGCTGGACGAGTACGCCAAGGCGCAGAAGAACTACAACGACACCTACGATGCCGCGTACGACAAGAAGCTGAAGGACGCCCAGGCGAGCGGGGTGGCGGCAGACGTCGCCGCCGCCCTTGCCGACGAGTACGCAAAGAGCGCCACGAAGATCGATGGCACCCAGGAGGCGCTTGACAGGACCAGCGCGGCGTACCAGCAGTCCACCGACAGCGTCAAGGCACTGGAGACCGAGCTCGGCAACGCCTCGGCGGCGGCAAGCGACTCGGCCGACGAGTTCACCCAGCTCGCGGCCACGCCCATCTTCGAGAAGGCGTTCGAGACCGCCGGGCAGGACGCCGGCAAGTTCGCGGATGACCTGCGCGACATGGGCATGTCGACGGACGACTTCGCCAACATGAGCATGGACAGCCTCACCCGCCTGGCGGCAGGGTACAACGGCACCAAGACGTCCGTGATCACTGCCCTGCAGGGCATGGGGGACGAGGGCGCGGCGGCGCTCTCGCACATGGGCGCGGACTACGCCGCCATGGTCGAGCAGTGCGGCGGCGACACCCAGCTCCTCACGAACATGATCGAGGTGTACAACTCGACGCCGGTGCTCGACAAGGACGGCAACGTGACGATGGACGCCACCGAGCTGATCGACGCCAACGGCAACGTGATCGAGTGGAACAACGGCACGCTGACACCCAAGGACTCGTCGGCGACCGTTGACTACTCCACGCTCTACGACGCCAACATGACCGAGCTAGAGTGGAATGGCAGCACCCTGGTCCCGAAGTCCACGACCGCCTCGGCGGACTATGCGGTCCTCGCGAGCGGCCAGGGCCAGATTTACCTCTGGAACGGCAGCACGCTCACCACGAAGGACGGCAGGGCAGTCTCGGACACGGTCTCACTCGTCGATGGCCAGAAGAATATTTATACGTGGAATGGCTCGAAGCTCGTGCCGCAGCACGGCACGGCGGACGTGAACGACCAGTCGGTGCGCGACGCCACGGCGGCCATCGACGCGTACAACCGCGACGCGCCGCAGGACCATCACGCCACCACTACCATCGACATCATCCACAACACGTTCGAGAACGTCATCCGTACGGTCACGGGCGGTAGCGCCACGGGATCGGTGGCCAACGCCCCGTACATCCCGCGCCACGCTGCCGGATACATCGCGAAGGGCCCCACGCTCACCAACAACGGCTGGGTGGGGGAGGACGGCATCGAGGCGGTGCTCAACTGGGGTACTGGCGGGGCCGTCGTGCCACTCACGAACACCGCGTACATGCGCCCCATCGCCTCTGCCATCGCCGAGGAGATGGCCCCGTCTGCCGGCGACCAGTCGGCGCTCCTGCAGGAGGTCCGCGCGCTCGCGGCCAAGCTCGACCGCGTGGGCGTCTACCTGGACGGCCGCAGGCTCGCCGGGTACATGGCGCCCGACATCGACAGGGAGCTGGGCCAGCTGAGGGAGGCGTACGCCAGATGAGGCAGTCCGACATCGACGTCGTGGTCGCCGGCACGCCCCTCTGCGCCACCTACGGGCTCATGCTCGTGGGCCAGCCCGAGGAGGACCCGCCCGCGGCGCGCACCAGCTACGTGAAGATCCCGGGCGCGTCCGGCACGCTTGACCTCACCGAGGCGCTGGCGGGCGAGCCCACCTACGACGACCATGACATCACATTCACCCTCACGATCAGCGGCTGGCCGGAGGACCGGGCCGCGGCGCTGCAGCGGCTGAGGACCAACCTCAACGGCCGCAGGCGCGACTTCGAGCTGACCTGGGACCCGGGGTGGACCTACTCCGGGCGCTTCTCCATGCGGGAGGACCACGTGGCCGGCGGCGCGGTGGTGAAGCTCACGGCGCGAGCCGACCCGTTCAAGCGCGGGGGCTCGCGCACCTACCGCATGGACGGCAAGTGCGGCAAGACCTTCGTGATACCAGTGGGCGTGCGCTCGGTGGTCCCCACCGTGCAGTGCGCCCAGGAGACGCTCGTGCAGGTCCTGCCGGACGGCGAGACCGTGCACTTCCAGGCGGGCACGTGGAGCGACGCGTCGCTCAGGCTCGCCCCGGGCGACAACCTCGTGATGGTCAACTCCACGCCCTACTCCGGCACCACGACGTGGGTCGACCACGGCGCGTCCGACGGCTCCACGACGTGGGAGCCCTGGGCGGACGCCCAGGTGACGTGGTCGCAGATGGAGTGGTCGGACGTGGTCGCGAGCGAGGACGGCACGCGCATGGTGCTCGCCCAGTACGACTGGGAGGGCTTCGCCGCGGCGTGGTCCCCGGGCTCCGGCACGTGGCAGCCCGTCGACGGCACGTGGACCGACACCGCGTACACCGGCAGGTGGGTGGAGGCCGGGGAGGACTTCGGCGACACCCTGGTCTACTTCAAATTCGAGATGGAGGCGTTCAGCTAGTGAGCACAACCACAGCTACGATGGGGCTCATCGTCCCCGAGGTGACCGACCAGGTCGGCCAGACGATCAAGGACCTGGGTACAAACTTCAGCATGCTCGACAAGATGTGGCCCGTGGGCTCCGTCTACCTGAGCACCAGGAACACCAACCCGGGCACGTACCTGGGCGGCACGTGGCAGCAGGTGGCCCAGGGGCGCTGCCTCATCGGCGCGGACTCCAAGCACGGCGCGGGCTCCGGCGGCGGCAGCATGAGCCGCACGCTCTCGACCGCCAACCTGCCGAGCCACACCCACACCTACCCGGCCGTCCGCTCCTGGGCCCAGAGCCAGGAGCACCACTACGGCCTGGTGGAGCAGACGTCCACGCAGTCCGTCGCGTTCGCGGACAACGTCATGATCGCGGACCCGAACACCTCGAACCAGAACAGCAGCAACAACCAGGTGAGCGGGACGAACGTCTCGAAGACGAACGCCACCGGCTCTGGCTCCGCCATCTCCGTGG
>Ga0326512_10000502_pt1 | contig 34548 bp, 77 predicted proteins | sample 1_2617_0518_D_FD_203652 | JGI IMG/M metagenome (GOLD analysis project Ga0326512, IMG submission 203652) | Bovine rumen microbial communities from UC Davis, California, United States - 1_2617_0518 | ecosystem: Host-associated > Mammals > Digestive system > Stomach > Rumen | place: USA... | reverse complement strand
GTACTATACAAACGCACAAGACGTAATCAGAACACCTACAAAGGAGGAAATGAAAAAATATATGATGATGTGGAGAAAATATAGAATATTTGGCACTAAAGATTAAGTTATGAATATTACAACAATTGAAGAACTCAAAAAACATATCGGAGAATTTCTAGCTTTCGAATCTCATAGCCCAAACGGACATCTTACATATGTCTGGATTCAAAAACTACATACCGTAACCAAAACGTATTGCTTCTCTAGACAGCACAAAAATGCAAGAATATCTGAAGTAGATGGACTTATAACACATGGACTCTATACTGCTGAAGTGTACCCAAGATGCAAGGTGTATACTGCATTCCCAGAATTCCCATATAGAACAAACGCTCAATCCATTATTAGAACACCTACCAAAGAAGAAATGAAAACATTCCAAAATATGTGGAGAAGATATCGAATGCTAGGCGATACTAGTATATTAGATACAAAAAGAGGATATCGTATCGTACCAATATCTCACACCTAATATATTAAAAAGGGAAAATTTTTTTTCCAGAATTTTTTTTGAATATCCTCATAAAAAAAAATAAGGGCCACCCCTTCTTGAAATGAATTAATTTTCCTGGAATTTATTTACAGAACTGTTTGGGCTTAAAAGACCTAAAAAATCCCCCTTGGGGATGGAGGGGACATAGGTGGGGAGGGGTCTAGTGGGTAGTGTCCCACAATGTTTCACGTGAAACGTGTGTAAATATTTTTTACTATATAAAATGTAAAAAAAGTGGAGATTTCTCTCCACCTTTCTTGTAAAGATTTTTTATGCGAGTTTTTTCATTTTCTCTATTGCAGTCCACTTGATTTGTCTGATTCTCTCTTCTGTGAGGTCGAATTTCTTTGACAAAGTGTACTCGCTTACTTCCTCTGTGCCGAAGCCGAAGATACCGCACACAACGGCTTTCTCGGTATCGTTCAGTCCTTGCATCAGTGACAAAAGTTTTACACGCATTTCCTCTACTTCGCTAAAGTTATCTGTGCGCATATCAGAAGCGAAAGTGTCGAGTAAGGTTTTTTCTCCATCTTCATCGCTTGCGAGTGGTGCGTCCATGCTTGCTGCAAGGTAAGGATTTTTTCCTTTGACGAGGTGTGCGCCCATACGGATAGTACGGCTTTCATCAGTCAGTGCGATGTTGATGTACTTGCGAACTTGTTCGAGTGCCCATGTGGAAAATCGGATATTACGTGCAGTGTCAAAGGTATCAACTGCCTTGCACAAGCCGATTGCGCCACTCTGAAAAATATCCTCGAACTCCATCATTGTGCCGTAACTTGCAGCAATAGACCACACAAGTCGAAGATTAGCGTTAACGACCTTTGTACGTGCCATCTGTGAGCCGTTCTGTGCTTGGTTGATAAGGTTCATCATCTCAGTGTGAGTGAGTGGCTTGTAGCGGTTAATCTCAACACGAAGAGCCTCGATGATGTTATTTCTTACCACATTTCCATTTGTCTTGAAATTCTTACTCTGTGCCATAATCTTCAATATTTAATTATTATTATACTGATTTCTTGTTTTCTTGGTGCAAAGGTAGTGACTTTTTTCGAGATAGCCAAATATTTTTGCGTTTTTTAAGAATTTAGTGCATTTTTGTTTGAAAATGGGTGAGAATTCAATGTTTGTTAACAAATCGCAAGGAATATTTCAATAGTGATGTATGGATTGTAATAATTTGTTAAAAGTCCTCTCTAAGGCTTTATTTTCTGTTTGGCTTATAGTTATTCAGCTAAGAAGTAAAAACGTCTTAGAATGGCTTAAAATGCTTTTTATGGTGATTGTCTATAATATAGTATTATATAGGTAGTAATCTGTATGAAGTGGGCAATTTTGGGGTAAAAATGGGGAAATCCTGTAAACGAAAGTTAAATGAGGGTTTAAATGGTTAACGAATGTTTAAAAATGGGGTAAAAATTTGGTAGTTTGGAGATAATTTCGTACCTTTGCATTGTGATTCAGAAATCACACTTATCTTTGACATTTTGAGACAAAAATCGGCAATATTGCCACAAAACAATTAAACTTTTAAGAAAATGAAGAAGAGTAATCTTTCTGTAAGTGAGTTGTTAAATGTAGTAGTAGATTTCTTCGACACCATCGATGGATGCAAGGAGTTAGCAAGTTGCAAATTTGGCTACGGCTTCATAGCTCGTTCTACGCCAAATTTCAGAGCACCAAAGGCAACATCAAGAGAGTGGTTTGGTCTGTTCGGCAAGGAGATGCCAGCCATTATCAAGATAACCAAAGTGACCAATGCTAAGGCATACGACTACGCAAAGGCAATCAATCGTCAGTTAGATAGACAAGGCTCTAACGCAGAGTTCAAGTCTGACGCAATGAGTGGTTACGAGTGGATAGTCCCCAACATCATCAAGAGGGCAACAGAGAGTGGTAGCTTGCAGTTGTGTGTTACTTTCAAGAACAGCGACAAGACCAAGTTTGAATCATTCTACATCGTAGCAGACAACACCCCACATTTCGCAACGAGTGCTGAATTAGACTTTATTAAGTCTCACTTGTACGAAGCCCCAAGCAAATCTGTTAAGCAGAGTGGGTTGGGTATCGCTGAAGATGACATCTTGATGGTACGCAACTACAAGTTCTCTAACATCATTGCAATTGACAAGACACCTCGGATTGAGAAATTATGGAAAATGGTAGAGTAAGTAAGATTAAAGGGTGGGCAGTGATGTTCACCCTTTTTTAACGAAAAAAAGTTGCTGATTTTTTTGGTCAGTTGAAAATAATTTCGTATCTTTGCACTACAGAAAACAAATAAGATAGCATAAAACAAACCATAGCGAATGGTAAGGTTAGTGCTGCTGCCTAACGTTGGAACACCAAGATTGGGGAAAGCTATCTTTTTAGATACAAACGCCAAGTCTCTCGCCAATAACTATGGCAGAGATAACATCAGATGCAACATGTGAGGTGTGAGATGGGCGTTCTTATTTTCTGATTGTCATAATTGTAAGTTTTAGGTGAATTATTAATTGGGTTGTGTCGTGAGACATGACCCTTTTTTTGTTGTGTATTGGTTGTTGCCGTTGTACTTTTTTAAGTCTAATATATACAGAAATGTGCTGACTATCCTCACGGACAATCAGCACTCAATTCGTTTCAATGAATATAACGTTGTTTACTTTGCCATAGCTTTCAATTCAGCCTTGATACGCTTGGCGGTCTCACCTCTCCAAGTGGATGCGTTACCGAGGAAATAGAGCACTATTAACTTTCCGCTATCAAAGCCGTAGTTATCGTTGATTGAATCAAGTGTTGCCATTGCATCGAGGTATGGCTTTGCACCGAAATATACGTTCTTCCAATCGTTCTTAATCTCACGTGCAATCTCGTAGAGAGGTCTTGCGTTTGTTGTAGTTGTCTTTGCCATAATCTTTAAATGTTTTATTTGTTTCGTGGTGCAAAGATACGAACTTTTTTTGAATTGACAAAGAGAAAACCAGTTTTTAACATTTAATTAACACAATTATATCATTTTCTTAAAAAATGTTTATTTTCTTGGTTATCTCACTGGAATTTCGTATCTTTGCATCGTAATAATAAAATAAGTATGAAACAAGTAGCAAAAGATTTCGCAAAGAAGTTAGGTAAGTATGAATACCAAGAGTTAGCAAATAGCTTGCTTGGTGTGAAGTTTATGCAAGCCTTTAAGGATTTGAACGGATATAATCTTGATGAGGGTGAGGGTTTCTTCGACTGCAATTACAAAGATATATCACTGACAATCTGGCGCACCAAGTTTGGCGGTTGTGAGCTGAATCCATCGTTTGATGTATGGCACGGAGAAATACCATCTCCAATATGTGATAACGTAACAATAGACGATTAATATGGCACAGATTAGATTCCAATATCAAGTAAAGAAAACAGAGTATTTCCTTGGTAATACTCATAGGGATTCATGGGAGTTGAAAGAACTGATGCACACATGTGACCCTAACAAGTCAGATAGGGAAAACCTTGATGATGCTTTCTGCAAGGCTTGTGAGTTAGGTTGTGACCCTAACAAGCAAGTTAGATGGAATTTTATTAATTAAGAGATAATATTATGGCACAGAATGACCCTATTGGTCGTTTGGCTGAACAATTCAGCAATGACCCCAAGATTAAAGCGTGTAAGACCTATAAAGAGGTATATGACGTTATTTGTGATGTTCTCGCTGCTCACTATCATTCACCACGTAAGTATGTTGAGCCATATGCTGATGATATTGCAGAGAGTGTATGTTTAAAACTGAATATACCGCAAGATTAGCCTTGTACTTATTTAAGTCTTATATAATATGGAAAAGGTATTTGGTGAGGTACGAAAGAATGGTGAATAAAACAAGAAAGGGATAGGTTATTAGCCTATCCCCTTTTTGTAGACCATTGAAGATGGGCTTCAATGGCAACAACGTTGCCGTTGTACTTATTTAAGTATATTATTCAGTCCAACCATTCTTGATACCAAGCACTCTGAAAACATATATCATATCTTTGTTAAGATTGCGAGTATCCTTATCATGCGCTTTAAGGGCTTTTGCAACCGCTACAGCGAGTTCTGCATCCTCTTGTGCATCGAAGCCAAGGGAAGGGATTTTCAAGTCCTCTGTGGCTTTTGTGAAGTAGTATTTAATCTTACCATCTTCATAAGCAATTTGAACGTTAGCGTTCTTTGTATCAACTTTTGTCATATTATAAATCTATTTTAATCCATCCAACTTTAATGCACATATCAAGCAATTCGTTTTTCGCCTCAACACCATAATAGAATTGATTAACAAGCAATTTAATGGTTTTAATATCATCATCGTCATTGCTGCTTGCCATTGCAGGTGCCCAACCACAATTACCTCCCATTTTACGGAGATTATCAATTGCTATATTATATGCTTCATTCCTAAGAGTTCGTCTTTGTTCTAAATCCATATTATTATAAATCTATTAATTGTTCTGATGCAAAGATACGAAAAAAAATTGGAATAACCAAAGATTATTCAACTCCTATTTTCTGTTTAAATTCGTCTTGTTGAATGGAGTATATGTAATTATAAAAATCCACCATCACATCAACTTGTTCTTTATCCCCAAGTTGAGCAAACATTTTTTTCAGTTCTTCTATCATAACTAGAATGTTTTGTTATATTCCTTATCACATTGTGTTTGCAGAATGTCACGATTCTCCTTTGTATCAAGTAGGAAATCATCAAGGTCTTTGATGCGTAATCGAATCTTGATGCCCTCACTTTCAACGATAACCTTATCTTCCCCTTTATCAACAGAGAGTATTGTGCATTGCGTCACCACATGATGGCATTGCATATCCAAACCCAATGACACCACTTTACAAGGCAAATTAACTAATTGACTATTAATCGTAACCATAATTAGAATGTTCTGTTATATTCCTTCGTATATTCCCCTGGTTGCCACACTCCCATACCTATTGAGACCACATTATCTTTATATCCTACATACAATGCAGAGTTAAGAAATGCATTGGCATCAAGTTTGGGGTTCTTTGGTACTAATTTAACTGCCACTTTATTACCTGGCTCTATATTTTTTTCTACTCTAAGCCATTTTGATATTTCATCCCACAGAGAGTTAAGCCACTCGTCAAATGGAGAATGACCCTCTCTGTCTGATTCAACAATGCGGAGATATACGACTGATGTATATGGATAATACTCAACAATATCGAATCTATCCAATGTCAACGTATCTTGCAATGAAAATCCTCTTATTTCTCTTCTTAGTCTCTTCATAATCTTATTTCTACTTTTAATTGTTGTTGTAAAGATACGAAAAAAAACTGAGATAACCAAAAGATTACCCCAGTTTTAACAATTATTTAAAGAGAATCAGATTATGCCCAACATCTTGCTCTTGCCTTGGGCGACATGTGCGCCCCCTCATTCATAACATCTACACCATCATCAGCGATTTTATTGAGCGTACCGATTACGTCTTCAATCTCTGAGATAGCCTTGAATGTTCTACCCATAAGTGTTGCAAGTCCAAGTCTACGACCAGTGCCATTGATGCACTCATGGTTCTTGTGCTGCTGAATCACACCACTTGTATTCACACCCTTGGAAATGTTGTTGATGTCTGTCTTAATGTCATCAAGTTTCCAAGCCATCTTCTCAACATACTGATAGGCGGCTCTCTCGTTCTTCTTAGCCATCTTCTGTATATCGTCCAAGAGTCTTTCAAGTTCACGTACCTTGACACGATAGAACACGAAATGAGGGCGAATCTCTTTCAGTTCAAGAATATCTCTTGCAATCGTACCCCACTGGCGATACGCATGGTCATAGTAGGCTGAGAACGACTTAAGGGTTGTGAGTGGTTTTAGCATCCTCTCAATCTGCAAAACCACAGCACTAATCTCCTTGGTGTTGATGTCCTTTGGCTGCTTCTTGACTTTTTTATTTTTCTTGGGTTTTGCAGCCAACTTCTGTTTGCGATACTCCTTGTATTGCTTTTCGGTCATTTTGACCCCATTAATCTCGATAAAGTATCCCATAATCATAGTTCTTCTAGGTACGACATTGTTGCATAAAGATGCTCCAAGGCAATCTCTTTTTTCTCCTTGTCAGTAATCAACTGCCACAGCATAGTACGGAGAGCCGTAGAATTGAGTTCGTTAATGTTATGAACTTCGTAGTTCTCGTCAACACAGAAGATTGAGTTGCCCTTCTTGAAAAGCTCTTTAAACACACGCTTTTCAGTATGTTTGAAGATGCCAACTTCTAGTGTTGTCTCCACACGTTTCTTTAGCTTCACCTTGCCATTGGCACGTGCATCTACTTTCTCCTTTATTCGTTTTAAAGTTTCTATTTTTGAAATCATAATGTAATTCTCCTTTTATTTATTATTGATGGTGCAAAGTTACGAAAAAAACGTGAAACCACCAAAGATTTCACGTTAATTTTTCTTTATTTCAATTATTCTCTACCAAGAATACATCGGCATAAGCATAAACGCCTAATTTTGGGGTTAGCTTCTTTCTATTTTTGAAATCTTCTTCTGCTTCTTTCTTGTCATTAAAGAAGTTCATATTTTGATAAGCAACTAGTCCATTATCATAGTGTACCAATGTAGGTGTGCCAAAACGTGTTTCTTCACGATAGCCACTATCATTACATATCTTAGTGTAACATACACAAAACTTATGGTCTCTGAAAAAACCATCAAACACTAATGATTTGTCACAAAGTGGCGTGTAATAGTGATTATCCACATCGAAGGATATTCGCCTACCTTCAGTTGTTGTTGCCTCCCTTATTCTCATAATCTTTAATTGTTATTTTGTTTTACTTGCGTTTTCAAACACGTTCATTAACTCTTCTTTGGTGATTGCTTCAAGTGGTTTGCCACTTTTCTCAATATACTTCAAAACCGCTTTCTTACCACGTTTGTAGCCATTGATAGCGTCTCTCGTAGATTTCGTACAAGCACTTGTGTAAAGCATTTCCTCGTGATACCTAATATCATTTGTTTCATAGAAATGATTGAAAATAGGCGCAACTTTTAATTTAATTTCGTAATCCATAATCTTTAATCTTTTTAATTGTAATGCAAAGATACGAAAAAAAAGTGAGATAACCAAAGATTATCCCAACTTTTTTTCACATTTTACTTTCAATTCATAATACTTTTTCAACTCCTTTGTTACGTATTCCTCGTATTTGCGGAGTTCTTCTGCCCATACCTTGCTATCTTCTGCCGATATAGTTACACCTTTCCTATGAGCAACTGGAGAGGTCAAGATAGCTATCATACTTGCTAATGCGTTCATAGCTTAATCATCCTCAAATGATATTTCCTTGATAATCACACTCTTCAATTCTTTTCCACCACGACAACTTAATTTAAAGTCAAAGAAACCATTATCGAGAGAATTATCAAGTTCATCTTGCTCAATGTTTGGAAACCATTTCCTAACAAGTTCCTCGAAATACTTCTCAGCCTTTTCTGTCTTAGTGAATGTCTTTGACTTTTCTGTTGAAGCATCAACACTATTGACAATCTCAACTAATATTACTTCTCTATTCATAATTTCCTTAACTTACTTTGCCCTCAACTTCATTAACATACATTCCAAACTCGTCAATATCATCATCGTCCATTGGCAAGGCAAAACTTTCTACAAGCCAACCATATTCATCGGATAGGTAATCCGCAATCTCGTCCTCGTCCAAATCATCATCAACTTCAACTTCTGTTGGTAAATCTACGACTTCGCCATCAGTTTCCCATTTAATATCACTTACTCTCATAATCTTTTTAATTTATAATACATATACATCTTCCCTTGTATCGTAGTGCTCGTATTTAATTGTTTCTCCCATAAGTTTTGCAGTTCTCCTACAATTTTTAACGTCTTCCCATGTACATCCCATTGTAGTGCAATAGCAATGGTCTCCGTGATACCAATCAACTGAATATATCTTTGTCTTTTTGACTATCTTCTTTTTCATTTTAATCGTTATTTCTATGGTGCAAAGATACGAAATTATTTTGAATTTACCAAAGAAATTAGTAGAAATTAACAAAAAAAGTCATGGGGAAGAAACCGAATTGTTTCTTCCCCTTACGACAAGAATCAGTAAAAAAAGTAACAATTGTTACTTTCGTAATCCCTATTCGCTAATAGGCTAATAACAATTAAAAAGATTAGATGGTTAGTAAGCACGGAATCGAACCGCTAAAGATGTTCCTATAGTCCCATTTATAGATGGGGTAGAAACTAGTACAAGCCATTACTACAATTACTTACTAATTTGTTGAGGAAGCTAGATTTGCACTAGCGAAGACTCCGAAGAGTCACATCAATCACGAAATTGATGCCGATTTGTCTACATCTGAATTACTTCAGTTCTCCTCTCGTATTCCTCAAATATTATTGTGCTTAAAAACACTTGACTGATACTCGTTGAGAGAGTGGGATTTGCACGCCACGAAGCTACCTAAGTAGCACAACATTTACCATGTTGCCCATTTGTCTACATCTACCCTTGCGGATAGTTCTCCTCTGGTATCTCTCAAATATATTTCTTTAAAAACAAGGTGTTCTCCACTGAGAAGCTTTTTTATGGCGTTCTCGTCTTATGTCTAATGCCCTCACATCTTGAACTATTCAGAGGGGTTTGTTCTCCATTTAAACCTTGTCTTATGTCTATCGTCTCATTGACAATGCAAAGATATATCTGTTTTTTTAAAATCCCAAATCTTTCTTCATATTTTAACACTTTTTTACATTTCCATATTCTCAATCATATCGTATACGTGAGTGAACACAACCGCAGCGAGTGTGGGTTTAAGCTGAACAACCTTGTTCCAATTAAGGAAGAACTGATTTTCGTTTTTGTCAATGAACCACAACTGCACACGCAGTTTATCATCGTTGGGGTCAACACGAAGTGACAACAAATCACACACAAGACCACCAATCTTAATGTTCTCACAGAATGGAGTTGGTAACTTTGGATAGTTAACAAAACAAACGCCGTCAAACTCACCTGTGGCAATAATATAAAATGCCATCAATGTTTCAGCGCCTATTGTAATTTCCTTATTCATCTTGCTTTTGTTTTTGATAATGTGTGTTTCTGCAAGTGTTTATTATACTCAGCCTTAACTTGCTTCATTGTTTTCCTCTCAATTGGCTTATACTGAGGATGCCACCACGGATATCTGTCTTCACCCATAATCTTATTATATTAATCTTCCTTTACTGATACAACTCTTTCACATATTCCCATTTCCTCTGCTTGAAATTTCTTACGTACCTCTTCTGCTGATTCAGCATATCTGTGAACACTTTGCTCCAATCCTGCTGCATAGGTGTTCTTTTCGATGTAGGTAATTAAGAATCGTTTCATAACCTTATTATATTATAGTTACTCTACAATTTCCTACTTGATGATGTGTTTAAGTGTCACCTTGTTGATGTCAAGCCCTCTAAGGCTAATCTCAAAGCACAAGCAGCCACGAAGCCATTGTAGTGGGGTCTTGCAATCAATAGACCTCTCAACGAAGTCATATTTGGCAACACTCTCGCCATCGTACATCAGTTCAATGCTATCACCGCATTTAAGTTGCTTATCGATTTTCTTAATCTCTTTTTCTAATTTCTTTCGCATAATCATTATTGTTTTGTTGATGCAAAGTTACGAAAAAACCTTGGAATAACAAAATATTTCCAAGGTTTTAACATTTCATTAACGTTTGTTTTTCTTAATATACACCCCATTTGGTGACTGCTTCAAACTCTGCTCCCTAATCAGCTTTGAATAATTGGGAATCTCCTCGGTGAAGAAATTAACTACATAATTCATATCTTACGTTATTACTATTTTACATAAAGGTTATCCAATCTGCAATTCATGATGTCACCATCATAGTGGGAAATACGTGCATTACTGCTTACCCCATCAGTCCTACAGAAAGTGAAATAAACAAGTTTATCAAGTGTATACTGCAAAGTGGTATTGAAATAGTCACTCCAAAGCCATACTTGTGGCTTCTTATGTGACTTCGTTGGATTTGTGGCTAATATCTTACCACTTTTCCTATTGCGCACCCTACCAAAGTTTGAAACCTCATAACGAGTATTCCACCATAAAGTTTTCCACTCTTCCATATTTAAGTCCTTCCGTGTTTATTTGGCAAATTAATTAGCTGCTCTCTCGTTATCTCACGATATGCCTTGCCATTCACCTTAACAAAGATTGGTTTCTTCGTTTCATCGTGATACCTCAATGCGGCCTCTTTCTCATTGCGAGTTGCAGTGATAATATAAGACTGCGTTGCCCTATCAAGGATTTTCCCACTTGGGGTTTGTCCTAAACCTATTCTAATTACTATCATACTATTTTATTGCTAATTGAAACAAATTATTGCTTCATCTGGACAACTCCCATCACTCTTACTAATGTAGTGCCTCGATACAAGTTCCTCACCAATCTCCCTTACCAACTTGTCAAGTGATTGTTTAGCACCTCGCAAACCCTTAAAACAATCCAACTGAATAACTATGGAGTTATTTACCATGTTTACCGTTACTAGATAAACCTCTGTGCTGCCACCACTCAACCAAGTGCCTTTGTAGGCAAACTTGTCGAAAAACTTGCTTGCAATAACATTAATTCCGATTTCTTTTAATTCCTTCTTAACCATATCTAATCCCTTTTAATCGTTCTCACCACAAGCAATCCAACCAATTGGTTTTCCATCATAGGTGTAACCTATTGCCTTGTGCTTCTTACCATCGATAATCTTAAATCTCTTCATAATCTCTTTTTATTTGTTTATTACTTTGACAAAATGCAAGTAAACTCGTCTTGACTGTCAACCCCATATAGAGTAGCACTTCCACTTGTTCGCTGATAAGCAGCAAAAGCGTCTTGATAGCACTCATAGTTGTTTACTCCAAACTCTTTCGCCAACTGATAATAATCATACTTCCTTGCCATAATCTCCTATCTTTAATTGTTCTTATTTCTATGGTGCAAAGGTACGAAAAAAAATTGGATTAACCAAATGATTAACCCAATTTCTTCCTGATATTATAGTTTTTTAACTCTTTGACAAGTCATAGTGGCGATTGACAGATTTAATCTGCATCTTCAACTCACGTAGGTCTTTCTGATAGCCACGAACTTTCTCACGACCCTCGATAAGAGCCTTTGTGAGTTTGTTGAACTCCTCAGTACGCTTCTCCTTTTCGGCAGTCCAAATAGGAGTAATCTTCTCACGGATAGCCTTGTTAGCTTCCTCACGATGGTTCAGAGATTTACGAATCTCAACCTGCTTGGTGCGTATGGTACGCATCGTAGTCAAATCATTTGCCATATACTTTACCTTTATTATTTGTTACTTATTCGTTTTCAGCGTTAACAACTTCATGTGTTACATAATGACTGAAATCCGATGTGTAGTCATAAGGATTCTCACCAATCATGTTGTCCACCTTACTCATTGCATCATCCTCATTCTCAGCCTCAACACGAACTGACTTTGACATTGTAATGTCAACATTTACATAAAAAACTGCCATAATTCTACTTTTTAATCTGTTGCAAAATATATTTGTCAATCTCTTTTTTAAATTCTTCTTCGATAGGTCTATCATGCACATTCTCAAACTCATATACATGCGTATATGTTATACGTTCTTCATCTACATGATACTCAACTTCCAAGTGAAATACATCGCCATCTTCATCTGTCATATCTTGGAAGATAATCACGTATGTTTCATCATCAAGCCAATATTCATCTTGCACCTCATAAAAGGTGTCAAGGGAAAACTTTGATGTAAAAACTTTTTTTGCCATATCTATTCTCCTTTTTAATTGTTGATGCAAAGATACGAAATTCCCTTGAATTAGCCAAGCGAATTAACATTTTTAACATCCAATGAGTGGTATTTCCTCAATGCCAAACTCATAGTTCTTCATGCTTGCATACTTATAATGCACAATGGAACTTGCAATCTCATTTGAATGTATGGAAGCCATAGAATTAGTTCCAAATACAGACTTTATTTCATTGCTAATCGCTAACTTCACACTTGGGTCACGCATATCCTTATCAGACGGAATAGCGCAAATGCACCCCTTTGTATTATCGTTAGTGTCCACATAATAGACTACCTTAATATTCTTACTCATATTTCTTCTTTGACTTCAAGTTTTGTATAACAGAAACTAATACCACCTTTTGCGAATGGCGGTCTTTTCTTGAACTTCTTCAATGCCTCGTCAGCATTTTCAGCCTCTATTATCTTCCACCCACCTTTGTTACATTTCTCTGGTTGGGTGATTTCCACCTCGTATGTGACACGATATTTACTCATACCAATCGTTTGCCACATCATCAGTCTCAAAAATACACTCTGCAATTAACTGATTGCGCTCTGCTTCATCAGTTACGTTATCAAGAATACCACCATAAGGGGAAAGATACTTACCAATTGCGTCTGCGTCATACTCAGTCACATCTGTTTCACTCTGATACCAATCAGCGATTGTGGTGCGGTCATTCAGAACTGAAAGCAAATGCTTGTTGCCCAAGTGGAATGTCTCAACGAATTTCTTCAAATCCTCATTCTTTAACTGAATGTACTCAAACTCCGTGTCGCTAATCTTACGGCAGAACTGACATTCGTCTGGGTCTGTGCATACCCACTCTTCCACATCAAAGTGAATCGTGTTGTCCTTGTTGAATTTGTTGTTAAACCACATAATCTAATCTCCTTTTATTTAATTGTTATTTGCGATGCAAAGATACGAAAAAAATCTGAATTGACCAAACAATCCAGATTTTTTTAACATTTATTTATCTATCCCAAGTTTTTCATCAAAATATTTTTTATAAAATTTTATATCTTTAATATCCTCTTTACTCTTTGTTGTTCTGTTGAGATAATCATAAGATGTCTCATTATTTAAATCTCCATGCTTTTTAACATATCTCACAAAAATATAATTTTTACTAGACGCACTAGATTCTACATTAGCCCTCATTAACAATTGGACAATTTCATCAGTATCTAAAAAGCCGAAATATGTATCACTATTTGTTTTATAGTAAATAAACACATTATGCTGCGCAGTGCCGCCATCAAAAGAGTTTTTACCTCTTGTATAAATTTCCCCCACAACTAAAGAATCAGTAGATATTTGTATTTTTGTTTTGAGGTAAGAAATATATTCTAAATCATACTTGCCATGTAGATAGAAATAATTCTCTAAATTATCCAATGCTTTTTCTACCATAGCCCACTCATTAGTGTTCGTTGTGATATTGTCTGTGATAAGATTGAACTTATCATTAAGATTTTTAGAGTTTGAACCACAACTTGAGAACGCTACCATCGTCATAAGGCAGACGAGAGCCATGATAAATTTCTTCATTGCTATTTTATTTTTATTTTAGAATTTACTTATCTTTTTAATAAATTTTATACTAAATCCTTAACATCTACCTCAATTGGGTCACTTTCACCCTCTGGAATGTAGTAACTATCAGTAATCCAATCCCACGAATAGTTTTCGAGGTCATAGTTTGCATCGATATACTTTTGTTCGTCACCGCCATACTTTTCTTCGAGTTCTTCTTCGTTGATGTCCTCGATAATCAAGTCATGTTCATTGTGGTCAATAATCGCAATCCTTCTCATTGTTACTTTGTTTTTAATTTATAATAATTACTTCTTTAAAAGCCTTTTCATACTTTGGAAGGTCTTGAATGGGGATATATGCCCAACCTTGAACATATTCCCTATAACGTTGTGCCATTGCTCTCTTATTGCTCATAATAAAACCTTATCAGTTGGTGAACGAGCCACGAAATAAAGATTGCCCATTGTAACACACCTATGCCCAAGGCATCTGTGATTGCTTGACCACTTATAGATGTGAACTCTAATTGTCCATTGGTCTAATCTATGTCTGAGAGTGTCCAACACATCACCCCAAATTGCAATGTCATTGATATGCTTTGGGTCTGAGTTGTTATACTCAATTGTCATACTATATGTCATATTGCTTATACTATTGGTTTGACTTCAAATTTGCACCAATGATGCGATTGCACTTTTGACACACCTTTCTCCCTTGCTTCCTCTGGAGTATCAAACGCTGACCAAGAGTATGCACCAATTTCACCTCGCACACCATACCAAGGCTTTACATAGCCTATCAGTTGAACCTTCTTACCCTTGAAAAGTATTGGGCTGACTTCAAATGGGTTGACTTCAAATTTGCACCACTTACGTGATTGCACCTTTGATACGCCTTCCTTCCTTGCTTCCTCTCGACTATCAAACGTTAACCGAGCATATGGCACAATCTCACCTGGCGCACCATACCGAGGCTTTACATAGCCTACTAATTGAACCTTTTCACTACTTTTCTTAGCCATATCCCCTATCTTTCTAATTATGGTGCAAAGATACGAAATTATTTTCAATTGACAAAGAAATAAGTGTTAATAAAACTAAACTGGGTGATGTTTCTCAACACCACCCAATCAAACATTCACATACTTAATTTCAAAGGTGCTAGAGTTACCATTCTTCACAGAATTTCACTTCCACAGATGTATCTTTAATTCCTTGACTTAAAAGGTAATCACTAATCGTCTTATTCAAGCCATCTTCCAACTTCTTGGGGTCTTTAATTGCCTTGCGCATTGTGTGAGTATATATCTCAAACTTCTCACGAAACTTACATTCCTTTGCAGCAAGTTCCTCATATCCCTTATAATCACCCTTTGAAAGCAGCCCAGCCCACGAATGGAAATTCGCATCTACCAACCTATCCTCAAGCAGTAGCTTAATCTTCTTTGAAGCCTTTTGATGCTCTCGCATCACCCTAATAAGAGAATCATAGCCATAAGCCCACTCACACTTGCGATTTGGGGCATGGACATACTTCTCACGTTCCGCATCTGAAAAATAGATGGAATCATCAGCAATATAGTTGTCGATGCACTTCTTAATATCATCAACGCTCTTAACATGAGGATATGGAGTGTATGCCTTGCTTGGGCAATTCTCGTCACCCTCCTTGCAAAATTCAAGGTATGACTCCCTCTTTGTCTCATACTGACGAGACATCATATAACGATTGTCCCACTTGTCATACCAATGATGAACTGCCAACACATAAATGATGGAGAAACCTTTGTAACTCCCTTTCTTGTGTCTGCTTTTTGTAATTCCGTCTGACTTGCTCATAATATAATCTCCTTTTAAATTATTTTCCAATCCCTGTAAATATGCTCATATTCCTTTTCGTTATCTGCTTCTTTAAGCAAAGATAACGTCTTGTTATATTCACGTTTGCCAACCTTATTAAACCCATTAAGCCCATAGTCTAAGAAAGACTTACAATGTTCTATTAACCCAAAAATTATGAGTTTTCTTTCGTTTTTAGTAAAAGCACTAAATCTATCCATAATCTAATCTCCTATACTTTTTAATTGTGATGCAAAGATACGAAATTATTTTCAATCTACCAAATTTTTTAATATAAAAATTACCTCATCCGTTACGATTTAACTCTCGTTAACAGATGAGGCTAGAAAGGAGATTGACCGAATGATATACCAAAAGGTAAGACATGGGGGGTTTGTTTGAGGCGAACCTTATCCCCTCTTTGCGATGGATGCCTATCCCCATCTTTCAACACATTCTTACCTTATATTTTAAAATGTGGGAAAGATGATGCAATTTGAAAACTATCGTACAGGACGTATTATCGTCAAATTTTCTTTGCTTAGTGCAGCCGCAGGGACTATTAGCCATCTTCTTGTTGCACCACCATCACCAATCTGCGCAGAACCTTGATGATGTTTTGACCCACGATTTTGTTTTTACCAAATAAATTTCTTCATAATGCTATTGTTATTTTGTTTTACGATGCAAAGATACGAAATTATTTTTAATTAGCCAAGGAAATTAACGTATTTAACATTTCCTTATTTCGTGTACCAAGTCATTATTGAATTTGCCTTGCACAAAGTCGCAAGAACTGAATGACATGGAATAAGGTATGTGATATACACAAATCCTATCATTCACATACTTTCTATTCAGTTTCTTTGCTGCATTGATGGCACACCCTAACCTAATATAAGCCTTAGTATCGTTGAAGTAACACCAAGCCATCTTATTATTGGTTTGTAGGAAATGTGGTATACCATTATGCCATAATACTATAATATAACACTTATTCATATTAATCAATCATATAATCAACAATGCCATTTCTTTTAGCATATTCCTTTGCCCTTTTATCTGTTGGGAAATGGCGCAACTCAATTGTTACGCCATCACTCCAATAGATATGCAATGTTACCTTACTAGCCATGATGTTCCGTGTTTAATAGTCTCTCAATCTCTCTCTCGCAAGTTTCCATTGATGTCCAATTATTTGAACCACCACGATAATCCTTTTCATTTGCAGCCGTTCTGCAAAGCATAGGACAAAGTGCCCCATAATCATATATGCTTCGTGCTTTCAACTCAACGTGTGTGCGATTGCCACAATTGCAATAACTGAAATATACATACTTGTCACCTCGTTTGATGAAGCCACTCATATCATAGTGACCATAAGACTGATTGACCAACTCACCACCCAATGATTTTGCTATCTTACGCATAGCGTTGAAGAAAGCCACTTGAAATGAATGAAACTCCTTTGATACGTAGCAACCATCGTCCTCTAAAGTACGACCATTCCACTTTCTGATAAATGCTTGAATATTTGCTGCCATAATTTTTAATTGTTATTTGTTGATGCAAAGATACGAAAATCCCAGCACATAGCCAAATTTATTAACGCTTTTTAACAAAAAAAGTGGTGGCTAGGCTTTGATTGATTACCTAGTCACCACGTCAAAACAAAAAGATTACGACTATGAGTATTTTTCTATTAACTCCACAAACGCAAGAGGATACGTTCCTTTCTTAGATGCTTCATTTGTCATCTTATCCAAGTTCTTTTCAACGAACTCAGCAAGAATGTCATGCACTTTCTTCTCATACTTGAACTGAGGAATAGTGATGGTTGCGTTTGTCTTGCCCCTAACGCTATTTAAAGCCCTATGGATTAGTTTCTCTTGCCACGGCTGATTATACTTCGCCTTAAGGATTTTCTCCACGATACCGAGGATAGAAAGACCGCTATCCTTATAATATGCCTTGCACATCTGAAAGTTCAAGAGCAAGTCAGCCTTTTTCTTATAGGCTGCAAGCAACTTCTCATTTCTACTCTGTGCTTCAATCTGCTTTCTTACTTTTGAATTGCTCATATTCTTAATCTTTTTTTGTTTAACAATGCAAAGGTACGAAATTAATTTGAATTGACCAAATATTTTTGGAAGTTTTTTTTTTAAAAATTCTTCAACCTCTTATTAATCAAGTCAAATATTCGGCAGCACTCTGCAAAATCAGACCAACCAAACTCGCCACTATTATCTTCATCATAGATTGGCAAGAACTTTGGGTTACTTGGGTCATAGTCACGTTGGTGACAATAGCCTGGTACATCTTTTCCGTTATGGTTTACAACATAGAACCAATGATTACCAATATGTATCGGCTTTGCTGCAATACACTTAATATTACTTGTAACACCTACAATTATATTGTGCTTAACCTCATTGAAGTTATTCAAAGCGTTTGCATATGTGTTGGTATATCTCTCCATAATGCTTAATGCTTTTAGTAAACAAATGTATATGTTGCTACCTCAACGTCAATACCATTTTCCTTAATGTAAGTATCTTCGATACTCATTGCGATATTCCAATAGTCTCCCTTAAAGTTCTTTTCAAACTTATCGAATATCCAGTGTTTAACATCATAAATGTCATCAAGCACATTACCCCACTCGTGGTTTCCCTTTACAGTCAAAACCATTTTGGTTTTCTTCTCTCCGTATCCGTTGGTGATAGTCTTCTTCAAGACTTTCTTCACCTCAACAGAACCATAACCTGCGAAATGTTTTACTCTCATAATCTGAATCTCCTTTTATTTATTATTGTTGGTGCAAAGTTACGAAATTATTTTCAATCTACAAAGCAAATTAACGTTTTTAACATATATGGAGAATAAGAAAGGGTTTGGTTACTCCCCAATAACCAAACCCACATGATTTAAAAAGGTTATCTCCTTAAAAATGGTTTGAAACCTCCCTCTAAAGTTTCAAGCCATATATAAATATCTATTTACTCATCTTTTTGCATGACAATTGCCATTTTCTTCATTGACATTAACTCATCATCGTCAACTTGTGGGTCATACTTCAAATCTATTTTCATCTTCTGATATTTCAAGTGCATGGCATATAACTGCTCATACTCTGCCTTGACCTTTGGGTATTGCACATTTGCTTCCCACCAAAGATAGAACTTAATCTCATCGAGAATCTTTTTCAAGTCAGAGATGAACAAATCTTCAAGTTCAATCTTCTCAACAGAACGTCCAGTCAATCGGTTATAATAGATTGGGAACTTCTTAATCACTGGGCCATACTCTGTGTTATCCTCATTGTTGGTGTACTGAACAAAGCAACTCACATAGAGATACTTCTTTGTTATAACACTATAAGGTCTTTCGCCAACACCAATCTTTGGGTGTACCTTATTGCAATATGCGTCAGAGAAAATAAACTTCCTACCACCAACAATCTTTCTGATGTCAGCGAGTAACTTATCTTGCTTTTCCTTTAACTCAATGTTTTTGCCGAATACCATAATCTTATCGCTTTGAAAGTTCTTTTTCAATTTTTGCAATCTCACAACGTAGCCATTCAGCAGTACCCTCTTCGTGGTCTTTATCAGTCAGCATTTCTTTAAGCATCGCTTGATACTTATTGAGTTTTTTAATCAACTCGTCTCTCATTAATTCCTTGTACATAACTTAATCTCCTTTTAATTGCTATTCCATTGTCAACACCTCAAAGTCTTCTGTTGAAAAGACGTGGAAGCCAATGTTGGCAAGTCCAGTGTATGCTATGCCATCTATTGCGGCTTCAATCTCCGTGTTGTTGTGTTGTGTCATAATGCTTGACAATTTCTCAAGCAACGCTTGACGAAGTTCCTTGTTATTTGTCAAACTCATTCCAACCTCGAACCCAAAGACGATGCTATCTTTATTTTCGGCCGAGTTGTAATCAACGATGTAGCGTATATTTTTCTTACTCATAATCTTTTAAATTGTTTAATTGATTTCTATGGTGCAAAGTTACGAAAAAAAACTGAATCTACCAAAAAAAATAGTGGAAAATGTCAGGATTGAAACAATCTTTAACACTTTCCACTCAAAAGGAGATTAAAATTAATGTACCCTAGGTCAGATTCGAACTGACAGACATAGACGTAGAATTTTAAGTTCCACCGATATACCAAATTCTCTACTAGGGCATTAAAAAACCTCCCTAATATCCATCACAGACGAAAGGGAGGTTATGAAAAGAATCTTTTTTTATCAATAAGTTGTTCCTATTCAATGCCACAGAAAACCATAGCCTTTGTAATCTTATTGGTTGATAGTCTCCATGTTACAACTCCCTCTGTGTGATAGTCATTCCAAGTTAATGATAACTTGTCATGCAAATCATCAATCCTTGTCAATTCCACCTTTTCGACCTTTGGAAGCACACACATATTATCACTACCCTTAACACCAATGTTAAGAGCATTAAGCACACTTTCTGAATTCCGACCAATCGTCGTATTTCTGAAATTATTGTTTATCGCTTGTTTAAAGCACTCTCCAATCGTTTTCATAATGCAAAGATATAGATAAATATTGATAATTCCAAATTATTTGCGTTTTTTCTGATACCCTTTGAGTTTTTTTCTCTTTGGGTGAAATTCAGCACCCCCAATATAAGGATAAATATCCCTATAATCGGTAATCATTTCCATTTTCATTCGATATAGTATTTCAATATACTCCATAGTCAATCCTCTTCCAATTCTTTCATTTTGGTGGTGTAGTGTGGGTCACTCACGATGTCCCACACCATAACCACTATACAGAATAATATGAATAGTCCAAAGCAGTTCATAACCTTAATCCTTTTTAATTTCTTCGACAATACCCTTTGATGGGTCATAGTTATAGCCAAGTGCCTTTAACAGCACTGGACGAATCACCTCATCAAAGAATCCACGATAGCGACCATCGGTGTTTGCCTTGCCAAGGTCATTGTAGCACTCACAAGTCCAAGTGAGGAATCGTGGGAAGATGTCACTCCAAAAGGCAATGATTGTGCCCTTGATGTCCTCATCGTTGAAAGAGAGAATCTTGCCATCGTTGAGGTTGTGCCAAGATACATAACGAATACCACGAGAAGCCATAGAATGTACCTTTGCCCATTCAGAGGGACACATCGACTTACGAAGGTCGAAAACATCACAATCACTCTTAAGGTCATAGATGTAGGAATCAGCGCCATATATTGCGGCCTCTTCAATGAAGTCATTCCATAATGCAACCAACTGCGGAATGGTACACTTTTTCAGCGTTGAAAGAAGAGTGTTCCTCTCCAATGGATTGTAACTATTGATGGTATGCTGACGAAGAAAACCCTCAACATTGTAGCCATTCTTTGAAATGTACTCACGCATTTCCTCATCACTTGGTTTATCTGCCCAAGAATACTTGTCAATCTCTGCCTTGAAATCAACAAATGGGTCACGGAATACACCATCTTTGGTCTCGTAATCACTCATAAAATCGTTGAGGTCATAGACACATTCGTCACCGCCACAATCAGCGATATATTCAGCAATCTTTTCGTCAGAGGGATATTCCAAGCCCTTCTTACGACATTCCTCACGAATATACTTGCGGAATGTAAGAACCTTGTTCGCTTTCTCAATAATGTTTAAATCTGCCATAATATAATCTCCTTATTAATTTATTTTGTTTGATGGTGCAAAGATACGAAATTATTTTCACACCACCAAACCTATTAACGTTTTTTATTTGGCTTTTTAACAACTTTTATCATTACCTTGCTTTTCTTAAAGTTCTGCTGAGATGGGTGCTGCAATATGTCAATGTAGTGGTTAAATCGCTCATTCATGGTGTCTCTCACCTCATAATAACCATGACCCTCGATGTGAATGATGCTACCCAAGGGGATGCACCAAAGCAAATCTCTGCTAACTGCTGCATACTTCAATGTACCATTCTTGAGTTTCTTCAAGTCAATCTTCGTACCATCAGCCGTAATCAATGGTGTATCATCACACTGACTTTTAACTGCATTGTACGTCGTTAATGTCACATGGGTAATAAACGGCTTATCCTCAGCATGGCAGATAGATACCACCAATGCCATCATAAGGATAATAGATAATCTCTTCATAGTCTTTCCTTTTTTAATCGTTAAATGTACAAACTAAGTTAAGACCACATAATCACCAATGTTCTGTGAAATGCAGTTAGCCATCTGATAGCCGCATACCCAACCTGCCAACTTGCTGCCATCTCGCAATCCTTCCCATGCTTGGTGAAATTCGTTACATTCATCGTCAGATGACATTAGCACCGTCTTTTTGCCATTGCCCAACTCTTGTTGTTCCTTGCACATCCTTGCAAGTTCGTCAATTGTAATTCCTTTCATAATCTTTTCTTTTTAATTGTTTCTACGATGCAAAGATACGAAAAAATAACGAACTAGCCAAGAAAAAAATGTTAAAAAAACACAATTGGGACATGTTTCACAACATATCCCAATGCAACTAAAAAACCTAAAATTCAAACTTATGGAAAAACGAGCATTTTGTACCCTATACTGAATCGAATCAATCTTTCACACAATCATTGAACGCTTTAATTGTGCAACGTATGTCAGTCTTGAGAGGGCATTACTATAGATTATCCCAATCTTAACCACATCATAGGGCGTGTTAAAAATGTGAGAGGGAGACTGCGACCATATTCTATTGGGGCAGCAGTTCCTACCCCTCTCACTCTGTTTGGGGCGGTGGCGGTGGTGGTGCGAACTCTGTTTGTTGCATCCCAAATGCCCCATGTTAAAATGAACGATTTATAACCTTTTGGCACGTCCCTCAGATATGTGCGCACGTTTTGGGGGGCACTGGCTTAACTTCCATCGTTCTAATAAGTCACCTACGCTTCTAACGGACAGCCATGAATCGCAGCCTTTTAGCAATTTGGCAGCGTATAATCGGCAAATAAGCACGCCCAAGGAAAATCGGCACTCTCTCGTATTTGGTGCGGATTGGGGGCAAAACATAAGCGTTAGGGGGCTTAAAGTTTTTGTTTCTCGATTATGTCTTATTACTTTTGGTCGAATGACCTTGCCAAGCCATGCACATTGACATGGGTAGAGGCGGTAATAAATTCTTACTTAGGGTCGGTCTCTAATCATTACTCCTATTTAAATTGCAAACTATATTATAAGAATTCAAATATATACTAATATGCTAAAACTAATCAGCCACTTAGGGCGGAGGTCTCTCCATGCTACTTCTCGCTTTGATTGGTTAGACATTGATTGAAAGCGGCAATCGGCTTGGGGGAGGTGCGGACTATCTCCTGACCTAACTACCCCCTTTGAGCCACGATTAAGCCGTTATTTCATTTTCTTAATCTCGTAGAGTTGAGTGTCCTCTATTTTCTTCGTGGGGATTGCAACCACTCGTTTGTTTCTTACTGCTTTGTCCAAGCGTCTCTGTCCACTACCCATTTTGCTTTACTTTATTAATTAATGTTTTGTTATCGTTTCACGATGCAAAGATACGAAGATTTTCTGTAACTACCAAATTTTTTTGTAGGAATTTGCACTCATTAACGTTTGTTAGCAGTATTCCTTCTGATAGGCTAAGAAATCCTCTACTTCTTCCGCCTCACGGATGTCTGCTTCGAGTGCATCATCATCAATATCTTCGTTCTCGTCACGATAGTCTTCGAGGGTCTTGCCATCGAGTGTACAAATGACCTTATCGTCCTCTGTGACTTCCAAACCGCCAAGGGTCTCTCTTACGATGTAACCCAACTCTGTTTCGTATGTGCCCATAACTACTTCACTTCTTCTTTCTTCTGTCCAAAGTGAGTGACGATGTGTGGAATTGCAACCAAAACACCAATCACAACCACAAGGGACGCAATCTGTAATACTGAAATATCCATAATTCTTAATTCTTAAGCAATGTAAAGATACGAAATTAATTTGGATTGACCAAGAAAAATCTCACTTTTTTTTCAGAAAAGTTGGTGGGGATTATTTCACCCCACCTAACTTATATTACTCCGCAGCAGCCATAGCCATCTCCATTTCCTCAGCATTGGCAGTTTTGGCGATGCCAAGGGTCTCGACAGACATCTTAGCGTTCTTCACGTCAATGTTTGGATTGGATGGGGATGCAGCAAGTGCAGCCTTGAAATCCTTTGTCTTGGTGCTATACTTGTCGTAGAAGCGACACAGAGCATGAGCCACGTTAGGATTGCGGAACAACTTCTCGTTCTTGTGGTACTTTGCAAAGAGTTTCAGCCATGAGAAAATGGTCTCAGCCTTTTTCTCGTCAAACTTAGTGTAGCCACTAAGGAAAGTAGGTACACGATGGGCGTTCTTACCCACTGCAAAGTAAACGAGGTATGTAATGGGATAGTTGCCATACTTCTTCGACAACTCAGTAAGGTGCTTACATACGGCAATGTGGAGGTTGCGCTTGTCTCTATTCTGAGGTAACGTGAACCATTTGGGCATACCTACACCCTTACCACTACCACTCTCTGCAATAGCACGTACACGTGCATCAATTGTTGTTTTCTTTGTCTCTTTTGCCATTTTCTTAATCTCCTATAATTTTAATGTTGTTAATAATGTTGTTTTCTTTAACGATGCAAAGATACGAACTTTTTTTGAATTAACCAAATTTTTGTGGGTTTTTTAACCTGCTTTAACAATCAATGGTCATATTCCCATAGTTCACTTGCCAAATCTATTACCACAGAGTCTTTCATTCTCTCTTGCATGATTTCAAGCAGTCTGTTAAGACATACATCATCACCATATCTCTCTGCCCAATCTCTGATGTCTTGTATTGCTTCTTCCATTATAGTCTTAACTCTGTATTACTTCAATTGTTGTAAAATCCTTTGCTTCATAGACGTTATCTGCATCGTCACCATTTTCAAAGTAGCCACTTTGCAACCACTCTGAAAGTGTGATATTGGTAAGATGCTTACCATCGAAATATGCCCAAAGTTCATAGGTCTTTTCCTCTATTGAGAAGAAAGCGAGATAGCCGCCACTACCCTCATGGTCGAAATAATGTCTATCTACCTTAATATCAAGCACTTTCTTTGTCTTTAAAGGCTCGTCGCCCTCACCAAGTATTACCTCAGTATCAATGGCGATTGTGGCATATACACCACAAGGGGCAATAGTGTCTTTTGGTCTTTTATCATAGTCATGGATAAGAATATCCTCAACTACTTTCTTGACCATTGTAGAGCCGTAGAATGGGTTTTTACTACCATCTCTATTCTCTATCATTTCAACTCTTAACTTCGCTTCTACCATAACTCTTACTTATTAAGATTCTCATAAATGAACATTGCCACATCATAGACTTCATTCCAATCAATGCGGTCAATACCTAACTCGTCACAATCTTCTGTCTGCAAGTAGATAGCATCGTTCTCATTGAGAAAGATTCCCTCAACCATTGAGAAAGCATTACTATCGTACTCTGGGTGTCTGCCACCATCATAAGTGACACTAATCATGTTTTCACATTCTGTTATATCAACTGAATTACCATGCTTCTTTAAGTAATTCTTGATAAATCTTTCACTCTCTTTTCTGATTTCCTCTTGGGTATCACGAATTGATAAAAATAATGAAATTGCTTTTTTCATATCTCTAATCCTTTAATTGTTATTTCTTGGTGCAAAGGTACGAAATCTTTTTGAATTGGCAAAACAAATTGTGGAAAATCTCTGGGATATTAACCCTTTTTAACAAAAAATGGGGTCAATGACCATAAAAGTCATCAACCCCTCATGTTAAAAGTTTATTTTTAAAACCAAGTAGTTAATATATGTCCTCCCTAGCTATTATCTGTGATTCACCTTGCCCATAGATAACAAACTCTCTATTATCAGCATCTTCTGCCATGTTGGTAGCTTTTTCTAGGGCTTCTCCCTCATCATTTGCCATCACTTCTACCTCATAAGATGCATTGAAATTACATCGTATTCTAAACTTTACCATAATTATGCAACCTCCTTAGATTCAGGGAAAATCTCAACACCATCGCATTTCAATGTGTTGAATGTGATTAAACAATGAATAACACCAATCTCATCAACTGATTCAAGTTTCTTATCACTTATCTCGTTGATGTAATTGAAAATGGTCGTAGCCATTTCCTCACTCTCCTTAACCGCTTTCAATGTGGGATATTCCATATCGTATCTGTGACCCTTATAGTTCTCACAATACGCATAGCCATCGTAAATCTCGAATGGTATCTGATTCTTAAAACCCTCTATGGAAAGTTTCTCAGTACCAATCTTCTTACCTAAATGCTTTTCCCAAATTTTACTTTCGTTTTCTACCATTTTTACTATTAATTTATTACTTTGGCAAAGATATAAAAAAAAACCCTAAGAGCCAAATCTTAGGGGTTAAAATATGTTAAGGACACCAATGTATCGCCCATGTGCCGCAAACGACACACGATAGCAGTAATATGTAGTATATAGTCTCTATTACTTTATCACTCATATTTCTATACGAATTGGAATGTTTCTGCTTCTACTGCGGTAACTTCTACCACATCATCACCACTCTCAAGCAATGTGTCCCAATCAATGTGATTAACCACATCATCAACTGACTGCAAATCAGTGTTTACCTCTAAATTTAATACTACTTGTACCATGTTCAATCTCCTTATTTGTTTATTGTGATGCAAAGATACGAAATTATTTTGAATCTACCAAATTTTTACAGGAGTTTTAACCCATTTTAACAATTACCTCCTTTTCAAGTATCTTTATGTCCTCATAATAATCATCACATGGGTCATTGATATAGAAAGATGTATCACTTTCCTCAATCTCAAACTCTGCAATATCATCGTCAGTGTTATTAACCTTACCAAAATGGTAGCTCTCATTCAAGATAAGTTCCTTTTCATCTGATAGAACTTTCTTTGCAATCTCCAACGTCTTGCATGGTGTTGGATTTATAATCAACTCACCATCAACATTGCTTTCTTGTAGCACAATCCAAACCTTTTCCATAATCTTATTGTTATTTCTCTTGTGATGCAAATATACGAAATTATCTTGAATTGACCAAATTATTTTCAATTTATTTCAAATGGATTGTGAGTTATTTACCACTCACAATCCTTATCATCGACACTAATCACAAATGGACTTTTTGGTATTCCCTTGAAATGGTGCTTTCCGTTAGTCACTTCAAAGTCATTCTTTCCAACCTTATAGATAAGTCCCACAATCTGTTTTCCAACTTGTAGCTTATCCCAAACTCGATAATCGTAATCATCACCCACAAGAACCTCATAACCCTTCCATTTCTTAGGCAACTCACTTGTCTTTGTCACACCAAAGACCACAGCAACGTTATTACCTCTTTTCAGCCACTCTAAGCATTCTTGCTCATTTTCAGCAGACCCATCACGGCTGAATGTCAAATAATAATTACTATAACGCTCTGCTATCTTCCAATAGTTCTTAACCTTTGTATAGTCATAGAAAGATACATTTGGATATAATTCCAAGATGTTCTTACCATCAACGTTAAAAGCCAAAGGTGATATGTCACTCGTGCAGTTAAGACGTATTGAAAACTCCATATTAAGCCTTTTAGCCTTATTCCTTGCACGTTCTATTTCCATCATAAGCAACTTCATGAATAATGGCTTATTGGCAAAGAAAAGGCGAGTTTTGGTAATTCTCGAATCAATCACCTTTGTGTTACCGCTAAGCGCATCAATCTTTGCATAACCGCTACCAACAAGGCAACTCTCACGACACATTGAACTCTTTGGGCATACGTTGATATTAGACGCATCAGCAGAAGCCAAATATATACCATAGGTAAGCATATTCAAATGCTCATTGTGCATTAACTTAGTAGAGTGATTGCAGTTGCCTATATAGGATATGCCAATCTCCTTTAAGGTCTTATCAAAGCCCTTATAAGTGATTTTGCTCAATCTGTTCATTTCAAATTGAAAACCTCTGTAAGCAACCAAATCCTTTATTCTTTTCATAATCTTATCTTTTTAATTGTTTCGTGGTGCAAAGATACGAAATTATTTCGAACTGGCCAAACAAAAATCAAATTATTTTCAATCTATAATAATATTTTTCCGCTTTATTTACAAAAATGGGGATTTACCATTACAGATAAATCCCCACATCACATATTTCGGTGAATATGACTTTGTTCTCAATTCAATACAATCATTCTCTTTATATATGGACAACTTCTTTATGACTATTTGCGCCCAAAAAAAACTCCTTATGGAGAAACCTACCCATAATAATAGGCTCGCCGCTATAAGCCCAATCCATGTCCATAAGCGTATCACCACTTTCAGTTTCAAGAACTGCGAAGATGCCAATCAAACGATTTCCATTCATATCCAATAATTTCTGCAAATCTTTGGATATATAGATTTTTCCGTTATCATCATCGTCTAAAAGAAACTCTTTTGCTCTCTCTTTGTCCATGACTTAATCCAATATAAATTCAACATCAGCCATTTGTGTGCCGCAATCTTTCCTATTACAAAGGATATTATAGCCACTCAATAGATTTTCATCATATATGGTTAATATCATATCATCATTAATCCTCTCACCACAATTTGGACAAGTGATAATGAAATCCTCATAGTTATCCAATGGGAAATATGTAATCCCAAGGGAAATGAGCAATTTCAATACCTTGCTATTGCAATAGCCATCATAGATTGCAATGATACCATTCATGCCATCATAACTATTATTCAGTCTGAAAACATGGGCATCAACCGCATCATTCATGATTAACCCAATTTCCTCTGTGGGAATATATACCCTTATATGATATTGCTTAGCCATAATCTATAATCTTTAACAATGCAAAGATACGAAATTATTTTCAATTGACCAAAATTTTTCTTATAATAGTTTCATATCTAAACAGATTTTAACTAAATACTATGTAACTATTACTGAATATCTCTCTAATACGGCATCAATGCTCGTTAAACTATATAACTCATCCTCAGTATCACATCCTAACTCAGCACATGACTTCACAAACTCATTATAGGCTGCTTGCAACTTACTTTCAGCCAATTGTATCCTTTTACATACGTCTGGCTTACTTTCAGCAGCATTAAATAGATTATACTGAAAATTTTCTTTAAATAACCTTTTCTTCATATTACTACCTTTTTTCTAACCACAATGCAAAGATACGAAATTATTTTGAAATAACCAAGAAAAATCCCCACTTTTTTAAGGTGGGGATTAATTTTCTCATGCTGCTGCGAGACAAAGGTCAAATGTCTTCTGCACCTTTTTGTAGATGTTACCATCTAAGATGCTATCGAACTTGATTTCCTCGCTGCGCTCTGTAGCTTCGTTCTGAAAGTAAGAGGTCATTCCGTTCATCAGCCACATAGCAGTACCACGCTCTTGACCCTCTTGTCCTACACCACTCTCCAAACATTCCTTAACTCCCAAGAAAATGTTGCGTCCACGAGTCTTGATGTTGTCGCTAAAGATGTCGTGATTCTCCAAGAAATCCTTTGCAGCATCTGGAGCCAAGACAACTTGGGCGATGATGTTATCGAGGTCTCTCTCAGCCAACTTGATGTTGCGCAAATGCTCGAAACTCTGTGCGAGTGAGTTAGAGTAGGTCTCAGCAACATTCAGTGCCTTATAAGCGAACTCTGCGTTCTCAGCGTTGAGCAAATCGAGACGTGACATAACTTTCGAAGAGTGACGGAAAGCGATACGTCCGATATTGTTCTGCATAGCCCAATTAAGGGTGTTATTACATACCACACGTACTGGAGTTACCATACAACGTACTGAGCCAGTGCCATCGTGAGAAGTGGTAAATACCACATACATATCCACAAGGTCATCACGCTTTGCGTCCAACACAATGCTCTTTGGGAACTTTGCAGTGACAAATACACGCTCACCCTTACCAAGCACACCACAAGTCTCAATCACTGGGGTATTGTCTCTATCGGCAAACTTACCGCTACAGAACATATCCACGAACTTGAAGGCATCCTCGTTCTGGACTATACCATACTTGTCACTTACAATACCAAGTGACTTGTTACTATCGAGACGCATTGTAGCCATAGTATTGTCCACAAGCAACTCTTTCAGCATTGCAGCGTTGATGAAAGTGCCATTCTCCATAGCATTACGTAACTCGTCACTCAGAGCAATCACTGGTTGCAAACCCACATTGTAATCAGCATGACAGAGTTTCAATGCATCTTTAACGAACATTGGTTCATCTACCACTTGTCCAAGTCCATGCCAAGCACGCTCTCTACGTCCGTTCTCAGCGAAACTTGCACCCCTCTCTGTAATCTCAATCATTGCACTCATAAATCCAATCTCCTTTTCTTTTAAATTGTTAATAACTGATTTAATTGTTTCACGATGCAAAGATACGAAATTATTTTCAATCTACCAAACAAAAACCAAATTATTTTCAATTTATAATAATATTTTTCTGAATTATAATGATTTTTAATAAGGATAATCTATTTCCTTAAAATAATCAATAATCTTCTTTGAGGTCTCTGCTGCATACTTGTTTCTTGGGTCAAACCAACCATTCTCGCAATTATCAGCCAACTTCTTAATATATTCCAAACATACCTTGAACATCTCATTCTGCAAATATCTATGCTCACGGCACATTAGACTTGCAACCTTTTTCTTATCATGGCACTTCCCATTAACGAAATTGCCAAAGAAACGTGCAAACACATCATCGTTATCTTCGCCACTCTTAGGGCAAAGGTCATAGGTGAATTTCTCAATTACCTTATTCTTAAGGTACTCCTTATCCTCTTCTGATGTGCTATCAGAATTGATAAGGTAAATGAGGTCACTATTACTTAATTCGTAACTCTCATATTCTCTTCCGTTGATTGTAAACTTCATAACCCTATTAATCTAAATCAATTGATAAGTAATTACCACCACGCTGACCAGTGCGACGATTGTAGATGTCCTTAATGCAAGCATTGGTGTAACCATGCTCACGACAATACTTCGCCAAATCTTCAGCGTAACTACGACAATAGCTTGTGGTGTAAACCATGATGTGACGTTCACCACGCTTAATCTGTCTCTCAATCTCGTCAATGTGTTCCTTGTTAGGAACGAAAGGCTTAACGTATGCCTTTGCTTGTTCTGCTGTCATCATATCTCCTTGAATTTTTATTTGCGATGCAAAGATACGAAAAATCCCTAATATGACCAAGAAAAAACCAAAAAAATACGCTCAGATAATAATAATTTTCCACTTTCTTGACAAATTATCATATATACCTTATTATATTATTATATAAGGAAAAAAAAAATAATTCCTATTTTATTTGGTTATTCCAACTTTTTTTTGTATCTTTGCACCAAAATTCAGTAATATGAACAATAGCATAGAGTTAAAGAAAGCAAGACTGCAACTCTATAAGCCAAATGCAACGGCATTCAAACTCGTTGCACAATTGGCTGATTCAATTATGTCTCGCTTCGAAAACAAAAACATTACATTCGATAAGAATAGTCTGAAAATAGACAGTTTGTATGTCAGAATGATTGAGGTCAATCCAAATGACATCGCATATGTTATGGTACACTGGTATCCTGACCATAACATCTCAAACCAAACTGACCCATTCTGCTCAGCATACATACTCGAAGAGTGGGAAATTAACAAAATTATTAATGCAATAGAAACACTTTGAAAGCAAAAGTAACTATCTATTTTGCAAAGTGTTACCCATGCACAAAAGGAAATTTTTCAAAGTGTAAGTAAATCGATTGATTTACCTTACATTCTGATACCATGGATAGATATTAGACTATAATAAAAGCATAGATGTACTTATTTAAGTACAATATATCTAAATAATCGTTAAATTATTTGGTTATTCAAGATATTTTTGATATCTTTGCATAGTTATATTCTAAGATTTTATGAATATAAAGGAAAATAATTATAACATTTAATATAATGGCATATTTCAGAATTGATGAACCTAATCAACCCACTAAATGGATTAAAAACATTGATAGGGTAAACGGTATCCTAACGTTCCAAGATAAGACATTAGGAGCATTCTCCGAAAGTAGCGGATTCTATGCAGACTCAGAACTTGACTACCTCAAGTTCCATTTCAAGGAAAAGTATCCAGAACTAGAATACCTAACAGTAGACACAAGCGGATACTAGAAAAACATAATCCAATCGTATATGTTACAATAACGTCAATAAATAAACATTATTGACACTGAATAACTATGACATGTACTTATTTAAGTACATATAAAAAACCTATATGTAAAATGGGAAAATAACCACTTCTAGAATATTTATACCTATACAACATTCTAGACTACTAGATATAAATAAAAGGAAAGGATGAGTATTTCACAATACCCATCCCCTTTTTTTTACTAAAATGAAAAACACAAATCTTTTAGTAAAATACGCAGATTACGTGTCTCACGACAGATAATCCTTAAACTACTACTACTATGAAAAACTTTTTTGCTTTTCCACTTCCCCCTACACCTAGGAAAGAATATGCTTCATCTATAAATATGAAATAATATCAAAAAAAGAATATTCATATCATACCCCCCCCACTTGTACTTATTTAAGTACAAATAACGTCAACCATACCACATACCATCCTCACTCCATCTGCTCTCATGTTCATAACCCATACTAGAAGACTGAACATTACCCATAGAAATAGAATGCGTAACCTCATCCTCAAGACACTTACGCAAATCCATGTAAGTGCTCTTGATAATAAGCTCCTTCGCACCCTTCTTGCAAGATACATAACTGTACTTCATATGAGTTAATATATCACGCTGCCAATAAGCCAAATATATCCGAGAATCATTCAAAAACTTCTCAAATGCAGCCAAAGTGTAAAATGTCCTAGGTGTCCTATAAGGGTCTGACCATTCGTAGAAAAATATGTTGACCATACCACTCGTACTACCATAACCATTAGAATATACCAATGAACTAACCCTAGAAGACTCCTCAGCCTTACGCCTTAAAGTAGCGAAAAATAACTTCTTTAATTCCTTACTTAAATTAGACATCCCTCTATATAATTTTCCTTTCAATAAACTTACTGACTTAACTCTTGAACAGGTACTGCCGCATATACCATATCACCATATGACTCCTCAGCAATAACCTTCATGATACCATCCTCCCTTAACGATGGGTCTAAACATGCATGGCTTATCCTTCTGTACATAATGGACGTGGCAACATCAGAATCAACTTGATAACCTTCATTATCACAGAACTCATTAAACTCACTCATACTAGTGAACTCAATCCTACTGCCCTTGTCAGCATAATCCCAATAAAACCATATCTCCTTGCCGTCATCAATGCCATCACAGTCATACTCGTCACCCTTGACCTTTTCCATAACTCCTTTGGCTCTGTCATACTCTCCCCAAAACTCCTCGAAGATATTCATTATCTTGTTCTTACCATTACGAGTTTCCTTAGTAGGAGGCCATATGCAGTCATAGTCAATATGCTCACCATATAACTCCTCGTAGTAACTCTCATATAAGTCCATCTCGTAATTATACTCATCCTCAAGATGCTCGTGAAATAAATCATGAAGAGCACCCCTCTTATTAACCAAAGGTATCTTTATCTTCTTCGACATCTCTTATATCCTATTCTTATTTCTGCAAAGATATACAAAAAATATCATATTTCCAAATATTAATGACTACTTTATCCACTCTCAATATCATATCCATCATGATTCTACATGCATACTCCCTACATAATTTCTAAACTCCTGAATGTAATAAAAAGAGAACAGTTTTTTTATTCACATTTTTCCCTCACATTCCCTCGTATTCCCTCACATTTTCATACATTTTTTATTCACGTTCCATTGTATTTTCCCTCGTAATATTCTCATTATATTTTTCATAGTTCTTAATTTTCCTCTATACTCTTTTATTGGTTTTCCATTTCTTTCTTCTATCCTTGTTTCCTACGTTTTCCCATGAGAATTCTCAGCAGAACATGCACTAAGGATATACTTAGAACACGCCAAAGAAATACTAGTGCTGATACCGTGATATACACTACTGATTTTCAACTAGTTACAATGGTTTTACATGAAGATTTCGAGTAATTGTTTATCTTTGCGGTACGTTAGGTTGTGATTCTTCTTTTGTATTTATTTTTCCTATAATATTTTTAATTGCCTTAGTTGTAGCGTCTAGAGTCATGCATCCGTATTTTTTAAGATAGTTTTCAGCATTAAGTTTGATATTAGCAGCTTCATTTTCCTCGCATTTATATTTTTCCATTATTGTTGTAATGGGGTTAAGCAAGTCTCCTAGCAGAAGTGATATATTATTATAGTTTTTAAGTATTGAGAGCAATCTATTTTTATCATTTTGTTTCATTCAAGTAATGTATTAAATTGTTTAAGTAGGTACATAAGATATTGATATGAGAAATAGTGAGTTAATAATCTTTTTTTTCTTTTTTGTCCTAGGAATATTTCATTTATTTTTTGTTTAATGATATTTTTATCTTTTGTTATTAACAGATTTATGTGTGTATCATCTATTGTTTCTATGAATGTTTTATTATTTTTCTCCAAGTCATCTATGGTGAATGAGAGGTATT
>Ga0326512_10000501_pt1 | contig 34573 bp, 46 predicted proteins | sample 1_2617_0518_D_FD_203652 | JGI IMG/M metagenome (GOLD analysis project Ga0326512, IMG submission 203652) | Bovine rumen microbial communities from UC Davis, California, United States - 1_2617_0518 | ecosystem: Host-associated > Mammals > Digestive system > Stomach > Rumen | place: USA... | reverse complement strand
GATTATAGTTGATATTAACCACACCTTGATTACCAACCTTGCCTGCAGACTCAAACTGAATCATATCTACAAGATATTCTCCATTAGAATCTTTGGTTTCCATAAATCTTGAAAGAGCCCTGTAAACAGGAGAATCAAGGTTGTTAGTAATCAGATTATACATCATCAGAGCACAGATTTCAGAGTTCTTGTGCTGTTGAGGTACTGGAATCACTCCTCCCATACCATCATTCCTATCAATGACAGTATAGACAAAAGGCTTAATAGTCTGGAAAATAACATCGAAGTCTTCTTTATTCCACTCACCCTTCTCAAAGTTATCAAGAGCTTCCTGAGCCCTCTCATCCCATCTGCCCATCATATCCATGACAGACCTGAAGGAATGCATAGACCTGATAGCCTGAGCATCTGCTACATTGATATCTGTGAAGGTACCCATAATCTGCTTCTTGTCTTTAGCAGAGAGATTCTGGTTATTTTCAATAATCTCATTAATTGCATTATAGGAAGGAGAAGTAATGATGTCATCAGCAAGAAGGACAGTGTTCTCTGTCTTCTTGCCATACCTAGAATTAGTATTCAGTTGAATACCGCCAGCATAAACTTCCTTAAACCTCTTTTGGAAATCAACATCACTCTTATAGAAAGCAAGGTCAATAGTGCTAAACTGAATAATAGAAGCATTGGCATAAACCATATTCATATAGTTTCTCAAGAACTCATCATAGTTGAAGTTCTCCATGTCATATTGCTGTCTATTCTCAGCCAAATAAGCATCTGCCTTCTGAGCCATGATAGACAGAAGTGCTTGCCTCTCCACATTATCAAAGTCTGCTTTGCTATAGGCAGCCTCAGAACCATCTTCAGCCCTGCCATTCTTCATCCTGGTAATTCTCTGAAGGAAAGTCTCGCCATTCTCAAAAGTGAAACTATTCAACTCAGGAATAAAGCAGAACTTCTTTCCTCTGCCTCCTTTGCCATCAATGACATCAAAGTTAGCAATAGGCTTTACATCACCTCTCTCTATAGCTGCCTCTCTTTCTCCTGCATACTTGATTCTCCACATCTCCTGGTCTACAAGTCCTACAAGAGCATCAAGCACTTCATCATTACTGAGTACAGGACCCTTGACAGTCATAGACATTGGAGAATCAGAGAATATGGGAGCCAAATAGAATGTATAAGGCTTTGTGCTATCAAAACTCCTATTTTGAACCAACCATACATCAGTAGGAGTCCATGTCCTGTAGTCTCTTACCTTAGTAGTTTCACCATACTCAGTAATGTTATTGATATTCCTATATGGAAGAGTATCAGAAATGTCCTGAGCATTATAGAGATGTTCTAGCCATTTATTTCTCCATGTGTTCGTATTATGGTTATAGAACCACTCATACTTCATGAAGTTCTGCTCAATGAATTCTTTTCTTTCATCTATATCAGGATTATACAAACCCCTGAAAGTCTTCTGGAGATAGTTATCTGCAGAGTAGCTATATCTGGTTTTCTTAGAAGAAGAATCATAGAAAGACTGCATATAGCTTTCATCAGTAATCATTCCCCTACCATCAAAGAATTTACCCCATACTGATTCTCCTCCAACATAGTGAAGGTCTAAGAAATAGTTGAAGTTCTTGGCATTTTCATCAGAAACCTTAGAGATAGTATCTGCCACATAATGCAGGTCTTTCAACATATCAAGCAGGGTCTTTCCTTGTTCTGTCTGAGCAAGAAGAGCAACTACATTGTCCCTATTTGAGGAAATACCAAAAGAGTTAAGCAAAAATACAACCCTATCTGTAAATAGATTAAAGTCATCAACATCCTCTTGTTCTGTAACAGAGTCTGGATCTGACAAATCCTGATAAAGCCTATAGGCGTGTTCTACTCCACCATCCTCTATGACATCATTAATGTAGTCTTTCAAGTCATCGGCGTGTTCCCTATTAATGGTAGTATCTTGATTGTAGATACAGGTATCTGTCATGACAATACCATTATTAAAGTTAGCTGCCAGCTTATCTTTCTGACACCTTGCCTCCATTTCAGTATTTAGAGGGGTTACTCCAAACTTACCATCACCAACCTGAATCTTAGCATAAGGAATAAATACTTTCCTAAAGTTGGTATAGAACTGGGATGCCATAGCTCCATAGGTAGAAGGGAATGCAATACAGGTATTCCAATCCTTATCCAAATAATCATCTGTAAGACGATTAATAATCTGTTCTACCCAAGGATATTGGCTTCTCATTGTTTCTAATACAGGGAATGTAGGATAGCCATAAGGATAGAGTTCCTCAGTAACCTCATTACCATAGTGGTCATAAATACCCTCATATTCCTCAGGCTTGATTACCTGCATAAAGGCATCAGGATTTTGCATGGTCTTAGCTAAGTAGGAGAGGAGAGTGGCATAAATCTGACCACTAGGATATTTACGAGTATGCCCTAAATCATCCTTATCAGAACTATCTCTCTTAATATTATAGGTCATTCTCCTTACTCTCTTGGAGAGAGAGGAAGCTGGATTTTCAAACCTTGTCTGGAATAGCCAGCCATCATTACCACTTACTGTGTGACCAGTCTCATCATCTCCATCATTTTCCTCCTCTGTGGCTACCTCATCTGGGGATTTTTCAATGGTCTTCAGGCCAATAATGCGGATTCCTTCCTGTTCTTCAATTTCCAGAGAAGCCTGATTATTAAACAATTCATCGAAGAAATCCAATGTGTTCTGCCAAAGTTGTTTTTCTACTCCGTCATAGCTATTAGCCTTTCTCCTGATTTTGTTCTTAACCTCATCAAGGATATTGCCAATCTGAATCTTATTGGCAGCATATTGCCTGCCATTTATAGGGTCACGGAGAAGATTTTTAAGAGTCCTTGCTTCTTCTTTGTCCTTATCTGAAGATTCTGGATTCTCTATAATTTCATTTACCCTGTCAAGTTCATCAAGGATATAGTCATCAATAATGTCTGAGAAATAATCAGAAATCATTACACCCCTGTCTTTAATTTGCTGGGGAGTAAATGTCTGATAGAACTGAGTAGTCCTATTCTCAGTTACTTTTAAGGCAGTCTTGAAAGAATCAGACTGAGGTCTTGTATTTGGCTGAGAAGTATTTTGGGCAGCTTGAGAGGGAGATGAAATAGATGAAGGCTGCTGTAGTCTCCATACCCCAAGTGTCTGCCCGTCTATAGTCCTCTCAGAATATGTGGCACCAGTATTCTTTAAAGCTTGAGCAAGTTTCTTCTCTCCTTCATTGTAAGAGCTACTATTAGTATAAGTTTCATTATCTGTAATAAGAGTTGCTCCTTGATTTAAGGCTTTTAATGCTTCTTGTATAGTCTTATCTTGTTGGGCATGTCTAATTTCAGCATTTCCCCTCATCCCAGGAATGCTTACAAATACAGTGTCTTCAGAACTATAAACACCTACATTAGCCTTATCTCCAGCCTGTCTTGCATATTCTGCAGTTGAAGAGCCTGTAATACCCTCAGCAAATCCTATAAACTTATTGGAAATACTTCCTTTTACTGCGGCTTTCTTATCTACAGATTTTGCTGGTGTTATATTAAGTGTTTGTTGTCCTTCTTTAAAATTAATACCATCTGCAAAATCCCTCACAGTCATGTGATTGAAATCCTTGAGGGTAAGTTTATCAATCTCCTCTTGAGACCAGTTGCCAAAAGTTGCCTTCAAGTCTTTCCAAACATCAAGAATCCACTGCTTAAGTTTATCTATAATACCTTTATTACCCTTCTCTTCAGCTATCTGATTAAGAAGCTCCTCACCATTTTCTCCTATTAACCTAGCATGAACTTCAGAAGCAATAAGGCTCTCAAGCTTACTGTCTGTCATACCACTGAGAGCCTTCCACTTCTTGCCATAGTTATCAGAATCTTCAATCTCTTTCCACAGAGCAAGATTCTTCATAAGTTCTACACCTCTTTGCCAGAGCTCTGGATTATTCTTAGCCAAAGCCCTGTCCCAAAGATGTGTGTATTCATGGATAGGATGTTCTGGAGATACTACTGTTTCATCAAGATAAATATTCCCATTGGGAGCAACAAAACCAAATACTTCTCCTTGAGGAGTTAAAAAGAAGTCTTCTTCTTGTCGTAAGTCTCCCTTATTTTTTCTGCTGCCTTTACTATTTTTGTAGTATCCAGTTTTAGTCCCGCTTCTTCTGCCCAGTCTAGATACCAGAGCATTGTCATAAGACATTCTTTGGAGTTCAGCAGCAAGGTTAGAGCCAAGCATGTTTTTTGGTCTAACTCCAAGATTTTGCAACACCTTGCGAATGCGTGTCTCAGAATACTCATAGTCGGCTGCAATGTCTCTGATGAGATCTTTGACGAGTTCTTCTCCATTTTCTCCATTTAAATCTTTTAATTTATAGGCATGTCTAATACCAAAACCATCCCCATCTTTTAAATTATCTTCAAGTTCATTATCAGCTGAATGGTCAATAGTATAAATAACTTGATGGTTGTCACTATCTATAGTAACGGCATCAGTGCCTGATTTATTATATTTTTTTGCTTTTACAATATCAAGTATTTCTTCAATAGTACTATCTCCCTCATTTTTATATTGTGAATTAAGATAGTCTATATCAATTTCATATATATCTCCAACAGCTTCTTGAATACTATTATACCCATGCTCATTAAGATACTGAATCATTTCCTCTCTAGTATGAACAGGAATGCCCATAGATTTAAGATGGTCAATAAGCTGTTGGGTTGTATATTGTGATTCCTGGGATGGTACACTATCAGATTCTCCTATAGCCATCTGAATATTGGGATTCTCAATAGAGAACTCTCCATTGTTGTCAGTAGCTGATTTGATTTGGTTGGGATTGAAAGTTATAAATTCTACATTTGTATATCCTTCACGCTTTCTAAAGGTTTTATCTGCTATTCCAAAATTATAATCTCTAACTATACCATCTACATTTGGATAATTTTCTTGCAGTTTTTTAATACTTTCTATTTGGTTTTCTCTAGATAGTCTTGTAGTATCATTAATTCTTTCTGGAAGAATATTTCCTGTATTATAATCACGAAAATAAGCATTATCACTTCCTACTGGAGATTTTATATTGAGAAAACAAACTATTTTATTTTTTCTATTGTTTTTATACGGTTCAAATATAAATTCTCCACTTTCATCAGAAGTAAAATAAGCCTCTCTATCATTAGCAAATTTATTAAGAGTGTTTTCGTCAGTAAAATGATACACTACCAAAGGCTCGCCATTCTCATCTACTACTTTGGAAGCATTAGCAGGATCATTAATCCAATCACCAAACCAATTGATAAAATTCTTGGTTCTAACTTGAAGCCACTGTCTTTCAGTAAGATTGGTATCTTTACCATTAGGAGCTTTCATAAAAGTTCCATCAGCTTGAGCTTTGGCTTTAATTTCCTGCATTTCTTGCTCAATAGCATACTGTTCTTTCTCTGCTTCCAAATCCCTCAAGAAAGACTTGCCTTCTTGATTACGAAGTTTCTCAATGAAGTTAACCAAGGACTTCATTGCAGGAACATTATCAGGATTCTTTGAATTAGTGTTGTTATATAGTCCAATCCACTCAGCACACATCTGGTTATTGAAGCCATTACGCTGACATGCTTCTGGATATTCTTGTTGGATTTTACTTGCCAGTTCCTCTATAGCAGGAGTGACAACAAGACACATATTGCTCATAGAATATTCTTTATTATGTTTTGCAGCAAAGATAGTCCTATTAGTGTAATCATCAAAATGAGTTATTAAAACTATAATTTAGGTGCTAAGAAAAAAATAACCCCTTCTCCCACCTGGCTAAACCAAGCAGAAGAGAGGGGTTCAACAAAACAATACAACAAAGGGTTTATATCATACAGGATTATGCCTCCAACACAGGAACAAGCATACCTTCTGCATTAACCTTCATAAATTCAAGAGCTGCCATCCTGTTGGCAAAGTCTTCATCATTCAATTTCTCATAGTGTGCAAGGAGTTTCTTGAAGAGTTCCAAATCCTGGGGATAGATAGTCTTGTTATAGTCTCCCCACCATCTTCTCCATCTGTCTCCAAAGATGCTCTTAAGCATAAACTTCACAGAAGTAGAACTATTTGCCTTATTATACCTCCACTCACAAGTATTCATTTGATGGAATATCAGCTTCACACTATTGGGATAATGCATATAGTCCATCATGGAGAGAGCTTTCATACCAGCAGCTTTTGTATTTTCATCACTGCTCTTCAGCATCTCATGGATAGAGATGATATTTTCAAAGGTAATCTTATTCTCCTCAGTACCCAGAGAATTCTGCATGGTTTTCTCAAAGACAGTCTTATCTTTAGGCAATGTATTTGTGAGAATATCAAGAAGTGGGGAACCTTCATTAGGTATACTAATAACTCCTCCAACATACTCCAAAGTAGCATCCAGAAGACCATGAATTTCCTCAAAAGATTCTACACAATGAGGTTGTAAAAGGTCTCTCAAAGTCTTTCCCTTATTAGCATTAAAGAAATCTTGATGTTCTGGTTTATGGAAGAAAACCTTGCCTATTGCACCACAATCCTCATTAATAAATATAGCACTGTTGTACATATTACAGACATTATTCTTAAATTCAGGCACTATTACAGCATCTGCAGTGAAAGGAGAAAGACTTTTCTTATACTTCTCAGAAATCAAAGTACGTGATATCTTACAATCCTTATGTACAAATACCTTCTTTGCTGTTTCAAGAAGCTCTGGATGATCCTTGTATGGAAGAGAGTTAAAGACTACACCTCCATAAGAATTGGCCACTGCGCCAAAGGTATTAAATATATATGTTTGAGTACCTGTCTCTGGTCTTGCAGAAAACCAATACTCTGATGCATGAGAATCAAAGAAATAGTCACAATCAATACTGTATATAAGACAGTCTTCAAACCCGTATAATCTATTACGTGTGGGTGTAACTCTCATAGTTAAATCACAATTTTATTACGAATCTTAGAATTAAGAAGAAGCTTGGTAGTCTTACCAGGATATTTACCAATAGCAGTCTTGATGATATGGAACAGCAAATCATCAGAGAACAGCTTACGAGGATTGTCAATGAAATCCAGAAGCCTGTCCTGCACTACATCCTGCTTGACACCAGGTTGAGAGAAGTAATACATGATGTAATTCAATAACCTGATAGCCAGAATAGAGGCAATCTCAGTCTTGAATCTCTCACCATCATACACACAATCATGAATCTTAGGCTCTACAGTATCCCATTTCTGCATCAGCATATCCTTAGGCTGTACCAGCTTATCCAGCTTCTGAGAGATAAAAGTAGTGAAGAGAGTACCCACCACATTATCCTTATCATTAAGGAAACATCCTTTAGAGATATTCAAAATCAGAGCCAGAGAATTATCGTCATTCCAATCCTTAATACCGCTTATAGCCTTACAGAATGTCGTGTATGCCCTTGGATTAATGGTCTGCACATTATTGTGCTTCTTGAAGATTTCCTCTCCATAGAGCAAGCAGAAATTGATACAGCGAGAATCTATGCTGTTGAATTCAGCCCAAGAAGCCCAATCATTGACATTAAGTTTGAGATTGAAATTAATGAATCTGGTTTTCTGGGCTGAGTCCAAACTTTGCACAGAGAACTGACCATCATCAGGATTAGTAGTCAGACAAATGCTAGTATTCTTTGGAAGAGACCATGAGATATACTTGCCTTCATTAATCAGTTCCATAGTAGCCTGCATAAACAGCTGATTGGCTCTACTATAGTCATCAAGCATCAATATTGTGCCATTAGGATTCTCTTCCTTAGGAAGCCATGCTGGTGGAGCATAGCTCATTCTGGTAGCACTTGTTACCTTTACATTCTCAGGTACTTTATTCAAGAGAGATTCTGGCCACCATCTTGATTTAGTCTGCCCGTCTGCAGTCTTCCACTGAAGCAGTACTTCCTTTTGAGGATAGCCAACCATATCACCAACCTCTTCAAGCTGAGATAGATTCAATTTACAAAGAGTCATTCCTCTTTGTTCAGCTACCTGTTGAATAAGGCTGGTTTTACCAATGCCAGCTTCCCCCTCTATACCTATGGCTATTGGGGTAAGCCCTTTTTCTTGTAGTTCCTTGTTATTATCAAGGAGATAGTTAAACACACCAGTAAATTCACTGATGGTCATTTCATTTAAGTTTGCCATTTCTTAAAAATGTTTTATTGTTATGTTGTAAGGATTCTAAAAAGCTACTGTTCTTACTACTACTTCACTGTGCAAACAGAATCTTGGAGGAATATGGTCTTTGAAGAATAGCACAAGTCTGCCAGCAGTATAAAGGTAGTCAGAAGCCCTAATATAATTTATAGTCAGCTGTTCTGTATCAACAACAATGTCTCTTCCATACTCTTTTGCGACTCTGTAAATATCCCCTACACTCCTCCAAGGAGGGTCTTCAGAGTCCTTCATTATGACCATACTATAGTCACCAAGTTCTACAATTTGCATAGTTATTTCTTTTTATCATATAATTCACAGGGAACAAAGTAAGACATTCCCTCAGACTGTATACACTCTGGGTTTTCCATGAATTTCTGACTTTCAGGCCATTCAAGGAGATAATATTTCTGTTTACTCATAATCAGTTATTATTAACAGGTGGTATATAAATTGCCTTTCCAGGATATTCCTGGTGCAGACCATTAGAAGTGATTACCCATACCATTCCAGAGGGTTTTCTTTCTGGCAAAGAACACTCTCCATCAGTAAAATAAATGAGGGAAGCATATTCTTTCCTGTGCTTGACATAATAGTTTACAGGAGGGTCAAATGATGTTCCTCCCCTTCCTACAATCTCAGGAATCTTTTTGCCATCATACTCTTCAATCTTATTGATTCTAGCATCACATTCAAGAATAGTAACCCTTGCCCCTGCTTTATAGATATACTCAATCTCAGAGAAGAAATCCTGCAGTTCTTTGGTAGACACAGAGCCTGAAGTATCTACAGCAACAAGAATACTTACTTTCTTCCTATGCTGTATTCCAGCACTGCCTTCAAATCTCTTAGATGGTTTCCTACGAGTAGTCTTGATATTGACATCATAGATAGAGCCCAGCATCCTACGGAAATATGCTTTCCAATTAAATACTTCTGGCTTCTTTGTTCTAAGCTTCTCTATAATCTCCACCATATTATCAGGAATAGTACCCCGCATCTTGATTACCTCTTCAGCAGTAGTTTTCAGGATAGCATTAATGTTATTCTGCATTAACTGCTTATTGGCATCTGGCATATCCTTAAAATCCTTCCACTCATCATGACTATCAAAGGAGTTACAGACTTCAGCAAAGTCCTCAGGATACTTCTCCTCCTTTTCTTTACCCCTCTTTTGCTGCCCCATAGCGGAGTCCTGCTTATTTTGGGGTTCAGAATTTTGGTCTTGTTGAGAAGATGATGGTGGATTTTCCTTTTCCCCATCCTTATTATCCTCAGGAATGGAATTTGAGGCAGCTTTAGAGGGTGATAAAGAAGAGGAGGGATGTCCCTGACTTCCTGATGTAGAAGCAGCATTGTTTCCTCCTTGACCTCCATTACAAGGTTTCTGAGGGTTCTGGGCATTTGCCTTTTGCTGATTCTGCCAATCCATCAAAGCCTCATAATAAACCTTGGTTCCCAAACCATTCTCAAGATGCTTGCCAGTCCTTTCTGATAATACCTTGGCTGTGACTCCACCCTCAGGCAGATTCTCAATATAGGAATTAACCTCTGCATCAGCTGCAATATTGAAATACTTGGGGTCAGAGAATGAATCAGATATAAACATGTGCTGAAGAGCAATATGACCAAGCTCATGCTCCAACAATGCTATCTGTTCATCATCAGTGAACTGCTCCCAAAAATCAGGATTGATATTTAACTGACAGTTAATGCCATTCTTAGAGACAGCCAAAGTATCTACCTTTCTGGTAATCTCCTTAGGAAGACTCAGACAGAATAATCCATAGAAAGGGCTTTTTATAAGCAGTCTTTTGAAAGCTTTCTCAATCTCCATAGTTATTGACTATTTTATTGGCTACTTTTTCCACACAGTCTACTCTGGCTCCCAGTTTATCTATCCTATAATCAATATGGATGATAAACATGGAAACCATAAAGACAATAATAAGTGCATATATGAGAATAAATTCTCGATATGAAAAATTCTTTTTGTTCATAATAGTTAGTTAATAATTCTATACTCATGGACATAGATAAAATCATCTGGATCTCTGTCCACATCATCTAAATTAAAATATCGTCTTTTCATAATTAATCTTTAATTAATGTACCAAATGCTGCATAGTAGCTATCTACATCCATGCCCCATGAGAGGTTATATTCCTTAACTAAGTCTTCAAGTTCAGAGAGACACCTATATCCTAAATGTCTTAACTCTCTTACCTCTTTTCTGGTGAGCCTGACTAAATCACCTAAAGTTTCTATATCCGCACATTTAAGAGCATTCATAGTTCTTACAGTAACATCAAGATTACCTATCTTGGTATTTAGAAGATTACAGATAGCAAAAAGAGCATCAGCATCTTTGTCTCTACTCACTAATAAGGTTTTAGCAGATTCTGCTACTGCTTTAACCTCTATAGCTTTCAAAGAATTCTCCAAGACACTTACTTTCTCTTCAAGCTCTTCATTATGAGAGATTCTATCTTCTATGTTCCTGATATCAGAAGCATGTCTGATAGCCTTCTGGCACATAAAAGAGACATTCTGAGGAGTGACACCAAACATCTTAGATATTTCCTTAGAAGTCTTTCCATTAATTACAGCAGTGAGAATAGCTGCTTCTCTGGAGGTAAGACACCTACACAGTACAAGGAGATTGATTACCACATCAAAGAATTTATGGATGGCTGCTTTCTTCATACTGAAGTTAATCAGCTTACCAACCCTGTATTCTTCATGCAGTTCTTCTTCAAGCTCCTTATACTTCTTAATCTCTGATTCATACTTTGCTTTCTCTTCAGCAAGGAGTCTCTTAGATTCTTCAGTACTTGTCAGTTCTGGGAAGAGGGCATCAATCTGTTCCTCATTCACATAGTGTACATGAGGTCTCTTGATAATATCTATGATGCCTTTCTTTCCCCAGTTCCTAATAGTCTGTACATCAACTCCTAACTCCTGAGCAGCATCTTTTGCTTTGATTAATCTCATAGTTAATATTACATTGATAAATTAACACTCTTGGTTTTCCTATTCTGCCTTGTTTCTTTCATTTTTTTACTTCTTATTTCTGAAACTTTCTGCTTAGTTATCTCTCCATACTCTTCCAAGAGTTTTTGGACTTCAGGATGTTCCTTAAATCTATATTTGATAAATTTCCATTTATAATATACTTGTTCTTTTCCCCTACAAGGCAAATAGCCGTACTTTTCCACATACTGCTTTGTTGCTGCCAGGTACTTATCAAATTGGCTATGTTTGCCATACTTTAAAGAAAGTTTCCTGTAAAGCTGTTTGTACTTTTTGCTTTTCCTTGCAGCATCCTTAAAACGATTAAATGCTATCAAAGCATCTTTTTCCTTAGAATTTTTCTTACGCGGGTATCTGCCATGCTTTTTACAGAATTCGAGAACTTCTTTGTAATATATATCTTTCTTATTTATATTACAATATTTACAATAGATTTCATTTATTTCGTCATCTTTTAAAAGTTCTTCTTTATGCTTTAAAAAGAACTGGTATAGATTACGTTCCTCTCCCGCAGCTTTGGATATTGGAAACTTGTTATACTTTTTCACAAACTCCAAAAATTTTATTTTAAAAACCTTAGAATGATTAATTCTATTGCTGTATTTGACAAATAACTCTAAAACTTGGGGATTTTTTTCAATATAATTACGAAGGATTCTCCAATTTAAAACCTGACCATACTCTTCTGGGTATTTAATAGAAGGAGCTCTTCCTACAGATTCACAGAATTTAGTTGCCTCCTCAAGCCTTTCTTTTAATGAGGGAGATTTAGGAATTAATTTTTCGACCATTTGTCTTATAGTAAGTGTATAGTCAAATATCTCAAATTTGCCCATTGTTTGCGTTAGATCTTTTCTATAGGCCTCTTCCTTCTCCTCGCTGTCTTTTTTCTCAAGGTTCGCTAATTCTTCAGCTAAGGAAGAAACAACAGTCGTAGTAGAAATATTATCTACCATATCCAGTACCAAAGGCTTGTCAGTATTAGCTGCCGTAAGGCATCTTCCAAGTTGTTGGAGGTAAATAATCTTACTTGAAGTAGTTCTCAACATCAATACAGCATCTACATCTGGAATATGAACTCCCTCATTAAGCATATTAATAGCAAAAAGAAGCTTTATTCCCTTGGCATTATCTTGGGAAAACTCTTTCATTTGAACCATCTGCTCCCTGTCACTTTGACTGCTATGAACCATGTAAGTACCAGATATACGAAATCCAGATTGCCTAAACCACTTCTTTACCAGAAGCTGCATTCCTTGAAGATTTTCAATATGAGCACAAAAGACTATAATTCTATGTACTCTTTTATTAAGATGCTTCTTAAGAATATTAACCATACCATTGGATTTCTGCCATTCCAATTTGACATTACTGATTCTAGATATTCTGTCAAGTTTACTTTCTTTGTCAAGGTATTTGCTGACTTTAATTCTTTTAGTAGTAGTATTAATGATGTTATCGAAAGTAAAAAACCCCGTCACATAAGTAGGGACAGGCAGAATTTTCAAGTGCCATGCTTCAGCAATAGAAAGAGTACTGGCAATATTATTATCAAATAATTCCTTTGCCATATTTTTCTCATTATCTAAATATCTTATTGGGGTGGCAGTTGTTCCAAGAACTTTAGCTTGCGGCTGGGTTTCAATAAGTATGTTTACAGCTGTCCCCCATTCTTCAGCACCTGCTCTGTGGAATTCATCTAAAATAATGATATCATAGAAGTTTTTAATATCAGCATAATGAAGCATAAGCCAGGCATAAGTAATATAAGACACATTCTTGTGATACTTAAGAGCCTCTTCCTGCTGGTTTAGCACAAACATATTAGGAGCAATTACCAGCACCCTTTCAAAGTGCTGGCATACTGCTGCCACAATATAAGACTTTCCTGTACCCGTAGGATGACAGATGCAAGTCTTATTGCTTGTCTTGAAGGCTTTCATTACCCTCTCGTAAGCTGCCTTATTATGGGGATACAGTTGATTATTCATATCTATTCTTCTTTCTTATCTAAATTCATCAGATTATCAATGATATTCTGGCGACTATTAATCCAGTAGTAGTCTCCATCATAGTTAATACCAAAGAGGACAATATCTTTATTCTTAAAGGCTTTATCCATAGCATCAAATACTTCAGTCTTCCTGGTGTTGTCAGCATTATACCAAGAGCATTCCATCAAGAGGAACTGCTTTACAGTATCTAAATCCTTGTCATTCTCCATCTTGATAGCAATAACTGAATGCTCGTCACTTCCTGCTAATAAGTCCCATTCATTAGCTTTGCCTACAGTAAGCTTGGCAATTCTTGCCCTGATTACTCCCTTAGCAGATTCTTCATACTTCTGACACTCTGCCTTGTCATGGAACTGTGTACCATCAAGGGCTTCATACACAATGTACTTCTGTACTTGTTCTTTTGTTACTTCTTTCATAATTGTTGAATTTAAAAGTTATTCTCTTGGTTCTTTAAATAATTTACACATGAATTGATAATATTCTTCAGCCCAACGTTCTACTTCTTCAATAGTATCATTATCATGCCAAGCAAAACAAAGCTCCAGTCTTTCATCAATGGTTCTTGACATATCTACATGGACTTCAATTTCCACATGGTTCCTCATGTCTTTAGGAATCCTATCCCAAAGCATAGTCCTTTCTGAGTAATCATAGATAGAGAGAATTATCTGATAGGCATTCCTACCTTCTTCCCATTGGTTATCAGTTTTATGGAAGCCTTTGCCTATAACATAATCCTCATGATGCCATTGCTGATTATACTTCTTATAACCCCTCTCATCAAGTAAATTGGCAAGTATATTAAATTGTCCTTTATTCATATCATAGTTTATCTTTTATTCTTTGATATTCTGCATTAGACATAGCTCTCCAACTCTTTTCTGAGACTTGAATAAGCCAGTCATTCTCTCTTGCATAGTGTGCCTTGGATTCAAAGGTTCCCTTGAATCTGAAATGCCCTGAGACTGTCTTAAAACACATCTCAACACAAGGTAACTGCATGACAGTACCTAAGTTCTCCCTATTGATTTGTATTGTCTTCATCTCTTTCCTTTTTCCAAATATGAGATAAAATTATAAAGTTTAATAATACTACTACAGCACCTAATGCTGCTCCTAATAAAAATGCTATCATAATCACTCAAAATAATCTTTGTTAATGTAATACGTGCAGCCATCAGTAACAGGCTCTTCGGGATGGAAGAAACTTGCATACTGAAAGTCTGTGTTCTTAATCTCTTGACCAAGCCAGTATCTGTAACATTGTTCTTTCTTCTTGCACTTGTCTTGATGGCAATGTAGCATATCATGAGAATATTGGGGCATAATTTTAGTCTTTAATTGCTTCTTTAAATCCTTCGATAATAGTTTGATTGCTACAGTATCTTGGCCAGCAGTTCTCAAGCCAACTGAGAGTGTCTGCAATTACATCAGCCCTTCCTTTCTCATATTCTGTATGGAGGGCTTCTATCATATCCTTAGTTTGAGATTTAATACCAAGTTCATAAAAATATTGCGCAAGATTCACTATTGTTGAATTATCCATGTAATGCCCAGAATACCCTTCAAACGTGTAACCCTGTTTTACACCTGCATAATGACTATTCCACCAATTAGAGACTTCGCTCCTTATATCCACCTCTTTCACTTCAAGGGTGTCGAGGAAAGAAAGCAGTTCATTAAAGTCTTCAATATTACTTTCATATACAGGTTTTATCATCTGTATATTTTCATAATACTTTTTTCTTCTCTCTATCTCCTCTACTAAAGCGGATTTGTCTATGTACTGTTTCATTGCTTACCTCCTATCTTTTGTTTAAGGGATTTGAGCCAATCATAACATCTTTTGCAGTGCTCATAATCTTTCTTATTACCACAGTTATTAAGTATGTTATCAACAAATTTCAAAACATATTTATATTCTTTTTTGTCCTCTTCACTCCAAGACTTCTGCTCACCTTTTCCAATGTTTGAAGAATTGGAAAGAATTGGAGAGGTTTCATCTTGCTTTAAATGTAATTCATCCAAAGTATTTTCAACTCCATGTTTAAAAGCTGCTACACACATATTAACAATAGGACTGTTTCTTACACCATTACCTTGGTTTATAAGTCTCTGTTCATACGCTTCCATCATAGATTCAATATTTACAGTTAAGGATTTCTCACCTTGCTTTTCAAGAGACTTAGGCTTCAAGCATCTTAGTCTTCCTATCATTCCACCATAATGCTCTGCACCTCTGAGGTAGTCACTAATAATAGGTTCTATCTCTTCCTCTGTCCAATAGTGTATCTGGTCTGAAGTTTGACCTTGCTTTTCAAGCCCAGCCTTATAGCCAAGATGGAATCCTTCTCTCTTTTCATGGTCAATGGTATATGGGATGTTTTCAAGCCAAGCAAGAATGTCATCAGTTGGTATTCCGTAGAATGTCTTAATGCCACATTCTTCTTGTTCTTTGTATCTTTTGAAGTAATCAACCAATACCCTCCTTATCTTCTCATCCTCCAATTCTTTGAGTTCGGGGAAGACAGTTTCCTTAATGGCTTGCAACATATTTTCATTTTTTGGCTCAATGACAACATATCGCATTCTTTCAAGAGCCTCTTTATATTTCTTTTCGTAGTCCATAATTATTTCTTTTTAAGTTCAACATTCTTGAAATTCCACCAATCCTTCATTGCTTTACTAAGATGAGAAGCATCGGTGCTCATCATTTGGGCAGCATAATACATTGCATCTGCAAGTTTAACTGCCTTTGAGAGTTTCTCTTCTTCTGTCATGACTTTATTCCTTTATTCATTAAAAACAGCTCAAATTCAAATGATTGATGCTTGGCAAATTCGCTTCCAAACAGTCTTTCAGATAACCTTCTAAACCATCCATATTCTCTACAATGGATTTCCCATTCTTTATCTTGCATAGCTATAAAAGCCATCATTTCATCGTATACGTCTTTTACCATAGTTTATTCCTCCTTTTTCTTTAATTCGTTATATACTTCCAATATATCTTCGTAGTATTTGTCAGTATGTGAATACTTAATACATTGGTCTGAATTATAAGAAGCTCTAAGCCTCTTATTAACTGCGAAAAAAGCCTCTATGACTAATTTAATATCTTTTTGCGTCATAACTATTCCTTTATTGCTTTTTTGAAATCTTCTAAATAAACAGTTCCACTAGGAACTCCTTTAAAGTAACTTTTAAGCCACTCACAAGCCTTGTCAATTATTTTCTCTTGTCCTGCTAAATAGGCATGGTCTTCTGCAAGTTCTATGGTGGACTGCTCTTGCTCTTTCTGCCATTGAGCACCTGCTTCAAAAGCACATTCCATCTCATACTCATCATTGTAAGTAGGATAGTCAGGATTTGAGAGCTGTTTTCTTGCATACTTTGTTGCTGCTTCTTCCAAGTCATTGCTTACTGGCTCTTCGCCTTTCTTGATTATCACTTTATTACTCTCAATAACTGCGTGATAGCCTTGTGGGATGAAATATGTAGCTTCCATCAGTTCACTGTCTGAAGCTCCAAATGGGATTACAGATTCTTTGATGCCGAAATCTTTTTCGGTATCTGAGAGAGAGTTGATGTAGGCTAGAAGTTCAAAAAGTAACAGATATTCTGTAGACATTTGCTTGTTTGCAATATAACCTTGACTTATATCGCGTATTTCTGCAATCCTTCTTTCAAGATACGCTTTGATTTTTTCTACTTTGTTCATGATTGTTTTGTTTTTAGTTAATAATTAGTACCCTCAGTAGGACTCGAACCTACAACCTACAGATTAGAAATCTGTTGCTTTATCCATTGAGCTATGAGGGCAGGTTGCCTCTCCGCTGAGAGGCTGTAAATTTAAAAGTATTAACAATACAAACCCTCACGGGCTATTTCTTCTTAGGTCTCCATATCTCAAGAAGTGTATAAACTCTCTCTGGGTTATTGACTTCTACAAAGTATGGAACCTTATTTACAAATGCTACTTGCTCTACCAGTATCTTCTTACCTGATGGTATGAGTTTTACAATCTCTTTCATACTCATTTGAATTTTTCATGTTTGAATGTTAACTCACTCCTTTTCTTTCTATTGGCTTGGACTTTGTCCCTGCCTCCTTTATTCCAGTACCAATCTTTCCAATAGCCTGGCTTATGATACTCCTTCATTTCAGTACTTCTTTATGAAAGGTTATCTGACCATCTGAAATCATCCATTGGCAATTATCAGGATTATGACCTAAACTGTGGAGAGTTTCTTCAGGTTCAGGATCAATGCTATATTCTACAGGATAAATATCTACTTCTCCTGTATTAAAGTCAAGAATTATCAGTTTCTCCATACTCAATCCTCCACATATTCAGTTTCATCTTCTGTCCAGTTACTACACTCTTCAATAAGATGCTTAATCCATTTCTCATTCTTGACTTCTCCCATCCTGTTGAGGTCATTCTCAAGATACTGCTTGAAGAGTTCTATCAGCTGTAGAGGAGTATGATAATCATTATCATGGTACTCATCTGCCCAATTTGTATCTGAAGTATCATCTGGATCATGGCCTCCTATGGTAATACCATCATCATATTCACACCACTCTCCACCAGGGACATAGTTATTTGTTAATACTGATACTGTCTTTGAGAGTGTTTGAGTGCAGGTGACATTAAACTCTTTCTCTGGAACATCTGGCTCATTCCAAGGGGCTCCAACTGTAGAGTCACTTAATCCATCGGGATAGTTGCTTAACATTGTTAATCTATTTTTAAGTTATTCTCTTTAATTAATCTGAGAGCTATGCAAGCATTAAGACGCATGGGCACACTGATATGCCTTCCATTGGCATTTAAGTAAATATGATGGTCTCCACTCTGTCTATTGAATTGAAACCCATTATTCTTAAGTACCTTGCAGAACTCTCTGTGTGTCCATTGTCTTAATCTCTTAGGCATATTAATCCTTACTAAGTTCCAAGTATTTGTTTAGATACCATATAGCCTTTTGTATGTCTTGCTTACCATTTTTATTTTGATTACGGTAGATATACTTTAAGGCATTGCAAATACAGAAGCCAGCCACACTCTCATCTCCAAAGGCAGCTCTCATACATGATATTGCATCAATATTAAGGTCTTTGACCATTGACTGATAGTGAACAGGATTGTTAACCATGTCATTCTCAACAATGATAGAACCATTGTCTACTGCAGAATCTTTGCTTTCTTTAAACTTAATCATTGATTTCAATACCTCTTTTAGATGGAAAGGACTCAACATACTCAATAAACCTGAACATTAGAGGAGCATCAGCATCTCCACATCTGTCTATGGCTGCTAAAATGAGAGTTTGCAATAAATCACAGGAATCAGCAAATGCACTTCTAACTTGTTCTGGGGAAGTCTTCATCACTTTCCTCAGATTATAGCAATCCTTGAAGAATGCCTTCCAGTACATCTTCTGCTCATACTTCATTCCCTTTACTCCAGCCTTCTTCCGATAATCCATAATATCTTGCATCAGAGCCTCACAAATGTCTGGCAGCAGATAAAGTATGGTAAGACGGATATTAGCCTGATACAGGGCTTTTTCTTGGGCTTCTGTCAGTTGTAATTCACTCATTATCCAATAAATTGTTTTTTAAGTTTGACAGTAATGAAATTATTACGCAGTTTCTTAATCTCTTCCATGATTTCCTTGGTAGTCCAAGTATCTTCTATTTCCACCAAAGGGTTTCCTCCGACAGAAATATATACCTTATCATTGAAATCTGAAAGATAGATAGTATCTTCAGCCTGCTGTGTAATGGCAGCATACTGTCTGGTTCTCTGCTTTTCCTTGAATGATTTAATAAATTCTACCATTGTTGTTTTTAACCTAGTGTTTCCAATATAATCCGACTTCTGCCTCTGCGGGGATGGGTAGCTTAGTACATACAAGAGAAGCTGCCTTTTCCATACATTCCTTAAGGACTCCAGCTATATAATGCTTGTCCTTAGGATAGATGATATTTGCTTCATCATGCACAAGTGCAGCAATCTCTACAATACCAAAGAGAGAGTTTTCCACAATCCAGTGGAAGAAATTAGCCATAGCAATCTTCAAAATCACAATGCCTGAACCTTGCGTTGGAGCATTGAGTGCCATTCTATCATACTTGGATGCTGCCCTGAAATGCATGGACACTTCCTTGGCAATAGCATCCCCAGTGCCTTTATGCTTAGTCCTGTATTCTTCCCAGAATTCCTGAGTGAAAGACTTCTGTCTTTCAAGCCATTCCTTGTGATCCCACCAGAACATTTTATGCCCACTATACTGGCACATGAGGATATAGCCATTCTTCCTTACAAATTCAGAGCCTCTTTTCTTGAAGTCTGCAATGCCTTTGAAACCCTTCCAATAGTCATCAGCAATCTGTTCTGCCTCTTCCAGAGAGCAGGCAAGAGCTCCTTGTATGGCAAATGGAGAACCTCCAAACTGCATTGCGAATTCAGGGCCTTTGGCTTTCTTCCTTAAGTCTGGACGGAGTTTCTTGATATCCTTCACATCAATACCTTCAAGCTCCTTAGGAAAGCAGAATTTGGCTACTAGGGAATGAATATCACCAGAACCATGCAGATACTCATCTATCATGGCTTTCTCATTGTAGATATCTGCTCCCAGTCTGGACTCAAGTGCAGAGTAATCACAAGAGCACCATTCATACCCCTCTGGAGCTGTAAAAGAGCCTCTGGTGGCAGCATCTGAAGGTAACTGCTGCATATTAGGATAAGTACATTCGCTGGGACTGATGTGCTTGAATTTAGCCAATTCCTTATTAGGCTGCTGAGAACCACAAGACATTCTTCCAGAAGCAGCACCAAGCTGTCTGTAGATAGTGTGAATCCTGTCAGTCTTAGGATTAATGGCATTCAGATGGCCCTGTCCAAAGGATGTTACCACCTTGAAATGCTCCTGATAATCAAAATAGAGTTTCAAAAACTCATCACAGATACCCTTTTGGGATTTCAGATGCTTTTCAAGAACAGAATCCTTATCTTCGCCAGTCTTCTTATCCTTCATCCTGGTGTCAAATCCAAGAGCCTTGGCTACCTGAACTACCTGATGAGAACTTGACCAATTGACTGTGCATTTTGGGGTAAGGTCAAATCCTAAGAATAAATCACCTTGCATGTTGACATAAGTGAAGGCAGCTAGGGAGGGTGTATTAATAAGGAAGGTGTCGAGGGCTTTCTTACTCTCTTCAAGTTTCTTCTTATCTTCTTCCATCTTTGCCTTCCATTTATCCTGGTCAAGATGAATACCACACCATTCAAGATAGGCAATTACAGGAACAAAGTCACATTCTATCTTGGCAGCTTTCATCAAATCCCATTTCTTCAGGTCTTCTATCTGAGAATGCATAATCTTCTCAAGATACATCACATCTCCTGCAGCATAGAGGATAACATCAGTATCTAATCCACGCCAGATGATTTCTCCTCTGACAGTCTTGTCAATATTGATGTTAAGCCTTCTCCATGCTACTTCCTTAAGAGAATATGATACCTGACCTGAGGGATAGCCAAGATGAAGCAACTGCTCAATGAGCATGGTATCATATACCTTTAGGGGAATGATACCATAGTTATAGAGGAACTGCAAATCAAACTTGGCATTGTGGAGAATACATCTCTTGGACTCAAGTATATCTTTATACAGCTTGATATCCACAGTAGATGCATCCACCACAATCTGAGCATCATGAGCATCATTGCCAAACTGAGCACACAGGAGAGTACAGAGATGGGGGTCTACACCAGAAGTCTCAGTATCAAACTGAACAACCTTCCAGTCTTCCATCATCTTCAATGACTCTTCTACGCTGATAGTCCTATATGCAGGATTATCAAAGAGCTGCTGTTGGCGAGATACAAGATAAATCATATTCAGTCAAATGAAACAGAGTGATTCTTATAATCTATAATGCATCCAGTCTTCTCAAAGAACTCATTGCCCAATAAGCCATGAATGATGACTCCATATTTCTTGCCAAACCCAGCAAAGTCATCTGCCTGGATTCTAATGAAGTCCTCTTTCACTTCTCTTCCCTTTACACTGATGGGGATTGTTACCATCTTGGGAGGAGTAGACTCATTGACAATTCCCTGGAGAGTAACTTCCCTGTCACTTTCTTCAAAGGAAAGGAAAGTAAGGGCTTCTTCAGTAATCAATGATACTCCAGCACCAGAATCCACAATCATATTCAAGATGTTTCCCTGAATATCAATGGTGATATAGGGAATATCGGATTTCATTGTCTGAAAAGAATGGACTTGACTATTTCTTGTCTTCAGATAATTTACCAGACCATAGATAAGGCAACCAATGAAGATAAGCCAGAGAAGGATAATAATATTCGCAATCATAATAAATACATTTTAATTATATCCCAGTACTCCCAAGTCCCCCACGTACTTCATTATTGAGGCTTTCAACTTCTACAAACTCAATTCCAGAAGTAAAGAGCCACTTAATCTTCTGCCACAGGGTTGCTTTCTGGGATAGCTGGATTCTAAATTGACAAAGACGGGTATTTACTGCAAGGGAGGTTTTCCTGAGAGTGACTGCAGGAAACATCCACTGATCTTCATCAGAACAATAGGTGTTGTCAATCACTCCAATACCATTAGCCTGCATGATTCCCATCTTCTTAGGTGCTGAACTCCTTGCTGCCATAATTGCCTCAAATCCTTTTGGCAACTGCATGGCAACTCCCAAAGGAATATAGGTTACTTCAGAAATGACATCACGATGCTTGACATCATGTCCTTTGAGAGTACCTGCCTGTGGAGCATTCAGTGTCACTTCTTCAGCAGTAGCCAAGTCTACCCAGTCACCTTTCTTAATAACTTTGGGGAGGTTTACCAAAGGTTCTCCTTCAGCATTCTTAAATCTTTTAATCTTAATTCTCAATTTCATATTAATTATTATTAGAGTTTTTCTTAATTACAGGCTTGCCGTCCTTATTGTATTTACGTGTCTGTGGTTTCCTGATATGCACATTCTTAGTAAACTTATGCAAATCAGTATTGCCATAGGCAGCAGCAAGACCTATATTGATATTCACATCCCTGAGTACCAAGAGTAGTTCATATCTGCAATATCCGACATATTTAAGATATGGAATATGACTGGCACTTTCAGGAGTAAGTGATATCTTGAGATTACGGGGTAGGTATCTGCCTCTCTCTTTCTGTATGCCTAATAGAATCAAAGAGTATGTATGGGTCTTGCCAACACATATACTGCTCTTGTCTATGACCAGCAGATACTCTCCCCACCCATTGGTAGTATCAACATTATAGATGACACTGCCTTCACTTAATTTCTTGCAGAAATTATTATAGCTGTCTAATTCCACCTTAGATGTCTTGCCCATTATTCCTTATTCTCAAACCATTGTTCTATACTGTTTGGTTTATTGGTACTGATTTCTCTAGGCACTAATGGATGTTCTCGCAAATAATACGCAAGCTCTTCACCAATAACTTGGGGATCGCGGAGTTTTCTTCCTCCAACTTCTATAGTGCCTACTTCCTTGCACTGCTCAAACTTCCATACTAATGGAACAGGGACATCAAAGTTATTAACTACGATAAATCTGAAATCGAGCAATTTAAAATCCTTGAAATATTCATCTTTATCCATAGTCTGCCTAATTAATCTCCAATAAAGCCTGCCTTGAATGTCATATCTGAACTCAAGGAAAGATTTTGGGAAATTATACTCCCTGTTATGACTAGTCTTCAAGTCACAGGGAATAACATATTTTTCCTTGTGGTTCACAACCAGCAAATCACTCATTCCCCTATAATCAATACCATCAAGATTTCCTTTGAACTTCATTTGATATGCTCTCTCAATATCGTCAAAGGGGTCATCATCTCTAAAATACATACAGGTTTGAGGAGAATCCTTAAGAGCTCTTACACAAGCAAACACTCTGTTATAGGTATCTTGGGATAAAATAGTCTTCCCATTAGCCATGAACATAGTTTGATAATACTGTGCCCCATCTGTCTTAATAGCAGCACACTTAGCCTTAGTTCCCCATTTAGTATTGCCTTTATATCCAGCCTGAGAAAGAATAGGCATCAATTCTGACTCTGGAATATCGTTGATATTGGTATAAGAGTTATGGAATTTCTCATAAATCTCTTTGATTATAGGCTCTGCCGTCGAAGAAATCTTAGGCATATCACTAATATAAAACCTATCTGTAAAAGCCTTTTCTCCATCAGTAAGAATGCAATCAGTAGCAGATCCAAACGTGAGTGACGGAGTACTGAAAGGCTCAAATAGGGTATCCAAGCACTCGAATCCTCCTCTTTCATAGGATGAAAGAGTAGACTGTGATAGGGCAAGGTCTTGCCTATAACTTGGCTCATCAATTTGCCAAAAAATATCTTTTATACTTTTCTCCATTTATAACCTTTTATTATTTTACGCAAGTCCTTACAAGCCATAGTAATAGCAGAAGAATTACAATTTACAGCTTTTGCCGCTTCTGTAATACTACTGTAAGTATGCAAAACATTTCCTTTTAAATCTAATTGTTCCACAGAGACTATATTATTATTTGTTTTTCTCCAGGTATACTCTGTTTCAATTAAGGGACTGTACGACCAAATAAAGCCCTTATAAGTTTTTAGCTTTGCACAACAACAGTGCTGTATTCCAGTTTTATCTCCTCCGACATCTTCGGCAGCTCTAGTTAAAGAATGCCAAATTTTAATGAGTTTTCCTTCAAGGTTGTATTGATATACTACATTCCTGCTAGCTGTATATGCCTCACAATTATGCCTTACAGTACACCATTCCAAATTTTCTATAGAATTATCCTTTTTATTTTCATTAATATGATTGATTGTGGTATAATTTTCTGGATTTGGAATAAAGGTAAGTGCAACTAGTCGATGCACTCTTTTTACATGCCGTACTGAATTTTTCATCAGAACAACTTCAAGATAGCCTTTATTAGTTGTCTTTGGAGATAATATTTTTCCTTTTTTGAGGGCTGTACTAGAAGTATTCTTATACTTTACTTTCATATCAAGACTTCTAATTCTGCCTAAACTACTTGCTTGATACAGGCCCTCAAATCCTGGAATGTTTTTCCATACTTCTGTTTTACTCATTGCTAGTAAGTTTTACAACGTATACAAGAGACTGTCTTTAATATTTCCTGTCTAATATTTCTGTGCCTTTAATAACCCAGGCCCAACCTTTGCCTTTTTCATTGAAATTAGACTCGGTATTGGCATCAGTTCTATTGTCCAGATACTCACACTCTTTTTTCATTACCCAAAGATGTGCTCTGAGGTAATTAATAACCTCAGTCCTTATCTCTTGAAAAGACTTTCTTTCAGACTTAATTTCTTTAGAAGAATCTTTCTTTGAAACTTCCTCTTCATCTATCATCTTCATATATTTGTCTACTGCTGACATTGTTCTTGATTCTTTAAGTTGTTAATAATTTCTATTGCGGACTTTAATTGCTTTTTATTGTGTACTTCAAAAAATACACTTTGAGGGTGATTCTCTTCTAAATAGGAACGAAACATCTTTTTTACATAGATATAGCGGTCATTTGGAAAGCCTTTGGCTTCTATAACTATCATTCTGTCAGTTCCCAAAGAATCATTGATGTGAAAAATAAAGTCTGGAGTGTACTTAATTGCCATAGGTTTATAGGAATTGATTCCCCATACCTTTTTCTTTAGTTTCCTGTCTGTATGTACATCATAACAAGGCACAGAAAAATTTTTTCCACTCCATATATGAAATGTCTGAGATTCATACTGGGGATTAAAGCCTTCATCTTGCAGCACTTTGTAGCAGTCTCTCTCAAAGTTACTCTTAAAGTGAATTCCATTGTACTCGCACTCAGAGGCATTCTTTATCTTTTTATTCTCCACTTTCCTCTTCTTTTAGGCGATTAGCTAATTCTGTTGTCAATTCTGCAAGTGCTTCTATCTGTTTTCTTTTTATATACCCATGCTCATAGGAGCATTTAATAGCATCATATAATTCTTCTACAGCCAATTCGGGTGTAGTAATATCACAAATTACTGTGCGTTGCATATTATTTATTAAATAAAGGTTTTACAATTCTAATAAATTCTTCCTTACCCTTTGCCTTAAACATATCACTGATATCCTTGCCTCCTTCAAAATCAGGAAGCACCACATTCTTAAAGCCAGTTCTCTGAGACAGCTCCTCACCATCCATTAATCCAGGAGTATCATTGTCAAAGCAGATATAGATATTCTTATATCTCTGTTTCAGCACCTCCTGAGCTGTGCTAGATAATCCTGTAGTCTCAGACTGTACATAGATGGCTGGTATCCCAATATTAGCCCAAAGACATAATGCATCCTTCAGAGATGAGCAAATAACTATTTTATTCCCACTTTTGGGAACCTTAGTCCACAATCCTACAACAGAGCTGTCATTGCTGTTATCCCACTTGTATCTTGTAGCAAACGGGGAATAGACTTTGAGAGATACTCTCTCTTCCTTTCTCTCAACAAAGACATAGCAATGCTTCGCTGCTGGGAACACATACTTCTGTCCATCCTTGTATACTATCTTGTGGGATACTGGATATACCTCAGCATATTTCAGCCATTGAAGGGATATGCCATAAGATTTCCAATAGGCAATATCATAGTCTTTCCATTCCCTGATTCTTACTTTCAAGTCTCTGGATGACTTCGTAAACTTCTTAGCTCCAGAGGGACTATTAATAGTAAGACTGCTTTTGGTGAATACCTTCTCAGAAGATATCTTATGAAGCAGCTCAGAGAAAGAGACACTCATCTTATTCTGAAGAAGGTTATAAATATCCCCCTTGTCACCTGTGGCATAGTCCCTATAGAGGACTTTGATGCCATCAGGTGAGTAGATGAAAAATGAAGGATGACTATCATTCCTAAGGGGAGAATTGATAAGCACAGGCAAGGAATCAATGCCAAGATAATGAGATAATAGGTCTGCATGAGACACTCTACTCATCACACTGGCAACAGATTCACATTCACTGGGTTTAGCCTTCATTGTCAGGGGATATTAGATATTATGCAAACGGGTCTTCGTCATTTGAATCACCAAAAGGCAAGTCACTACCTGCCTCAGGAAGAGCAGCAGCTGCTGCAAATGGGTCATCCATAGCAGGCTTAGAGAGGTCAGACTCCTTGGCATCATCATCATATTCTACAAGGTTTGTGATAATACCTGCGTGATCCTGAGTATAGATGGTATTGCTATTCTGCTGACCTTCTGTACTATCCTTGAATGCAGTATAGCTACGAGCACCATTCCTCATAGAAAGACGGCTATAGACATTATTATGCTGATTACCCTGGTCATCAGTCTGTACACCCATGAGGAGCTTAACCCTATTAGTAGGCATCAGAGAGCAGCACTCCTTCAACTCAGAGATATCCCCCTTGAAATAGTCTTTAATCTTAGAGAGATTGCCCTCACAGTCTTCAGGATGAGGATTGGTAACCCACTGTCCTGTATTATTGTTATAGGAATCAATCGGGGTTACATTGAGATAGTTAAGGATGAACTGAGTAAGCTCATTCTCACCACGAAGTGCAGGACGATAATCAGCATCTAGCCTTGCAGGGCCATTTGCATATACAGGAATCTGATGATTCTTACACTGCTCAATGGTAACCCAAGCAGTCCTGCCATACTTATCAATTACCTGAACCTTGGTCTTATCACGATTATAGAAATAACGTGAATCAAGGAAGAAGCTGACAGAAGTCTTCAAAGGCTCCTTTAAGGCAGCATTCTCCTTAATGGGCTTACCATCTTCATACTTGACATCTGCCTGAAGCAGGAATGTAACCCTAAGCTGCTTATAGGGCTTATTGTCATCATTGGCATCCTGCTTATCCTTGAGATACTCAGGAGCCTTGGATACCTCCCTGCCATAGAACTTCTCCATCTCTTCCTTGGTAGGATTCACTCCCGTAACACGGAAGGAACCTACACCAAGATACTTCTTAAAACCTGTAGCTCCCGTAGAGCTAGCGTTTGCTTTTATAGCCATATTAAAAATATTTAATGTTAGAATAATCAATTAAAAGGGACTCTAATGACTGTCTGACTGGCAAAAGAAAGCACATCTCATAAAACTTAAAGGAGTCAGCACAGGGAACTTGTCCCTTAAAGATATGGATATTTGACATAAAAATCAAAGTTCCTTTAATGGGTCTTTAGCTCCAGGATTCCTCATTGAAGGGGTCTGCATTCTTCTCAGCTACTACCTGAGCTTCTGCATCCTTAACAACCTGCTCTTCAATTACCTCCTCCTGAGCTGCCTCATTAACAGGAACTACAGTATCAGGATACTTCAGAATATAGCGAGTCTGAAGAATCTCCTTGCCAGTCTTAGAATCCATCTTGCCAGTGTGAACTACTTCACGGGTTACAAGGTCTTCAGTGGTATAACCACCAGTCATCTCCTTGATGGGACCCTGGAATGAGTCAATGATGGGCTGGAGGGAAGCCTTCTCTGCCTCAAGCTCTGCAATCTTGGCATTGAGCTTCTCCTTCTTGGTTACAAACTGGGCTACATTCTGTGCAGTTCTCTTGATTACTGCGATTTCAATCTTAGAAAAATTCTTTTTTTCCATTGTTGTAAATTTGATTAATTAATTTGATTATTTCCTTTTGCTCTGAGCGAGCTGTTATCTACCATAATACTCCTTCATCTTATTCACAATAAGCTGAAGGTCATTGGGAATGAAATCCTCTTCAAACATTCCATCTGGAGACTTTGCTGGAATCTCTATACCATTCACTTTCATTGGGTGAGTGTAGAATCCAAATGTAGGCTTGCCTTTGTCATCATACTTAGGCTGTGAGAACAAATTAATGGATACTGACTCAATTGGATTATACATCTTATCCAACAGCTTGCCTACAGTAGATGCCTTATAGCCTATTACAGAGCCATCTGCTTCAACAGTCTCTGTATGAAGCATCATGAATACTGTAATGTCATCACGAAGATTATTACCAGCAGCAATAATCCTTCTGAAATGGTCAGCCAATTCATTGTACTTATCAAAGCCCTTCTCCTTACTCCTGTCAAAGAATTCTGTTCTCATGACATAAATGGCATCATCTATCACAATGTTATGCACATTTGGATAGTTCTTAGAGATGGACTGAAGCATAGACTGTACATTATCCCAACCTGTAGGCTGAATAAGATTGAGTTTCTCCTTGGTATAGTTAGTACGGGAACCCTTAAAGGGTAAATCCTTACCAAGAATGTTGAGAACTACAGTCTCTTGCGGATTTAGTGTCTTAATACTGGTAGACTTACCAGTACCAGAAGCACCAAGAATAATAACTAAGTTACTCATCGGGTTGATTAAATTTTGTAATTAATAAAATGTTTTACTGCATTCTTTGTGGAAAGAAGCAATGAGGTAGCTTTGGAGGGAGATGAAGATACAGGAGTACTTACTTGAGGTATAAGACCTGCGTCAAGTTTCTTACAATAGGCATAAATCTTATCCATTGCATCTTTATCATCGGCCTTTGGCAGCTCTTTAAAGTCACATACGGCTCCATCAAACCATAGTGGTATAATGCCTCCACAGGAACCATCCCTTGATTTGAGAACTTCAAGGAATCTCAGACGGTCTTGCAAGATTGTGACATCATATCCTAAATATTCTGGCATATTGAATTTCATAGGACTGAACAGTCCAAGAATAACATTGGCATCATTACCAGTATATTTTGAATCCCCAAGACCCTCCTTAGTGGGCCTGACTCTGCCTATTTTCACAGACTCTGTAGAAGCACCATCAGTATTTTGTTGCTGAACACCAAGAATAGAATAGTGATATCTATTTCTAAGATACTTTGTGTTATACTCACTATACTTGTCAATAGCCTCTTTTTTAGACATTCCTCTTTCTTGTTCAATAAGATTTACAGTATCCGTAATTATAATCCTATACTCATTGGGATTGTCCTGTTCATAACTGTTGAATACTTCTCTTTCCTGTTCTACACCCAGCTCGTCTTTTATCCTGACTTTTTTATAATGCACAGTACCATGTTCCTCTGCATACTTTTTGCACCACTTATACATACCAGTAGGATTACCCAACTCTTCAGGAATGATAACATGCTCCTCAAAGTAGTCAACAATATTTTCGACATCAAACTTAGTGAGAAGATCCATTATATAGTCACTAAAAGCCTCTGTAGTACACCTTAATTCTGACGGAGCTATCCTAATTTTCCTTCCAGACTTGTTGTATAAAAACCAGCTGAGAAACCTGTCAATAAGCCTTTCTTCAGTCTCTTCAAGAGGAAAATATATTATCTTGAAATCCACATTAGCCTTAGTATAATAACAGAACATTATAGTGTTATAGACAAAGAGATAGCTTGCCAACTGTGATTTTCCACCATTAGTATAGCTTGTTATCAGATAATAGGTCTCTTGCTCTATACCACAAAAATCTCTATTAAACCTTTTAAATGGTGAAGGAATACAGTTTACTCCTCCATTGAGTATATTCTCACGCCTTTTCTTATATCTGGCGATTGTTCTTTTGTATAATTCTCCCATATTATCTAAGTGATATATCCCAATCAGATGCAACATTAACAGTTTCCTTATCTTCAAGCCAAGCAGCTAATTGTGACTGCTTTTCTACTTCTCCTACAATCCTTCCCCTGACCACCTCTTCACCTGTAGTTTTGTTCTTCCAAATGAAATACTTGAGGAGCTGCATATATTGATAGTTACCATTAAAGGAGGTTACATATCTCTTGGTAGCATCAATAATGTCTTCATCTGGATAGTCGCCATACTTGAGGAAGAACTTCTTGAGCCTGTCTACAATACAGGATTCAGAGTCTCTCCAAGTATAGGCATATCCAGGTTTCTTGCCAGTAGGGAATATCTCTCTCATCTTATTAGCCAGATTGACTATTCTGGCATCAGAGAAAGAGCTCTTGCTATCAGCCATAATGCCTTCTGCTACATACTCTCCAGTATCTGATATGCGGCAGTACTTAGGCATCGGAGATGCTGCATTATAAGGAGCATCAAAGGTGAGATAACCCTTTTCTCTTGCTTTCTCAAATGACCCAATATTGATAGGATGGCCTATAATATGGGATATGAGATACAAGATTACATCGGGGTCTTCCTCATGCTTCTTACAGGCAACAGTGTCAAATGTTATCTTCATAATTTCATAGTTTTTAATTGTTCTATTGTTACATGCTTTATGTACTTTTCATCTACATTCTCCAAGGCTTTTCTCAGATAAGTCTCATCCTGTGTATTCTTATAATAGAATATGCATACAATGGGAGACTTAGCCCTTAGAGCTCGCCCAACCTTTTGGATAAAGAGCCTTTCCTTGCCATCAAGCTGTATGATGATACCCGCTTCAATATCTGCAAGGTTCATTCCCTCAGTAATCATACCAACAGCATATATTCTGCTGATATGTCCTTTGTTAAAGGAGTTTATGACAGCCTTATTATATTTGTCAGTCTTCTTTGAGGAAATAGTATTTGTGGAAGATATCTCATTAGCCTGAGGCACAGAAGCACAGAAGCATACAAGCTTTCTTCTTTTAGATATGTGATTCAGAAGCTCCTTAGCAGCCTCTGTCTTACATTCTCCCAGGAATCTCTTTCTCTGACTTCCACCATTTACCCACATAGTGTGATGGAATTCATTTCTTGAGAACTCATATCTTCCCTTCCAATAATCCATAGTGGATGTGAGATGCAGATATTTCTGCCATTGAGTACACTTAATGACACAGGGAATCTTCTTGGTTATATAGCCCATTCTGTTCTCCCATTTTACTTCTGGGAGATTAGAGCCTTTGCCAACCTTAATTTCCTGGTCAGCCTTAGAATTATCCATATTCATCCCAATCACATAAATAGTTGGATCTGGGAGAATCTCTTTCTTGATAGCCTCTTTTAAGGTGACAGTGGAGATAGTGAATCTCCCAAAGATATCCTCTATTTCATCCTGTTTAGAGTAGGGCAGAGTGGCTGAAAGCAGAAATATGTATGAATCCTTACTTGTATTCTTAGAAAGGCTCCAGAGGGCTGTAAGACGCTTTTCCGTGAATACATGGTGTGCTTCATCCATGACTATGATGTCATAGGACAGATTTACCACCTTCTTCAAGGAAGCATAGCAGATGATATTCACCTCAATGCCTACTTTCTGAAGATTCCATTTCTCAAATTCGTCTTTCCAGTTGTCTATATGAGCCTTTTCTGCAACCAGAAAGAGAATACTCACAGGCTTATGGGCAATCCCTCCTATGGCATAGTTTATGAGGTCTATGGCCATTTTAGACTTACCACAGCCTGTTGCCCATTTGAGGATAACCCTGTTTTTCCCCTTCAAGGCTTCAAACTCCTTTTTCTGGAGTGCTGTCTTTATTTCGTTATTCATTTTGCTCAAGGTTAAAGACAGCAAGGACTCTTACAAAAGATTCCTATCTTTGTAATGTTATCCTTACTGTCTTATTCGTAAATTTAGCTGAAATTGATTTTTATGCCTTTGCAAATATATACATTTTTCTTGCAATAATCGTATTTTTATGCATAAAAAATGCAATAAATATCCATTTTTAACTTTTAGAAATGAATATTTATACAATCAGCATTCAATAGTTCAATCCTAAGATTGCCAGCAGCCTCTTGTAGATAGGCAGCTTCAGAGGCTGTCCCTTACTGTTCTTCCTATTCACAGCCACATGCTTACCAGAGACTGTCATAAACAGTGTCTTACCACACTGCATTGATGTCCTTGCATACCAATGGGCAGCTACAGCCTTTTGAGACCTTTGAATCTCCTTAGAAGTTGCATTAAACGCTTTTGTGAGGCACAACACATGCTTTTCTACATTCTTGATGAGGATGCTTTCCTCATTCTGTGACCAAGCTTTTCTTGTCTTTTTTCTTTTTGACATAAGTTTAAAATTTTAATTGTTAAGGATATATGAAAAAGGCAGATATCCTGAAGATACCTGCCAAGAATACACAAAGAAAAACCAACCTACCTTCACAGGCAAGTTGGTTGAATTTCAATAATAAATATGAAAAACTTTTCCAAGGCCGTAAAGCTTGTGGGAATCAGGAGAATCGAACTCCTGTATAAGACCTATACAGCCCCTTCAGCTCAAGAAAACTTTTAAAGAGGCAGGACTGCTGTTTTTGGGATTGTATTTATACTTTTCTTGATTCAGTGTCTTATGCCACCGAGGATTCCCTTATAAAAACCAGCCTACTTTCACAAGCAAACTGGAAAAGAATTACATTATTAAAATATGTCTCAAGAATTCATTAAATACTATTCTACTTTCACAAGCAAACAATAATATTAAACCACATTACTTAACCTTTAAACAAACATTTTGTTATGAAAAACCAGAAATTACAAGATATTATTACCGTGATCTCACCAAGAATCGAACTTGGAACTAATCTTTAGGAGAGATTTGTTATATCCATTTAACTATGAGACCAAATTGTCCCACCTCTGTGGGACTGAGTATCCACACCCGTTAAACCAATTAGTACAGAAACTGAAATTTAATCCGAATTTAAATAATATGACAAAAAAACTACTTTACCAATTACACATTTCTAAGTGGATACTCAAATCTTCCGTATTTCACAATAGAGAAGAGCAAACCTGATTTGAAATAATGAAAGTTAAAATGATTTCGCAAATATGAATAGTTATCATCAACCTGAGTTAAAATGCCCTATTTCACAACAGATACTGCAAATTTAATCCTTATATAGTCTAATGAAAAATATATCTCTCAAAAAGCAATTCTATTAACAAAACTTTTGATAATATTCCGCTTTTATGGGCTTTTATTGTTAAAAAGAGTTTCCCCTCCCAACCAGCTATACTGGAAGGAAAGGGAACTCTATCCTTACAACAATCAAGCCCCTATGTCTTCATCGCCTAAATACTAAATAGGAAGGTGATGGTGGTTTCTATTTTTAGGATGAGATTAAAAACCTTGGGGGTTCCGAAGAACCCCTAGGTGTTAATAGATAAAAAGCTCACAGAGGCTCTGCATCATCAAACAGGTCATCTGTCTTCAATTTAGACTGCATTGCCTCTTTCATAAATTCTATTTCATCACAGAATTTACCAACATCTTTCAAATGCTGCCTTCTCAACCTGAAGTCTGTCAGTGCATTATCACAGGCTGGGATGATAATATTGTCTATCATCATGATAGCATCTTCTTCGATATTATATACCTTATGAAGACTATAGTCTGCATAGACAATACTGAATTCATCAAGTGGATTGGCATAGTGCTCTATGACTATGCCAAATATACTCTCTCCATTACAGGAGAACTTAATGATATCATGCATATCTGCCATAATACAAATTTTTTGGTTAAACATCTGCCTATTATAATAATAGGTGTAATTTGTGCTGGCTTGATATTTGGCAGATAGACAGTATTGAAAGAAAACAAAAAAATAGCCTGACAGTCAGTGTAATCTGGCTAATCAGGCTGTATGAAAAAAAAGAAGAATCAAAACAAATCTAATAGTCCCTTATTGCCTTCTCCCATCAATACTGCAATGAAGAAGGTTGCCACCATTAAGGCTGCAAGGAGATAAATGAAACTTTCACTTAGTTTTCGCATAATATTTACTATAGTTAGAGTATTCAACTTTGTCTTTTGATAAACACAAGCAATGGGCTACTAATTGCCCACTGTTTTTACTTGGTCTTTTTACTCCCTGTTTCTGAAGCTGTTCATTAACCAATCCTCTCATTACTGAGTTTAAAGATACTATGAAGGGAATAAAGGTCTTTTGTTCTGCTCTTAATTCATCCTGGATGTCTTGGAGAGCTGCTGTTTTTGCTGTCATATTGTTGTAAGGCTTTATATGTGTTATAGTTTCTCGGCTATTTTATACAACTCATCTATTGATAAGTCTCTAAGAGGTGTCCAACTCTCAATAACTTCAAGAGTCTCAGTATCTGTAGCATATAGATGTGCAAGAGTATCATTATCTTTCTTGCATATCTCTGCAATAGTAATCATCTCATAGTCTGTACTGTCATCTATGAAAGTATAATATTCTACACATAGCTTGATATTACCTCTATTAGAAGATAGTATCTCATCAATATTCTTGATATATTCTTCTTTAAGAGCATTGTACTTGTTAAATAATATCT
>Ga0326512_10000500_pt1 | contig 34577 bp, 31 predicted proteins | sample 1_2617_0518_D_FD_203652 | JGI IMG/M metagenome (GOLD analysis project Ga0326512, IMG submission 203652) | Bovine rumen microbial communities from UC Davis, California, United States - 1_2617_0518 | ecosystem: Host-associated > Mammals > Digestive system > Stomach > Rumen | place: USA... | reverse complement strand
TAAACGGTGGTAGTTATATAGTTAATAGTTAATAGTTAATAGTTAATAGTTGATAGTGAGTAAAAAAATTCATGTTTTTCTTGATAAAAACAGCAAAAAACAAAGAATAATTATTCATTATTCACTATTCACTATCCAAGGGGGGAGGTGTATGGCATGGCAAGAGGGAAAAAGTATTCCGAGGATATAAAGGAAAAGGCATATTTTATGTACGCCTCGAGCGGAAGCTATGAGGAAGTAGGGCGTATGCTCGGCGTTGCAAGCTCGACGGTGCGGTCATGGATAAAAGCCCATGCCAACGCCGCGCCCGACGAGTTTGAAACGCTGAGAGCCGAGAAAAAACGCGATTTTGTGGAGCGTTCCACAGAGATAATCGACATTGCTCTCGACAGGCTGAAAAAAGAGCTTATCAATGCTGAAGAGATACCTGTAAATCAGCTTTCCACCGTTATCGGCACGCTATACGACAAGCGCGCGCTGGCAAAGGGCGAGAGCACCGATAACACGCGCGTGACATTCACACTTCCAAAGGAGCTTGATGATTATGCCGATTGACCTTGATCTGTCCATGATGAGCGGCAAGCAGGAGCGTTTTTTTCGGAGCAGGAAACGGTTTGTGTGCTACGGCGGAGCGCGCGGCGGCGGGAAATCGTGGTCGCTGCGGATGAAGATAACAATGATGGCTTTAAAGCACGGCGGCATAAGGATATTGCTTTTAAGGCGCACATATCCGGAGCTTGAACAGAACCATATCCGCGTACTTCGGTCAATGCTCAAAGGGACGGCAAAATATACCGAGAGCAAAAAGACGTTTGAGTTTGCCAACGGGTCTGTGATAATCCTCGGGTACTGCAAGTCGGAGAGTGACGTTTTGCAGTATCAGGGCAACGAGTACGACGTGATATGTATAGACGAGGCGACGCAGTTCACCTATTACCAGTTCCAGACGCTGACGGCGTGCGTGCGCGGAGCGAACAGCTTTCCAAAGCGTATGTACTTAACGTGCAATCCCGGGGGAGTCGGGCATGAGTGGGTGAAGAGATTATTCATAACGCGAAAATACGAAAGAGCGGAAAAGGCGGATGATTATGAGTTTATAGGCGCGACCGCATTTGACAACAAGGCATTATTAAAGCATGATCCCGAGTACATTGATATGCTCAACAACCTTGATGATGACCTGCGGGCGGCGTGGCGTGACGGAAACTGGGATATGCTGGCGGGGCAGTATTTCAAGGAGTTCCGGCGGTCTGTACACGTTATAGAGCCGTTTGCGATACCGGATCATTGGAGACGGTACCGCGGGATAGATTATGGACTTGACTGCTTAGCGTGCGTATGGGTGGCGGTAGACGAGGGCGGCAATTACTATGTCTACCGCGAATATGCCGAGAGCGACAAGATAATATCCGAGGGGGCGCAGGATATATGCGCGCTGTCAGAGGGAGAGCGGATAGAGTATACGGTCGCGCCGCCCGATATGTGGTCAAGGTCGCAGGAAAGCGCGAAGGATAAGTCCGATATTTTCGCGGAAAACGGGCTTGTGCTCATCAAGGGGAGCAATGACCGCGAGGCGGGGTGGCTTGCCGTAAAGGAGATGCTGCGGATATACGGCGAGGGAGACAGGCAGTATGCGCGGCTTAAAATATTTTCAAGCTGTGAGCGGCTTTCGGAATATCTGCCCGCGCTCCAGCGCAGCGTCAAAAAGCCTACCGACTGTATGACAGAGCCGCACGAGATAACGCATCTGCCGGATGCGCTGCGGTATTTTATGCTTTTGTATACAACGCCGTCAAAGCCGCCCGAAGAAAAGACCGAGCTGCAAAAGTACAGGGAGAAGGTATTCCGCGAGCTTAAACGGGGACAGAAAAAACATCGTAGATTTTGAAAAATAACAGAGGTGATAACAATGTTAAGAAAAGTACACAGACAATGTTCGGTAAAAGGGTGTCGAAATACGACATCGTACAACTATTCGCGCTCGCGTGAAATAGGAAACAGCGTCATAATGTGCGAGCGGTGCGCCCGCGAGTTTGTAGGGCAGCTGGACGCACTTGATGCAAAGACGGCAGAGGACAGCCCGACCGTGAAAACGGCAAAGAGCAAAGCCAAAAAGGAGACGTGATAGGATGTTTCACAGCGGCATACAGGCATCGGAGATGATAGCCGATATAACAAGCGAGGTGGATGTGGCGCTGCCGATAGAGAACAGGCGGTATACGCAGTGGCTCAATACCGTCGAGCAGATGCTCTACACCGAGGTGATAAAGGAGCAGCACGAGGCGGTGTTCGATATGCCCTCCGGAGGCTTGATAGATCTGTCGGAGGCGGATATAGTGGAGTATGAGCAGGACAAGCTGCGCTATGACGACGTATATACCGTATTTTGCGGTGACACACAGCTCATACGCTCAACACTCACGAGCGGGAGGATATTCCCCGACACCTACTACAGGGACAACGACGCTCTGCACATCAATTCGGAGGCGGGAGACGAGGTAAGAGTGATATATCTCATACGTCCCGCGCTCAAAGGCGTGGATGCGAACGACAACGTAAAAAGCGGCGAGGTGATGCTGCCGCCCGAATGGTGCGAAATGGTGTCCGCAAGGCTGCGGGGCGAGGCGTACAGGATAATGAACGAGAATGTGCTTGCAGCGAACTGGCTTGCGGAGTACAACGCGCTTTTGGAGAATTTCAAGATATGGATAGCAAACAGGATGCCGCAGTTCGGGATGTAAAACAAATGTAAATTGACATGATATACAGCGATGTGTTATAATAAACATGGTAAAGGGAACGGCGGCGGCTGTTTCGTGATCAAACCCGAAAGGGGGTGATCGCTTATGGAATACATAATATATCTTCTGATATTGATAGTAATTCTTGAATTAGTCAAGACCATAAAAAAATAACCGCCCGTTCTGATACAACGAGCGGTTATTAATTTTAATAACCCTTTGCGGAACGTCCGAGCCGTTCTGCTTTGCCTTTATTATATCATTTCGGGCAGTATATGTCAAGCACTTTTGCAAAAGCAAGGGTGCTTTTTTTGATGCAAAAAAGGAGGGACTTATGGGATCGGCAAAGAAAAAGAGTGAGGAGCTTTCATATATGCAGACAGCGCTGCCGACGGGCGGAAGGAGCAAAAGGTCTGTACGCATACAGTGGGGCGGGCTTGACAGGCGATACACCACAGATACGGGGGAGCTGGCGCGGGAGCAAAACATTTCCACCGCCGAGATACCGTATCTTGTGCCGAGTCAGAAAAGAGCCGCGTATAAAAGCGGGTACTTACATCCGATAGACCTGTTCGGGTTTGACGATTTCCTTTTGTGCATATACCGTACCGAGCAGAATGTCAAGATAGACTATATAAAGGCGGACGGGACGGTGTATTCGGGGTTCATAAAGGAGAGCGGAGTATCTGCGGATGACGATTATCCAAGGTGCGTGGTGCAGTTCAACGTATATAACAGCTCACAGGACGTTCTGGGCGGAGAATATGACAAAAAGCTGCTGATATTCCCCGACAAGCTGTCTATGGACTTTGTTATAAACGGGGACAACACAGACGAGCGGGGCGTGTTCACGCTTTCGCGAATAACGAATATGCCCGACTTAAAATACGCGTGCGTGCATTTATCGAGGCTGTTCGGAGTGGATGACGGGCGCATATACGCCAGCGGGTTCAACGATTATTCAAACTGGAACTTAGATACCGCCGATGAGAGCCTTGCAAACAATGCGTGGTGTTCGCCCGCACAGTCCAACACGCGGGCAAACAGTGAGTTTACGGGCATAACCACGTTTGCAAACCATGTGGTAGCGTTTAAAAAGAGCTATATGCACGAGCTGTACAACAATAAAAATCCGTTCCGCATACAGGATATTTTCGCCGAGGGCGCGCTGTCTAACAAGAGCATATGCGACACAGACGGCAGGCTCATATTTGTGTCAAAGGACAACGTGAAGATATACACAGGGTCAAACCCGCGGGAGATAGGCAATAACCTTGCGCTTGACGGTCTTGAGACTGCTGTGGGCGGGAGCGACGGGCGGTTTTACTATCTTTACTGCAAGTCGCTTGACAACGAGGTGCATATATTCGTATACGACACGCTCAATTCCATGTGGGCGGAGCAGGAGTGCCACAGCGAGGTATTGTCCTTCGCGCATACGAGCGGGGGGATGTATATGCTGTGCGCGGACGGGCGTATATACAAAATGGACACAGGGCTTTACTCACACGCGTGGAGCTTTGAGACAGACCTTTGTACGGGTCATTCGATAGACATAAAGCATATCGACAAGGTACAGATAATGTGTGATATGGCGTCTGACAGCGTTTTAAGGGTGTACGCGCTGTACGGGGATGAGGTGTTCGATGAAAGGCGGTCACAGCTTTTGTGCGAGCGAAAGGGCGCGGGGCGAAGATGCGTGAGGATACGTCCGAGGATGACGGCGGAGTATGGGTATCGGCTGCGCTTTGAGGGATTCGGGTATGTAAAGATATATCAGATGGAGATAGAAACGAGCGAGGGGGGTGAGCTGTTTGTCTGATCTGCCTATTAAGAGCATGAATTTCAAGCAGCTGCGAAACGAGGTACAGTATCTTCGTGACGAGCTGGCGATGATGAAGCGGCATTACGATGACCTTTTATATAACCTTGACGACGACAACATCGTGTCTGTATCGGCGGACAAGGTAAAGGGGCTTGTTGTTGACAGCATAACGACGGACAGTCTGTATGCGGAGTACGGAGATATAGCAGACCTTACGGTGGATCATATATCCACGTCAAAAAAGGTGAGAAAGTATCTTTTATCGGACATGACGGACGACACCTTCTTTGAGGGGTATGACCAGAGCATTGATTTTGTGCAGGGGGCTGTGGAATTTGAAACAGATCCCGAGACGGGCGAGGTCATCATAGACGAAGATACCGGAGAGCCTGCGGCAAAAACGGTGCAGCTTACGAACCGATACGGTGAATATCTATGGTGGAACGGGACGATAGCGCGGTTTGCAAACGGGTATTTTCTCGACGATGAGGGCAATATTCTGCTTGACGAAAACGGCGACCCCGTGGCGGTTGACGGCAATGCCTATGACACGTCGGCAAAAAAGCTCCGGATAACGCCGAAGTACAAAGCGGGGTACAGCCCTGTTATCGTGTACAGATACACAAATCACAAAAAGCTGTCAATAGCATTTTATGCAAAGACCGAAACAGTCACAGACGCAAGCGGTGAGGCTGTTACAGACGAGCAGGGCAACGCGGTAACAAAGGTCGTTATGACGCCGCGCATATGTCTCGGCGTCGGAACGGACGCCACAGGCGCGACATATGCGGGCAGAGCGTTCATCGAAAAGACCGACAGCGGGATAGATATACAGTATTACAGCGAAAACGGCGCACTCCTTCGGGCGCTGCGGCTGGCGGATGACGGAGCGTATCAGATAAGGGGCGAGGTATCTGACAGGATACCCGTTTTAAGATATTACGAGACGGAGTACGACGCGCAAACGGACGAAACGCTTGCCGAGGGGGATTTTGCAGCAATAAAGGCGGTGGTCTGATATGCCCGAGATAACGGTAACGACGGCGGAGGAGTTCATGGCTGTGCGCACAGGACAGCACAGCGGGATAAACGAGGCGCTCGCAAATAATGAGGGCGTAAAGGTGCTTCTGGGCGCGGATATAGATCTTAAAGGGCGGGATGTTTCGCAAAGCGGGACGGTCACGAACGTATATATGTTCGACGGGCAGGGTCATACGGTGAAAAACATAAGCGTGCAGACCGAGGATGCGTATTTGTTTTTCGGGATAAAAGGGATAATAAGAAATGTCACGTTTTCGGACATAGAAATAAAGAGCGAAGGGGCTGTGACGCTTTTGAGAGCGGCATCTGTTGTGCCGGGAGAGATCCGCACAGCGGCGGACAATGTGTATATATACAGTATGAGCCTGTATTCAAAGGAAAGCGCTTACGCGATATACCTTGACAACAGCTTTGCAAGTCCGACGCTGTATTCTGCGGTAAGGCGTGTGTTTGTCAGCGGGTGCATACGAGCCGTGAGGTCATACTGTGTATTTCCTGCGCCTGCAAGGGCGGCGGGGTGCGTGTTTGCGGTGAGGTTTGCGGGAGTGTATCGGCAAGGCGTTGTGGGAGAATACGCGTCGGCATCGTGTCTTGGGAGCGTGGGCGCTGCTGCTGCGGGAGATATAGAGGCGGGATGCACGTATGCAAACATATATGACGGCATAAGCGCGCTGGATGAGGCGGAATCGGCGGTATGCGCGCATTGCATAAGCGGGAGCGCATACGCGGTGACGGACGGGCAGGTCTATCCTGCGGGGACACCGTATAACGTGTTTTACCAAAGGCGCGGGGTGTGCCTTTCGGATTCGGACAAGACCGCCGCGATACCGACAGAGCCGAGACAGATATTATACTCGGGCGCGGAGGGCATGAGCGCGGCGGGGATAAGGAATGCGAGAATACTTGCAAGAAGGGGCTTTTACATCGAGGACGAGGAGACAGAGCCGGAAGAGGTGACACTTGATGTGTACAGCGGCGAGAGCAGCGCGAGCGTGAGAACGGTATGCACGAGCCGAGGGGTATTGACGGGTTTTGGCGGCATAGGGTTTTATGCGTCGGTGGAGGCGGAGACGACAAAGAGGGTCACGCTTGGCTACACAGTGACAATATCGCGCATAATTACGGGGATATACGGAGAGGACGAGCCTGCGGGAGTGAGCATATACCGCGGGAGCATAACAAAAGATATGGAAAACTCATCGGGCGGCGCGATAACTGCGGAGGAAACGGTAAACATAGATATTTCGGATGCGGCGGCTGAGTATGATATAGGGGACGTGATAACCGTAGAGCTTTCGGTATCGGGCGGGTACCTTAAAAAAAGGGGCGGCTGTCCGATATTGCCGAACGCATGGGGCTTTTGCCGCGGAAGCAGCGGAGAGGACATATACATGAGCGCGGTGAGGGCGGATATTTCACAAGGGTTTGTTATGTCGGAGGACGCGGTGTGGGGGCTTGCAAGGTTTTTGGATGTTCCCGCGGGGAGCGGAGCCGCCGTTTATCCTATGATATACTCTCATCCCGACGGATATAAAAGAGGGTGCAGACTTTACAGAAAAACAAACGGCGCTTTGGCAGAGGTCAATATCAGGCGTTCTGCGGGCGGGACAGGAGGATGATATGATATGCAGCTGAAATTTGATGTTGTGGGACAGAATCTTGCTATGCACGACGGGTATTACGTCGTGTCGGACAGCGAGAATTACATAACGGCAAAATTCACGTTTTCGGAGGATTGGGATGATATCAGCGAAAAGCACGCGGTATTCCGAAGGTGCGGCGCGGACGAGGAAAGCGCGGCAGATGTGACATTATCGGTGACGGGCAATTGCGCAGTGCCGGCATCTGCTGTTATGTACCCCGGGATGCGGGTGTATGTATACGGTGAAGGTGAGATAGACGGGGAAACAGTAAAAATATACACAAATGTAGAGACGATAGACATAGTAAAGAGCGGAAAGGTGAATTATGACGATATAGACGGCGGCGGGGATCGAGACAAGCCGTCGGGCGGCGGGAGCTATGCGGTGGACGATGTATTGTCGCCGCAGTCGTCAAACCCCGTTGAGAACAAGACGCTTTACTACGCGCTGTCGAACAAGGTCAATAAGGTAAGCGGCAAGGCTCTGTCGAGCAATGATTTTACAAGCGCGTACAAGGCTATGCTCGACACAGGACCCGAAACGGACTGGAACGAGACGGACACGCAAAGTGCGGCATATATAAACAACAAGCCCGACCTTTCGGTATACGCGACGGTGGTCGCCTTAGAAGCTCTTGCAAATCAGGCAAGCAACGATTACGCATCGAAAAGTGAATTGCATAACGACTATGCAACGAAGCTGTTTGTGACGGGCGGGTATACGGACATTGCGACGTTCAACAACGGGATGAACAGTCTTTCGGGACAGATGGGGAGCATTGCATCGTCTTTGGGCAATGCGATAGGCACACTGTCCTCGAATCTGTCGGCGCATAAAAACGGAGCTGTGATAGATCATCCGGACGGGTCGGTGACGGGGGAAAAGATAGCCGACGGCGCTATAAATTGGGATAAGCTTGCGGAGGCGGTGCAGGAGCGTATCAACGCGGGCGGGAGCGGCGGTGTACAGATAGAGGATATAGAAAGCATTGACACATTCTATACCCTTGACCCGACATCAAGCCCGTACACACGCATGGGAACGTATCAAAGCGGCGGCGGTTTTGTTGTAGTGACGGGGTTTTCCTCTGCAAGCATCTCAAATGCAAAGCAGTGGTTTTTTGGCGGAGCGACAGGCGGTCAAATAAAATACCGCACAGGGCAGGCAGAAAACGGCGTTATGACATGGGGCGCATGGACTGTTATGGGATCCGAGACATCGGGAGAGGTATCGTTTACAACTCCGGAGCATGACGGTATTTTAGCGCAGTATCAGTTTGACAGACGGGGCAGAGCGCAGTACAGGACGGGCGCGCTCGATGATGAGGATATACCCGTATGGAGCGCGTGGTCGCCCATAGGTATAAACTACAGCGCAGGAGACGGCATAGATATTACGAACAATGAAATATCTGTAGGCGCTAACAGCGTTACGTGGGCTATGCTTGCAGCGGCAGTACAAAACAGGATAGATGCGGGCGGAAGCGTTGATAAGGTGGGCGACCTTTCAAGCCTTACAACTACGGCAAAAACAAACGCCGTCGCGGCGATAAACGAGATAGACGCGGATGTTGCCTCGCTTACTGCGGCGGTAGGGAGCGCAAACGCGGTACTTGCGCAGCTTTTGAATGCGGGGGTGTGACAGGCATATTGTAAAATAAATGTAAATTGACATGGCGTACACAGATGTGATAAAATAAAATCGGTAAAAGGAACGGCGGCGGCTGTTCTGTAGCACTTCCGAAAGGAGGTGGTACATATGACAGAGGTTATTTGCTTTACACTTTTGGTGTTTGTTATAATTTTAGTCATAAAGAAATAGCCGCCCGTTCTTGCACAACGGACGGCTAAATTTAATTTAGTCAGATGCGGAACAGTCAAAACCGTTCCTTTTGCAACTATTATATCACAGTCAAATACCGTATGTCAAGCACTTTTGCAAAAGCAGGGGTGCTTTTTTTGATGCAAAAAAGGAGGGACTTATGGGATTAACTGAAAATGTACAGGGTATTTATAATTCTTTCGCCGGTATCAAAGCCGCTATTGAAGGCAAGGGTGTGACAGTGCCTGCAAATACGCCCGTGACAGAGTATGCGGGATTGATAGACGATATACCGACAGGCGGGGGCGGCGTGATAGACGCTCAAGCGGATTGGTCGTATATGTTTGCGAATAACAAAAGGCTTACGCTTGTAAACAGTATCGGTAATAGAAGCTCACACGTTACCGATTGGCAATATTGCTTTAATTCAAGCACGAATCTTACTTCAATAACAACTCCGTTTGATATGTCATCGGCGCAGGATTGCAGTTATATGTTTAACGGGTGCAGGAATCTTACATCAATAGGCGCACTTGATCTTAGTAATATAGAGAAAGCAGAAAATATGTTTTATAACTGTTCAAATCTTGAATTTACATCGGTGCTCGACCTGTCGGGACTTACAGGGACAAATCCCGTAAGACATACGTTTATGTACGGCGGGAAAAGAGACACAAGCATTGATATATATTTGCCGTCAACGGTAGATATAAACAGTATGTTCAGAGGTTGTTATTTTAATGAGATCAATATAGTAAGCAGCACAAAGGTGACAAATTTGAGCTTTACCTTTTCAACTGCAAACAGACTTACAACAATAACAGGGCTTGATCTGAGCGAATGTACAACATATTCAAGCGCATTTAGCACAAATCATCCACTTGAAAATATATCATTTGCTGCAGGCAGTACGATCGCGGATCATGCTATAAGTTTTTCGGGATGCGCAAATCTTACGCATACATCATTGATGAACATAATAAACGCGCTGTGTACGGGCGCAAGCTCGACCTGTACGCTCGGCTCTGCGAACCTTGCAAAACTGACAGCGGAGGAACAGGCGATAGCGACCGCAAAGGGCTGGACACTGGCGTAGGTAATAGTTAATAGTGAATAGTGAATAGTGAATAGTGGATAGTGGATAGTGGATAGTGGATAGTTGGAAGTAGGGAGTGAGGAAAATGGAGAAGGTATTAAGCAGGATAAATTTGGAATATGCGGCGTGCGTAACGCTTTTGACGTCGCTGTTCGGGGTGTATTGGTATATGTTCGCGGCGTTTATGTTATTAAACATAACGGACTACGCGACGGGGCTGTATAAGGCGCGGATCAACAAAAAGGAGTCAAGTTATAAAGGCGTTCAGGGGATCGCGAAAAAGGTGGGCTATTGGCTGATGATCGGCATAGCCTTTTTTATTTCGTATTTTTTCAGAGACCTTGGCACTATAATCGGCATCGACCTTGAAATAACTGCGCTGATAGGCTGGTTCACGCTGGGGACGTTTATCATAAACGAGATACGCTCGATACTTGAAAATCTTGTCGAGATAGGCGTGGAAGTGCCGAAGTGGCTGATAAAGGGGCTTGAGGTGGCGGACAAAAAGATAAACAATGCGGCAGGAAAGGATGATGACAAATGAAGATATGTATTGACGCCGGACACAACTATAGCGGATGGAACACAGGCGCGGGCGGGTGCGGACTGCGCGAAGAGGTCATAACATGGCAGATAGCAGACAAGCTGAAAACGCGGCTTGAAAACGCGGGGATAACGGTCATAATGACGCGAAAAACGCTCGAGACGAATCTCGGGACAAATAACGCGACATCACTTTCAAAGCGTGTTGAGACCGCAAATTCGCACGACTGCGACCTGTTCGTGTCGATACACTGCAACGCGGGCGGCGGTACAGGATGCGAAACTTTGATATTCAAAAGCGGGGGCGAGGCTGAAAAGGCGGCATGGAAGGTGCAAAACAGCATAGTCGGCGCTTTGGCGCTCCGAAACCGCGGGGTGAAGGTGCGACCCGATCTGTACGTTCTAAAGCATACCGAAATGCCCGCGATACTTGTTGAGACGGCGTTTATAGACAACGCGGACGACGCCGCAAAACTAAGATATGAGCAGGATGAATTTGCAAATGCGATATGCAAAGGGATATGCGAATACACCGGCACGCAGGCGGAGGAGGCAGCCGAAAGCGCAAGAGAAAAGGCGGAGCGCATTATACGGCAAAGGTGTGATTCGCCCGAGAAGTGGATCGGGATGTGCGATACGGTGCCGTGGTTTTCGGAATTTGTGTGTAAGATATATGGATAATAGATAATTGCGAAATGCGAAGCTATTTCGTAATTTCTTCCTAATTTTTTGGAGTTTGAGGGCTTGCCCTCAAGTAAAAATCAATTTTCGGCGGTGGCGCACCCGCAAGAAAGCGGGGCTGCCGCAGGCAGACTTTCGGCAGAGCCGAAAGTGCTTGACCAACGTCGAAAATTGGATTTCAAAAAGTTTCAGCGAGCAAAGCTCGCCAATCTAAGTACTTTTGAACAGAGTTCAAAAGCCGCCTATGGCGGTTTTCCGCTTTGCGGAAAATACTTGAGAACTTTTTGAAATTTCTTATGCAAGTAATCAAATGCGAAACGAGTTTCGCATTTGCCTGATATATGGATAGGAAGGAGCTATTGAGAGAAAATGGCATATAACAGCTACAGCGATATAGAGGCGATAGTATACGGAAAAAAGGCGTATGATGATGCAAAAGCACGCGCAGACAGCGCGGGGATGAACGCGGCAAGTAATTCAGTGCAGAAAAATTACGCAAACCTTTACAACAACGGTTATCAGGGATTAGCGGACAAGCTGAAAAACAGCGGCTACACCGATGCGGACAGGCTGAGAAAGCAGGCGGGTACGCAGGGGAGGACGGCGTTTCGCCCTTACGTCACGAACTTGGCGAAACAATACGGACTGAGCGAAGCGGACGTTGACAAGCTGCTTAGCTATAATACGGCGACGGGTGAGCTGTCCATAGGCGGTATGAACATAGGAAAGCCCGATTCAAACGTTGACGGGACTACATATTTCAATGACAGCGGCGCGATAGACAATGCGTGGAACAGTTATGTAAACAAGATGGGACTTTCCACGACGCCCGAGAACAAGTATTTAAAGGGGCTTGACAATGTGCAGTCAAAGCTCGACAGAACATATGAGCTGACTATGAGCGACCATAACGATATGGGGAGAAGGTATGACAGGCTTGAAAATTACGGCTATTCAAATCCGTATGATACGGAAATAGCGGATGCGATAATGTCGGATTACAAGTGGCAGGGCAAGAGCGCGGCGGACAATGCCGCAGCGGAGGGAGCAAGCTCCAACGGCGGGAACATCGACAGCTATGCGGCGGCGAACGCATCAAGGCAGCAGCTCGCGTTCACGAATGCGGGAAAGAAGGCGGTGCTTGAGGACTTTAACAACCGTCTCGGCAACATACGGGCGGTGTTGTCTGACAGGGCGGCGTATGATCAAGGCATATACGGGGCGCAGCATGACAACATAGGTCTTGATATGCAGAACAATCAGCGGATATTTGAAAACGACCAGACGGCGAAGCTCAACGCGCAGAATACGGCGAACGCCGAAACGGAGCGCAGGATCGCGCTTATGAACGCGACGGGCTATATCCCGACGGCACTGTATGACGAGCTTGGTATCGGCGGCACAAATATATATCTTAACAGCGACGGCACGCTGAAAAGTGAATATTCGGGCGATAATACGGACTTTCAGGCGATATACAACAGCGCTATGGATATGTATAACAAGACGGGCGATTCGACGTATAAAAAGCAGGCGGACGACGCTATGACCGCAAGAGATATAAAGATACGTCAAAACCCGGAAGCATACGGAAAGTATGCCAAAACGCAGGTCAGCACAACGCCGTATGAGACGGCAGCCATGCGCCAGAACGCCGCCGCGAACGCCTCACAGCGTTATGTTACGGACGCGGCGGAGCGAGAGAACAATTACAATACGGACGCGGCTCTGAGGCAGGCGATATACGGCATTGACGCGAATGAGCGCATGAACAATTACAATACGGACGCAAGTACCCGCATGAATGCGGACGACAATTACACGAGCCGATACAATGCGGCGCTGGGTCTGGAGGGTACAAAATACGGCATTGACTCAAACGAGCGTATCAGCAATGCTGAGCTTAAGGAGAACGGCAGACAGTTCGACAGACAATACGATATTCAAAACCTGCTCGCGCAGAACACCGCGCCCGCCGAAGAGACGACCTACACACCGCGCCTTACGGCGGCACAGGCGTACAAGGCGTACAATGACGCTGTGAAAAACGGAAATAGCGTGACAGACAGCTTAAAGCGGGACTATGAATATTGGTACGGCAGCAATAACACGGGCGGTACATCAAAAAGCGGGAGCAACTTAGTAAAGGACAGCGTGCAGTCGGGGATGAAGGGAAAAAGCGGCGGACTTAGCGGCATCTTTTCAAGGGCGAACAGCGCGGCGCAAAGTCTTCAAAACGCGCTCGACACCGCAAGGACGACGGCACAGGCATACGGCAAAGAGGCGGGCGAACGCATAAGGCAGATACACAGCAGCCCCGAATATCAGAGCGCACTGCCGGAGGCGCGGGCAATAGTCGAGGATGCGCGAAAAAGAGGAAACGCAGATCCGGAGGATGAATTGACGAGATATTTGTACAATACGAACCTTGGGAGTGACGCGATAGCACTTATGATAAATGAGCTTTTGGGAGAGTGATATGATATGGTAACAGCGCAGGATATTGAAAAACTTAGAGAAGCAGCAAAGGCAAACGGGGGCATAGCCCCCGATGAGGCTGTGCGTGCGGTGACGAATAAGATAAGCTCGGTGGCAAAGAAAAGGAACAGCATAGAATACAAGACGGCGCAGCTGCCCGATTTCCGCGAGTATGTACAAAAGGGACGGGATATATATAACATACAGCATACAGGTCATATGGCAGTCACGCAGGGCGAGGCGGACACCTACAGCTATCTGCTGGGCAAGGAGGGCAAGAAAAGCGCCGACAAGTATTTAAAGAGCATACAAAAGAAAATGAACGAGCGCAGCGCGGCTGACGAGGCGGCGAAGATAAGAGCCATGAGTGACGCAAGCAAGGCAAAGGCGATAGGATATAATATGCTCGGCGGCGTGCTGGGCGGGATAGGTCTTGCCGCAAATGCGGCACAGGCGGCAAAAAACAAGATAACGGGCAGAAATGACGCGGCGGACGTAAACTCACCTTCGTATTTCGGAGCAAGAGCGCAAAACATCAGCGAGGACAGCCTTACGGAGGGACAAAACGGCGTAGAAAGGTTTTTGACAACGACGGCATTGTCTATGGGTCAGAACCTTACGCAAAGAGCTGTGACGGGCAACAATAAGGCGGCGGGGCTTGCGCTTATGGCGGCGAACGCGGCGGGCAGAAAATCATATGAAAATGCCCAAAAGGGAATAGACGCAGGGACGGGAATGAAGTCGGCGCTTGTCGCGGGCGCGATAGAGGCGGCATCGGAAAATATGGCGTGGGGCAGTCTTGATAAGATACTCGGCGCGGGTTTTGCGTCGGGCAAGGATATCGGAAAAAATATTTTAAAGCAGGCAATATCGGAGGGTGGCGAAGAAGCGGCGGCGGAGGTGCTGGGCAACCTTTCCGACATAGCGCAGCTCGGCGATGCGTCAGACTTTGCGATATACAAAAAAAGCCTTACGGACAACGGCATGAGCGAGGCGAAAGCAAACACACTGGCTATAGCGAAGTTTTTCGGAGCGAATACCGCGATAGCGGCGGCGGGGGGCGCACTGTCGGGCGGCGTGTTCGGTGCGGGCGGCTCGTTTGTGGGCGGGAGAACCGTCACGCAGACAGGCGCACAGATACGAAGCCAAGAGGGAGCGAACGCGCAAATAGACGCTGATGTCGCAAGAGCGAGGAGCGGAGCATACGGAAAGGCGGTACAGTCGGCGGCAGACGACTATATGAAAGGCAAAAACAGCACGGCGGAGCTGTCCGACAGGCAGGTAGGCTCACTGTACGCGCTTATAAGCGAGCATGACAGCGATGTGTATAAAAAGCTCGAAAGAGCGCAGAAAACCGCGCGCGCGGCGCAGAAAGCCGCAAAGGCGATGGATAATGTGCAAAACACTGCCGCAGCCGTAAAGGACAGCATGACAGCAAGCTTTGACGCGCTTGTTGGAAGGCTCAAAAGCGGGCAGACAGGGACTTTGCAGAATGCAGCGGCGCAGACAGGGACTTTGCAGAATGCAGCGGCACAGACAGGGACTTTGCAGGACACAGCGGCACAGACGGGGACTTTGCAGGACACAGCGGCGCAGACGGGGACTGTGCAGAATACAGCGGCGCAGACAGGGACTGCGCAGAATACAGCGGCACAGACGGAGACGCAGAATGCGGATATCAACAATAATGCGGGTATGCCTGCGCTTCGTTCCTTCACATCGTGGCGGTCGGAAAATGCGGGTGTTCCGTCTGCCGCAGTGCAAACTGCGTCAAATACGGGTACAGGAGCGCTACGCTCGTTCGATTCGTGGGGAAACAGGAACGAGGGCGGCGAAAGTACGCGTTTTTCTGCCGGTGAGCAGGCGGAAAACGCGCATATAATGAGTGCGTCAGGGCTTGAGGACACACAAAATACGGCTGCGCAAAACACAGCAGCGGAACTTACAGCACAGCCTACAGCCGAGGAGCGAAGTCTCACACTTCGCACACTTCCGTCACAGCGCGCGACTCTTGGTATGGAACAGCGTGTGAAATGGGGTATCGGGAGCAGCGGCGGCGAGGGTACTGTAGTGGGTATGACAGAGCATAGAGGCACTGATTTTGTGCAGGTGCGTGACGACAGCGGGACGGTGCGTGAAGTGAACGCGAATTTTGTACAGCCGACAGATGACAATGCGCCTACGGTATCGGAGAATGTGCAAGGTGCGGGCAATGAAGGTGAGCGTGTCGCGTATAACACAGGGATAAGCGACGGAGAAGGGGTCATAGTCAGCACCGAGATGCTCGGCGGCAGGCGGTTCGACGTGATAAGGCAGGACAACGGCAAGGAGGTAAAGATAAATCATAATTATGTCACGCCTGTTGAAGTTGTTTCAAATATTGCAACAGATGAAGAACGAGCATATTTGGAAAGCAAAGATAACGGATCGTTTGCGGACTTTGCGGAACGTGAAGCCGATACTGATAATTCCGATAGTGCAGGAGATACAGATGACTTATTGGATGTAATTAAATCCAATAAAGATAGTATTATGCAGACACCGGACATCTTTAATGTAAGTAAAAATGATATAAATGACACAAATGGCAGGGCAACAGAAATAATCTCAAAGTATTTTGATAAAATCGGAAATAAAGCTGTAAATCCAAAACTCGGAACTGTTGAACTTGTAAAGAGCGGTGCAAAGTCAACAGTATTTCATGGAATAAGCCACGATAAAATAACTGCGGCAGCGGCAATAAAAGATGTTATCGAAAAAGGACAGATAGTAAACCATGAAACAAATTGGAAGAACAGAGGGTATGATACATATGTAATAATGGGAAAGGGTTATATAGATAATAGACAAGCTCTTTTAGGAATTGTCATAAAATCTTATCCCAAACAAAATCTTAATAACAAATTCTACGTGCATGAGTTAATGAAAATAGGAGCCTATGCGGATACGGCGGTCAATAATGACGCGATACGTATGAATGCAACGACTCCTATTGATAATAATATACCACAAAATGAAAAAGCTGTCAAGCACAAAATTCATGAAAATGAAACCATGACCCGCAGCGCAGATGAAGTCGCAAAGGGTGACGTATTCCAAAAGGGCAGCAGGATATATACAGTCATATCGACTGACGGCGGAATTTATCCCGATGATGTCGTTGTGCGTGTGCATGATACGGTGTCAAACGGGCAGAGCTATAATATCACACAGAATATAGACAAAAATGCGCTCGTAAGGGATAACAGCTATATCGGAAACGGTACGGAAGTACTGCGCGGGCTGCTCAACAGCAGAAAAGACAGTACAAAAGCACAGCAGAGCCGAGGAGCGGACAGTGATAAGGAAAGCGGGCATACGCCGCAGGAAAACAACAGCGATGTCAGCCGGCAGTATGAAATGAACAACAGGCGCAGAGCGGCTATAGCGGATATTGCGAAGGCTGTTTCCGACAAGCTCGGTCTTGAAAGCATTGATGAAACTGACCGCGCGGAGCTTGCGGCACTTGCCGAGGATATTTACAGCGACTTTATTGAGAGCAATTTTTCGGAGCAGAGCTTTGAGAACGCGCAAAATCGTCTGAGAGAGCGTATAGAGGAGATGGTGCGGGAAAATTCGGAAACGGTAGCTGATAAGACCATGTATGACAAGTACGCCGAGCTGCGCAGTTATCTGAGGACAACGCCTATGAAGATAGAGGAAGATCTCAAGGGTGATTGGGGCAGCAAAAAGGAATTTAATGAGTTTCGGAAAAGCAACTTCGGGCGCATACGCATATCCGCAGGCGGCAGAGCTGTTGACAGCGTGTATCACGAGCTTGCCGGAATGTATCCCGAATTTTTCGATGAAAGCGAGCATACCACGCAGAGCGACCAGCTCATGCACATGGCAGAGGTGGCGGATCAGCTCCGCCCGACTGTGCGTTCGGAGTACGGCGAGGACGAGGTGCATATGGTATCTGACGGGCTTGCAAGTGAAATGCTGACAGAGCTGTACGGTCTTTTCGGGGAGGAATATAACGAACAGGCACAGACTGATCGGAATGCTGCACAGAGAGCCATATATACAGACGAAAGCAGCCTCAAAGAGCAAAAACAAGTTAAGACAGGAAACGGAGATCGGCAGGCACAGTCCATAGCCGATTTTGTTTTTGATAAGCTGAAAAACGGGACAAAGTTCACGAGCAATGAACTGTTTTCCGCCGCTTCTGCTGTATACGGCGGCACGATGGCAAATAATACATTTACATCAAAAGATGCGTATGATGCTATGGAGCTCGGCGTGAATCAATACATACTGAGTCTTGACAGCATAACGCATGACGATATGCTGAAAATATTAGAGCTTATCCCTACACAGACAAAGCGCACTGAGGGTATGGACACATTTCAGCAGTTTTCAACGCCGCCGTCCATAGCGTATCTTGCGGAGTATGCCGCAAATATAAGCAATAATGATACCATGCTCGAACCATCAGCGGGAATAGGCGGTATAGCTGTATTCGCAAAACGTGACGGAGCGACTGTATATGTCAATGAACTTGACCCGCGCAGACTGAACATCCTTAAAAATCTCCCGTTTGACGGATTTTATAATGAGAACGCAGAGCAGCTGGATAATATTCTCGGGGGAAAGGTAGAGCCAAGCGTTATCGTTATGAATCCGCCGTTCTCATCATCGGCAGCGCGTAACGTAAAGGGCGGCAAGGTCGGCGCACAGCATATAGAGCAGGCTTTGAAAATGCTTGCCCCGAACGGCAGACTTGTCGCTATAGTCGGGAACGGTATGGCTGATGATGCGCCCGCCTTCCGCAAGTGGTGGAACGGTATAAAAAAAGAATATAATGTTGTCGCAAATATCGGGATAGATGGCAGAAATTATACAAAGTACGGCACGAGCTTTGATATACAGATGCTCGTTATTGATAAAAACGGTGCCACAGCAGGTGAAACGATAACAGGCAAATACAAGGATATATCCGAAGTAAAGAGCATATTGGAGGGAATACGCAATGGACGCTCAGATAACGGTGCAGGAAATGAGAGAATATCTCAGGCGCAGAACAAAGCAGATACAAAAGATGAACGAAGAGGCGATACAACAGCACGCATTAAAGCTGTTGAGAGAAAGAAACGTGAAGATCCAGCCAAACAAACTGTATCTGACACAAGCGGCAGAGAAAATAACGCGCTCACAGATACAGGCAGCGCAGATAACAGATACGGAACTGTCGGCGATACTGTCGTTAGTGAAGGACCTGTGGAGCGAGGAACTGACAGCACAGATATTTTGGCTGACGGCACAGTCAGTTCCGACACAGAGCGAATGGGAGAAAATAGAGTCAGGAGAGGTACCGCTGACATATCAGAAACGAAAAGATCTGCACGAGCGGGCAATAACACAGAAAATGCTGAAAACAAAGACGCTCGGGGAATTGCTGACGATAATAGCGGAAAATCTTCTGACACAAATGCAAATAAAGGAAAGCCTAAACGAAATATAAAGAAAAAAGCACTTACCGACAGCATATATGAAAACTATAAGACTCAAAAGCTCACTGTCAGGAATGCTAAGCCTCATCCGAGTATGATAGTTGAAAGCGCGGCAATGAGCGCGATAACGCCGCCGCCGCTTAAATATACCCCGAATATAGGTAAAAACGTTATAGAAAGCGGTAAGCTGTCCGATATACAGCTCGAGGCTATATCTTATGCCGGACAAGCGCACGAGCAGGTACTGCCGAGCGGTGAAAGACGAGGTTTTTTCATCGGTGACGGTACCGGAGTAGGAAAAGGACGTACTATCGCCGGAATTTTCCTCGATAATTGGAACAACGGCAGGAAAAAGGCTGTATGGGTGTCGAAAAATGATAATCTGTTCTCCGATTCAAAGGAATATACAGACGTGATATTCGGCAGCTCCGATATGCTCCGCAAAATAGAGGGCGGACAGAAACTCTCAAAGGCGCTGAGCGGTGATGAGGGGATATTATACACAACGTATTATACTCTGGGAAAGGGCTATCAGAATCCGGACAGTACGTTCAATAAACTTGTTGAATATCTCGGCAAAGACTTTGACGGCGTTATTGTCTTTGACGAGGCGCACCTAATGGCGAATGTGGGAGGCAGCAAAACGGGTTTTGGAAGAAGCAAACCGTCGAATATCGCACTTGCCGGCGTGGAGCTGCAAAAAGCACTGCCTGACGCACGTATAGTATATGCGTCGGCTACGGGGGCGACAGAAGTGGAAAATCTGCGCTACGCCGAAAGGCTCGGTCTGTGGGGAGAAGGTACTTCCTTTGAAAACAGCAGCGATTTTGTCACAAAGGTCAAAAACGGCGGTATGGCAGTAATGGAGCTTGTGGCGCAGAGTATGAAAAGAAACGGCGTTTATCTTGCCCGAAGCCTCAGCTATGCGGATGCTCGTTACAGCAAGCTCGTGCATAAGCTGACGAAGCAGCAGAAGGATATGTATGATACGGCGGCGCGTGCTTATCAGGTAGTATTTCAGAATATGCAAAAGGCTATAGAGCTTACCAATAACAAAAACGGTCTGAGTCAGTTCTGGAGCGGGCAGCAGAGATTTTTCAATCAGATACTTACATCAATGCAGATGCCAAGCGTTATAGAGGATATGCACAAGCAGATAGAAAACGGGAAATCATGCGTCATACAGCTCACAGGCACGAATGAGGCACAGTCAAGGCGTGAAGTTGAAAGACTTGAAAAGGAAGGACTTGCCCTTGAAGATTTTGACGCAAGTCCCGCAGAGATACTGATGAATTATCTTGAACAGTCTTTCCCTGTCGAGCAATATGAGGAATATAAGGACGAGGACGGCAACATGAGGACAAGACCCGTACTTGATTCTTCGGGTAAGCCTGTGCTTAACCGAGAGGCTGTAAAAATGCGTGATGAAATGCTTGAAAAGCTGGGCGGCATAAGGCTGCCGAGCGCACCTATAGACATGATAATAAATGAGTTCGGCACAGAGCTTGTGGCTGAAAATACGGGCAGGAGTGAGCGCGTGATCGAGGTCGATGGAAAGAAAATCAGACAAAAGCGCGGTAAAACGGCAATAGAAGCGGACGTCGAAGGTTTTCAGAACGGCAGCAAGCGTATTATGATATTCTCCAAAGCAGGCGGAACGGGAAAGAGTTATCACGCAAGCAGAGATGTAAAGAACCAGCAGCAGAGAGTGCATTATGTTGTTGAAGCCGGATGGCAGGCGGATGCGGCGATACAGGGAATGGGACGAACACTTCGTTCAAATATGGTATCATCCCCTATATACAAGCTCGTTACCACCGATCTGAAAGGACAAATGCGCTTTATATCGACTATCGCCCGCAGGCTCGAACAGCTCGGTTCGCTTACAAAGGGACAGAGGCAGACGGGTAATCAAGGGTTGTTTTCTTCCGATGATAACCTTGAAGGATCTATCGCGGCGACTGCGCTTGAGGAATTTTATGTTGATCTTGCGAATAACGTTGTGGAAGGCGTGCCAAACGGCAAAGGGGTCATAAATAAGCTGGGTATAAAGATACTTGACGAAAACGGGAAGATAAGCCCTAACGCGGCAGAGGTACGTGATATAAGAAAATTCCTCAACAGAATACTTGCGCTTGAAAACCGTGAACAGAATGCGGTGTTTGACGGATTTTCAGAAAGACTCGGCATGGCAACGGAGGCGGCTGCACAGAACGGAACGCTTGACAGAGGCATGGAAACGTTCAGAGCGGAAAGCCTCAAGGTGAATGAGGAAAAGGTCATACATACAAACGCGACCGGAGCGGAGACGATATATACACAGCTCACAGCAAAGAATAAGACCGAAAAGATCGGTTTTGATGATGTTATTACCGATACAAATAAATTCATCGGTTTCTTTGAGAACAGAAACACAGGCGCGGTAAGAGCGGTGTTCAGAGGCGCGGACAGTACCGACAAGTACGGAAACGTCACAAGAAAATACCGCCTTGACGGTCAGACGAAGAAACAACGTCAGTACGTGCAGGAGCATTCGCTCAATTCGTCGTGGGCACAGATAAAGGATATAAAACGGGCGCGCGATCTATGGAAGGAGGCTGTTTCAAAAGTACCGGAATATACGGAAGAAACGGTACATCTTATGAGCGGCGACATTCTTTCGGTATGGAATAAGCTCCCCGAAGAAAATGTACGTGTATACCGTATGCTTACAGATGATGGGGATGTACTTCTCGGAAGGGTCATACAGAACCGCGATATTGATAATATTCTGCGCCGATTCGGTGCGAGCCGGCAACAGCAGAATTACAGCACGCAGGATGTTATAAAGGCAATAAACGGAGGCGGGGAGGCAGTACTTGACAACGGCTGGAAACTGGTGCAGAGGAAAGTGTCGGGCGAAAACCGCATAGAGGTGACAGGCGCAGACTATTATGACACAGCGCGGCTAAAGGATCAGGGGCATTTGTTCTCAGAACGCATCAACTACAAAACGCGTTATTTTGTGCCGAATGGTGAGGGTCTTGATGCGGCTTTATCCGCTATATTGAAACTTCATACGGTCACAGATATATCTTCGGATGCAGACGGTGTCAGCTACAGTCTGAATGAACGCGGGGGCACAGGTGCACGCTGGAGCGCGAATGGTGTGGATGTGAGTGAGAACAGCGAAAAAGTTGAGTCGGGCAAAACGCATATCAAAGACCAAATAAGAAACAGCGCGAATGTTCTAAACAATATGAGCCCTGTTGCTGAGTACAATTATACAAGTGATCCGAATGCTTTAAAATCAGAAAAGCGAAACAGAATATTGAAAATGTATGCTGAAAAGTACGGCAGCGGAAACGATATTTTTGTTGAAAGGGATGGAATTGGTGAAGTCAGAATTGGTATAAAAGATATAAAACAGGGATTAGCATATGTAAAGACTGATGGTGAATATGCCGCTATTCTTGCTGTTCCGGAAGTTATCAAAAGTGGTATAGAAATAGGTGAACATTCCAATCATAAAGCCAGAGAGTATGATACTATAACATTTGGTGCGCCTGTTAGTATAAACGGACAACGCGGAAATATGGGTGTTACAGTCAAGCATACAGATAGCTATAAATATAAAATGCACCGTATTCTTATGCCTGACGGTTCCGTTTTTGAATTTACAAGTGATGAGAATATTGAAAAAACAAAACAGCAACGACACGTTGGGACGGCTCACGAAAATAATGTGAACGGTAGCCCAACAAACGTTGCTGTTGATAAATATAGTTTATCACAACGCGGCGGAAATGTCAATACCCAAATGTCGGAAAATGAACGGGACACAGTCAAGGAACGGAGCGGAAGAAAAACGCAGACACCGCCCAAGCCGATCCAGCAGATAGTAAAGGATGCATCGGAGCGGCTTGATCTTCCTATCGGAACGGGAAAGATAACGAACCGCAACGCAAACGGCGTATTCAAACAGCGCGCAAAAGTTGTACGTCTGAGAGTGGCAAACGATCTTCCGACGCTTGCTCACGAGATAGGACATTACTTTGACAGTATGCACAATTTTTCTGAGGCAAACGAGATAGATGAAGTGATAGAGGGCATAGACCGCACTTTTCTTGAACAGTACCCGTCAGAACAGCATCCGTCAGAGGCGTTTGCGGAGTTCGTGCGCATATACATGACGAATAAAGAGACGGCGCGCAGGCGGTTTCCGAAGTTTACGGTAATGTTTGAGGAAAACATACGCAATACGGACGATTATGACAACTTCATAAAAACGGCAAATGACATTCACAATTATATGACACTGTCAGTAAATGAGAAAATGAATGCCGCGATAATGACGCGCAAGGCGGCACGCAGAATGTACGCGCCTTCGCTTTCCGAAAAGTCGGAGGAGTTCCGCCGTGAATGGGTCGATGTGTTCGCACCAATCCAAAGGGTGACCGACTATGTGAGCGACACGCTCGGCAGGGAATTGACGGGTGACGAAAACGGGTATGTGCTCGCAACAAATTCACTCAATGCCCGAACGAAAACCGCAAACATCCTCGAGCATGGGTTATCCGATCTTGACGGCAACGAAATAGGTATGTCATATTATGAATGCCTTGCACCTATCAATGCGAAAGATACGGACGATTTCCAGCAGTATCTTATAGCAAAGCACGCGCCTGCGTGGCTCGAGCTTAACAGGACGGTATTCAGTGATGATGAACTGAATGATGTTGACGCGATGAACAGAATGGCGGAGCAATACGAGAAAGAGCATCCCGAATTTGCGGAAGCGGCAGAGCGTATATACGAATTTGAGCGCAGGCTGGGTCAGGCATACCTTGTTGATGCGGGGCTTATGACGCAGGAAAGATATGACGGTCTGTGGGAAAAATATCCGCATTACATACCGCTCCAAAGGGTCCTTCCGAATGGCAGAAATACCGCCCGCCGCGCATTCGCAAATCAGAATGTGCCTATACACCGAGCGAGGGGCAGCGGTCTTGCGATAATCAGTCCGCTTGAAAGCATACAGGAAAACGTACTGAAATTCGTGACAACAGCTATGCGCAATCAGACGATGCAGACATTGGCGGGGTATGCGGATACGGTCAAAGGGTTTGGGCAGTTTATGGAAAAAGTGCCGCCCGACAGAGTGCCGCACATAATGAATATCACAGAACAGAGGACGAGGTTTGAAAGAAATCTGCACGATGTACTCGCTGATGATATCACGCAGATAATGGATGTTTTTGATAATGAAATAGGTGAACAGGTCGTCAACTGGGAAATAGGGCGGCAAAAAGACTCGATAGTCACAGTCATACGCGGCGGAGAAAAGGAATATTATCAGGTGCATGATGAGCCGTTCCTTGATGCTGTAGCGGAATTGACGCCACAGCAGATAACAAGTATCGACAGGATGTTTTCAAACATAATGAACGCTATGAAGGCTACACAGACGAGCTTTAATTATGTATTTGGTGTGCGCAATCCGATACGTGACATCAAGACCGGCTACAGCAACAGCATTGTTGATAATCCGCTTGAATACGCAAAGCTGTACGGTCAGTCGGCGCTGGATGTTGCAAAGCTGCATATCAGTGCGTTTGTTGACGGTGTGAGAATATCGGACGACTACAGAGAATATATAGCTATGGGCGGCGGTCACAGTTCGGAGCTTTCGGCAAATATGGATAACATACAGCGTGTAATGCGCAGTCTTGCACGCCGCGACAGAGGCGGTCTGATGCGTTTTGCCGAAGCGACGTTCATGCACCCTGTCCGCATGATGACAGCGTTTAGTGACGCGACCGAAACAATACCGCGTCTTGCTGAGTTCAAGGCGACAAAACAGCGCGGCATGAGCAATCAACAGGCTATATATAATGCCGATAAGGTAACGACAAATTTCAAGCGTGCGGGAAAAACGGCGCGTAAGCTGAATAAATACTTTATGTATTTCAATGCGAGCGTACAGGGGCTTGACGTGTTCTACGGCAACATAAAGAGCCGTCCCGTAAAAGCAATGATGAAATATCTTATACCGGCACTTCTGCAAATGCTCATGTTCCAGCTGTGGAACAGAAGGTATGACAAAGAGGGCTGGGAGAATCTTTCGCAGTACACGAAAAACAATTTCTACTGTATAGCGTTAGGTGACGGCAAATTTATAAAGATACCGAAAGCACGCGAATCGGCGGTATTTGACAGTCTTGCAGAGCGTGTCTGGGACAGCATCGCAGACAAAGATACGGAGCTGTGGCGGGATTTCGGAGCATATGCGGCGGAAAATATGCTGCCGAATATAGTACCGACAGAGTGGATAAACGAGGATGAGATGAGCGTCCCTGTATCAATGGCACATGAATTGACGGGAAGTACTATCGCGGGCGGTATATTTGATGTCGGTTTTAACCGAGATTTCAAAGGTTCGCCGATAGTCAGCAAGACGTATGAAAATTTGCCGAAAGCAGAGCAATACAACGGCAGAACGTCATTTATTTCTGTACAGATAGGCTCAATGACAAATCAGTCGCCGCTTGAGATAGATCATCTTATCAAGAGTTCGGCGGGCATTCTCGGGACAATATATTCTAATTGGACGGCTGTAGACCCGAAAGAGAGGCATCTCATAGCCGGCACTCAAAACGCGTTTACAGCGGATGCCAACTATTCTACCGACATAATAAACCATGCTTACACGAATGCGGATAAAGCGTCGGACAAATTTAAGCTCGACCCAAGCGCGGAAAATGCGGTCAACGCAGAGAAAACACAGCTGATAACGAGCTATGCTTCGGGGATGTCAAAGGCGATAAAGGCGCTGCCGTATGAGGAGCAGAGCGCGGCTCGTGCGCAGATGCTTGCGACGATAAAGGCTATGCAGCAAAGTGAGGGGATAGCGCCCGAAAGCGTTTTACGCAAATTCAAGGATGATACCGTCCCCGATAACTATATACTGACCAAATATCAGTCGTCGATGCTTGAGCGCACGAAGAATAAAAAGAAAGAATCTTATCAGATGTCGCCGGATGAGTACACAAGTATGATCGCTGAAATGACTGAGGCGGCGTCAAAGACCCGGAAGGAGGTGCTGAACAAAAGCAATATGACAAATGAAGAGGCGGCACAGAGTGTCAGAGACGCTGTGAACGAGGTCAAGAGCAAGTATAAGAAGAAGCACGACAGGGATTTTAAATAGGATGTAGTCTGACTACAGTTTGACTACAGACAAGAGGGTTTTCGAGGGTATTTTAAGGTACTTTCTGACAGGGTGAAAACATAGGAAAACCCGCATAATCAAGCGATTATGCGGGTTTTTGCTGTGGTGGAGATAAGGGGATTCGAACCCCTTTTTATTCCGTTAAAAACTTGTATTACATACAAATTGACTACACGGTGACTACATACTCACAAAATCATTTAATTTTTTTGCTGTATCTTTCATATGTTTTTGTCGTATATGAGTATAAATATTTTGGGTGACTGAACTGTCGCTATGTCCCAATAAAGACTGTGCGTCCTTTACAGAAATATCAGCTTCAAAAAGTATAGTCGCAAAAGTATGTCTTAATTGATGTGCTGTGATCTTTAAACCTGTTTCCTCTTGATACTTATGCCAGTGCCTTGTAAAATACGTACAGTGCATCAACTCGCCATTATGATTGAAAATATATTCATCAGTCGTTTTGTGCGGGAGCTTTTCAGCAAGACAGTCAAGCAAAATAACATCACGCTGACCCGCTGCTGTTTTAGGCGGTTTTATATGAGGATTATTCCCAATAAAATAGACTGAACTGTTTATATGTATAACTTTATTTTCAAAATCTATGTCGGAATACTTGAGCGCAAGCGCTTCACCTTTTCTCAATCCCGTATACATAAGAAAATATACAAGTAATCCAAACGTACAGCCAATACTGTCTATTACAATTTTCATCTGATCTTCGGTTATTGCATCTCTTTGCTGTGACTTCTTACCTTTCGGCGGTGCATAGTACTCGCATGGATTTTTTTCGATATATTTGTTTAATAATGCAAATTTGAAAATCATTTTCATTACAGAATATTGATCTTTAATGGTTTTTGAGGAATAAGTCAGCGACATCGTTTCAAAAAAAGTGTTTATATCGGCTGTTGTTATCTCCGAAACAGGCTTACTCCCCCACTCACCGACTAAACGCTTTACATATACTTTATATCTGTATGAAGTGGAATATTCAATTTTATTGTATTTTTCTTCTTCCCACTCTTGGGCAACATCTTTAAAATGTCTCTTTCCCAAAGATGCTCTTTCCTCAAATTCGATCATCTGACGCTGTATATCTTTAAGCGCTTTCTTTTCCGTAGGCTCGGAGCTGTAGAAAAAATGACGTTTGCCGTTTATAGTGGCGGTCTGGACATATCGTCCGTCGGAACGTTTTTTCATAGCGGCTCACTCTCCTTTATTTTTTATATTCTGTTCTCTTGTTCTTTCTGTGAAAATTTTAATTCATCGCGGCGGGTCGCACACGTCACCATGGCGGATGGCATACCCTGCGTGTAACAAACAGAATGGCGGTTGACATCCCAATTTAGTCTTCATAATGCCCTTTGCAGGCGATTATCCATAAATTGCCGTCCACAATATTATATACAAGTCTGTTGCCATGGTCTATATGCCTGCTCCATGCCTTACGATGTTTTAGCGGTTCAGGATGTCCTGTTCCGGAAGAAAGACCGTTTCTTTCTATATCTTTGACTAATTCATTTATTTTTTTGACAATCTTTTTGTCCTGCATCTGCCATACGAGATAATCAGCCCATGCCCTGTCAGTCCATATCTTATTCATTATCAATCAACCTCAATCAACTCATGTATTTGCCCATTGCCGCTTTCAAGTTGAGCGATGCCTTGATCAATTTTTGCAAGATATTCAGCATTTTTAACAGTCTTCATTATGTCGTTATATTGTTCTAAACTCATTATAACTATATTCTTTTCATTTTCGCGCGTTACAATAACAGTTTCAGCTTCATCTGCCGCTCTGTTACAATAATTTTCAAAATTATTTCTCATGGTAGAATAATTTACTGCTAACATAAATATCATCCTCCTTTCAAAAATAAACGTTCATACTTCTATTATACGCTCAGAACGTATACTTGTCATGTGTTAAATTTTGGTTTCACCGTAATTGCGGTGGGTCGCACACCCTGCACGGAGCACAACTGCGTGTGAAGACTTTAAACGCATATCCCAACTATTCTTCAAAATCAAGTGGTAAATACATAGGATAACACGTTTTCTCGCCAGAGTTTTTAGCTATAAACATATCATCTTCCAAATCTTCAAATCCATTTCTCTTGTACAGATTATATCCTTCATCTGTTGAAGCGAGGGTTATGAATGAAAAACCTAAATGACCTTCTTTTATTTTTATTATTCTATTTATACAATCCATAAGCAATAAATCTGAAATATACCAATTATCATTATATTTCATTTTCTGATAATTTTCATCTACAGCAAGATAATTAATATATATAGACCCACCAATACGAATGTTCATGTCATCTTCAATGCAACCAGTACTTATATTGTAAAATCCAATAATTCTTTTACCTAACACCATAACATATGTCTTTCCGAAATAATCGTCTAAGACCTGAGAACTATTAAAAAAACTATCAATAGCCGAATTGCCGCAACTGAATTTTCCGGAATAAATCATTTTAGCATCGCTTGTATACACAATAAATTTTATATCATTTATCATTTTTTTCTATCCTTATAACATTTTTTTCTTCATCAATAATAATCTTTGCATTTTTTACAAGATTTAAGCCCTCGCGTAATCGTGGGTTATTTATTGTCTTCTTTATTTTCTTTTTCGTTATAAATGACTTTTCAGTAGGTATAGCATATGCTCCCATAAATATCATCTTCCTTTCAAAAATAAACGTTTATACTCCTATTATACGCTCAGAACGTATACTTGTCATGTGTAAAAAAATATTTTTGAATCAAAATTACTTGCCATTGTTCATTCCCCCGACAAAAATCGACAAAATAGAATTTTATTTTTTGTTCTTCAAACGCATAGCGGCTTCTGCCGCTCTTTTTGCGCTTTCTTCGGTAACTTCTACAGTTTTAGTTTCTCCACCGTATGCGGCAACAGTTCCGGTATCAACAACGGGTGATGTAATATATTTATCGGCTTTTAGCATTTGTTGCATTACATCATAGACTTTATCTTTATCCTCACTGTCAAGCTGATAATACGTTTCTGCCCAATAGTCAGATCTATGAGTTTCGCGTCCGACTAATTGTTCAACAGAGATTCCGAATAAATCAGCTATCAAGTATAACTTATCATTAAAATAGTCTCCAAACCCTTGAATATTATCACACCAAGTGCGGAATGTTCCGTAATCTGCTCCTGTTTTTTGTTTGAGAACATCAAAATTGATGCCCATTACATCACTTAATTCTTTTGCATTTTTACGAGCTATCTGTACGTCATCGTAATTAAATTCTTTTCCCAGCAAATAATCAACGGTTACATCAAAATATTCCGCTAATGAATTTAATACATACATAGGCGGTATTTTGTTTGCATTCTCCATATCGTATATCAAGGCGGGAGGCAAATCATATTCTTTAAGCATATCCGCCAGTTCTACGCCTTTACGCTTACACAAAACCCTTATAATATTAGCAGTCTTACATACATTAGGTATATCTATACGCCCCAATAGATAATCAACGGAACAGTCAAGGTAATCCGCAATCTTAATTAAAGCTTCTGCTCTTGGATAGTAACCATTTGACTGCATTGTAAATATAGCATTTTTATTTAGTTCACAATCGGATAATAACTTGCTTACAGATATACCTTTATTCTGAGCAAGAGATTTTATTCTGTCAGCGGTAATTTGTGAGTTTTGCACATAAATCATCTCCTAATTTTATTGAAGCTGCCGTTTCTAAAGAACTTTAGAAACGGCAGTTGACTTTTTTTCTAACGAATATTTCGTTCCCATATTCATTAATTTTTTTCCTCCGCTTTGCTTAATTCTAAAGTTAAATTCATTACCTTTACCTTGTTTTCAATTCCCAATTTATTAAAAAGCATAAAGAATTGATTTTCTGTGCTGTCAGTAGTATTTGATGTAGAAACTATATGTACTCCGGTATTATTGTTACTATTGTCGCCCGAACTAATATTCCCTGTCGATATACTATTTTCACAATATGAATCACGTCCGAGCAAGTAATCAGTTGATACACCTAATATTTCTGCTGATTTTGCAAGATAATCAGAACGCATATACCCTTTTTTCCATGTAGCAAGATTTCCACTGTTCCCAGTCACTTCGATACATAATTGAGTTACATTAGTTCCTTTTTTTTTACATAATTCCTTTAGTTTTTGATACATAAATACCTCCTTAGCTATTTTACACAAATTTAACCAGCTGAATTTATACAAAACGCAAAAAACTAAAATTATTTAGTAAACGTATTGACAAACTAAAATATTTTAGTTATAATAATTACAAGGTCATTGAACAAGGGTAGAAAACGCCCCCAATAAATGACGCAAAGGGTGTATGGTTATTTCTCGACAATTTAATTATACACCTTTTGACGGAAGATGTCAATGACCGAGTAATGTTTTTGAAAGAGAGGGATAACAATGAGCTTTAGTGAAAACTTAAAAGAACTGCGTGAAGGCTACAATTTATCTCAAGCTGAACTTGCGAAACGTGTCGGGATAGCTCAGTCAGCAATCGCACATTACGAACGCGGGGTCAAGCTGCCGAACATAATAACCGCAGTTGATCTGAGCAACGCGCTCGGCACAACGTGTGAAAAGTTGGTCATGGGAGAAAACAAGGAGGGATGAAAAATGAGCGATATATATTTAGAGAAAACAGAAACTTATTCGGGTGAAGAGCTTATTAGGATAACACGCTCATGCTATATGAAGCTTGCGCAGGATGTACTTGATTCTGATAATGCACTCGAGAAGGATGAACTTATAAGATGTATGACAAATTTAAGCAGAGCAGTTGAGGGACTGTTTGACAAAGAATGAACCCTCGACGCTTAAAGCAAGGAGGGTTCGGGCATATCATTTGTTTTTGGTGAGCTTTTCAAGAGCTGAATCAATGTTCGTAAGCAGGTCAATTATCTGATTGTCCTTAGACAGTTGTATTTCTTTGATGTCTTGAAGGAGTTGCTTGATCTCGCTGTATTCATTTAGCTGCATATTATCCACCTCCTCGCTGTTAGAAAATCATATTTTTATTATAGCGTAAATAACGCTATAAGTCAAGAAGGAGAAAGTACACAAATGCGTGAATGGCTGAGAGCAAAAAGAAGGTCTGAAAAGCTGACACAGGCAAAGATCGCGGGAGCAATGGGTATATCTCAAAGGTACTACTGCGATATTGAAGCCGGAATAAAGAAAGAATTGTCGCTCAGGCAGGCAGTTCAATTATCAGTAATACTCGGTGTCTCGATGGAACAGATAATCGCCGAGGAGGAGAAGTTGAAGGAGGAATGAATCAATGCCGAGGGAAAAGGAATCCTTCCGCGACGTGCTCGAGAGGATATACGAAAAGACGGGCGGCAAAGAAATGTTGTCACAGAAGGATGTGAGAGAGTTTACGGGGCTCAGCCGCAATACGGTGAAAAAGTACATAACATTCAACAGCTTTGGGTTTGTTGCGGCGGCTGACCTTGCAAGGCAGCTATTAAAATGACAGGGAGGGATAACAATGAAGGATAACAGAGGGCGCAAGCTGACGCGAAAGCAGAAGGTACTGCTTGGGGAAAAGCATCCGAGGATGAAAGCGGAGTGCTGGCTGTGCGTGTTGGACAACGGGGACGCGTTCACGCTCAGGAACAAGAGGACAGGCGCGTTAAAAGTAGTGGGATATTGAGGGAGTGAGCAAACGCATGGATGCAAAAAAAGTATATATAACAAAAGAACAGCATGACCAGATAAAAATGCTGTTAGATAAAGGGATAGAGATCAAGACTATAGCGCGTATTTTTGGATGTGGCGAGCATACCGTAAGCCGCGTGAAAAATGGTACACACGCTTTGTCATGTAAAGATAAAAATCCTGCATATGAACACAGGAATGAATTAGAAGATATACGCAGCTCTGTTGATGCGTGGACAATGCAGGTACATACGATGGTCAAGGAGATGACCAAACTGATAGATCATATAAACGGCAAGGAGGTAAGCGACAGCAAATGACAAGACAGGATTTTGAGGATTTTCTTCGTCTGCGGGAGCTGGCGCGGCGAAAGCGGAGGCGTGAGCGTATCGGACAGGCAGTGCGGCTTACAGCGGCGGTGCTTGCTATAGCAGGCGTGATACTTATAATGGGAGCGGTAGGCAGAAGCGAATATGCCGACATATGCGGAGAGTACCGCCCGGTAACGCATCTTGTGAAATGGTGTGCTGTCGGTGCGGCGATGATTATGCCTGCGGGGATCATGAAAGCGAGGGAAAATAGATAATGGAAATATGGGAGTTCAAACAAAAGCAATCATTACCGTATGAGCAGAAATTAAATCATGCAAGAGTGAGAGCCATTGAATTTTATGAAAAAGTTACAGGAGAGGGACATAATGTTCATGTTTCGGTCGGCGGACTGGACAGTATAACATTATTACTGTTTCTTCGACATATAGGACTTGATGTTCCCGCAATATCGGTCAGCGGTATTGAGGATAAGGGAAATCAAGAAGTACATAAGATGATAGGTGGTATTGAGCAAATAAAACCCTATAAAGGTAAGGCGCAGGTATTGCAGGAATTGGGCTTTCCTGTAATAAGTAAAGCTAAAGCTAACAAGATAAGTTATCTGTTGCAAAAGAACGCTGAAAAACAAACTTTTATTCATGCCATAATGACGGGTGATATGGGGGAACAAGGACACTTCCAACACAGCGAACGAATAAAGTTGCAGGATAAGTGGATTAGGCTTTTCGGTGGGAATTACGCAGATATGCGTCCTGATTTAGATATTCGTGAAGCACCTAATTTCAAGGTTTCTAGCCGCTGTTGCTATTACATGAAGGAGAAGCCATGTGACGATTGGGCAAAAGATCATGATAGTTTTCCGTATCTCGGATTGATGGCAAGCGAGGGTGGTCAGCGTGAAATGGCTTTGATGAAAAACGGATGTAATTACTATGGAAAACATACAACGAGAAGTTGCCCATTTGCAATTTTTTCGCGTCAAGACCTTTTACAGCTTGCAATTGATCTGAATGTCCCCATACCGCGAGCGTATGGCGAGATCAAGCGAAATGAAAAAGGTGAGCTGTATACTACGCGGGCACAGCGTACAGGTTGCTCAATGTGTGGTTTTGGGATACATCTTGAATCGCGCCCCCATCGTTTTGACCGTCTGCGTGAGGATAATCTTAAAGAATGGGAGTACTGGATGTATAGATGTTGTACAGATGAAAACGGTGAGAAATACGGTTGGGGGCGTGTGCTTGACTTCATTGGCGTTGAATGGAAAGAACCGGCTCAGATAAACATAGATGATTTAGAAAAATAAATTCCCGCGTATTGGCGTACGCGGGAACTTTGAAAAAAACAACAAGTAAAAAAACATTACTTCATAAAGTATAGCATACTTTTACAGAAAAATCAAGAGGAGACAGAAAAATGGATTATGATAAATATAGAAAGGTTTTTGCACAGCGACACAGAGAGCTGCGCGAAAGCAGAGGCTTAACGCAAGAAGAGATGGGAGCGGATATCGGCTATGAAAAGTCAAGTGTAGCTAGAGCGGAGAGTTGCAAATATTTAAGCCTTAACTACCTTTTGACAGCGGCGGAATACTTCGGAGTGACTCCCGATTATCTGTTAGGGTTTTCGGACAGGAAGGGGCAGTGATAAAAATGGTATATTGTGTGCGGTGCGGCTGCGAGCTGTATGACGAGGAGGATATGTTCGAGGACGGGAGCGGCATGGTGTACTGCCGCGAATGCGAGAACGATGCGCGGGAATGGGAGCGTGCCAATTGGGAATTGGACGACATGAAAACCAACCGTGACTACTATTTTTGATGAGGAGGGACGGGATATGGACAGCGCACTTGAATATTACAGTACTGCGGGCATGAGCCGCGAGGAATGGCTCAAGCTGCGGCAAAAGGGCATAGGCGGGTCTGACGCGGGAGCGGTAGTCGGTTTGAACAGATACAA
>Ga0326512_10000499_pt1 | contig 34610 bp, 62 predicted proteins | sample 1_2617_0518_D_FD_203652 | JGI IMG/M metagenome (GOLD analysis project Ga0326512, IMG submission 203652) | Bovine rumen microbial communities from UC Davis, California, United States - 1_2617_0518 | ecosystem: Host-associated > Mammals > Digestive system > Stomach > Rumen | place: USA... | reverse complement strand
TTTGAATCCAAGTATGGATCGTCAGAATCAAGAATAAATGTCTCAGAAGCTCCAGCCGCAATAGTAGAGAATGTTACAACTCTATCAACTGCTGAACTACCTCTACCACCATATCTTGAAACAGAAATATCATGGGCTCCAGTGTTCTGGATAGTCCAAGTTCCTGTTGCTTGGTCTGCAAATGTTTGTCTGAATCTGTAGTTAACACCTTGTAACAAAGAAGAGTCAATAGAAACATGTCTTGTAGAATCAACTGTCAATGGAAGAATGTTGTAGTGCATAGCGCCCAATGCGTTCTCTACTAATGTCTCACAATTATCAACAATGTATTGCTCTAAACCGTCTGTGGCTGTGCTAATTGCGTTAGCAACTTCTATAGACTCACCAGAACCAGTAATTAAACCAGTAACAGCCTTAATAACGAAGAATACACCTGTTTGTTTACCGTGTGTTGTTGTTCCATGCCTTCCACTTGAGATAGCACCTGTATTGTTTGTATCTGTTCTATCAGAATATGGATCACCACCCCAACCACCTGGTCTGCTATATGAAGCATCACCACGTCTAGAGGATAAAGTCATTGAGTGTTCATGTTCACCAACTTGGTCATCCTTAAACTGACCTAATGTATAAACATCATGCTCAGCAATATCTGTTCTGTCAGAAGTACCAATACCTACTAATGTGGACTCTCTCAAATCAGGAAGTCTGTTTGAGCCTAACAATAAATAAAGCTCTGGATATTGAGCAGTGTCATATTGGCTTCCATCACAAGGCAAGAAACCAACTGGAACCTTAACCGAATAAATAGGTATAATAGTTCCAATAGGCAAACCGCTTCCATTAGAGCCCGCTATGTTTTCTAATTTATTATTTACTTTTCTATAAAGTCCCATCTTATTTTAGCTCCTCTTTCTATATCCAATAACTTTGTAAACACACTCACCACCAGAAACTGATGTAACAACATCTGCTGTACTGTTGAACTTAAATTCCCTATACTCTGAACTATACCCAGGAAGTAAAATAGACCAACTTCCTGTTGTAGTTAAACAATCAACAATCTGCTCATGAGTGAATTTCATTACTGGTAAGCAATCACTACTTATAGAAGCGCCTCTTCTTGCATAGAACCAAATCTCTTCATAATTCAATAATGAATCAGTAAATTGAGTATTAGCAACAACAGCCTGAGTATATGTATTAGCAGCTTCTGCCAAAACCGTTTTGTCATTTACTATGGCGTTAACTGCATCTGTGGCATAAGTTCCGATATTGTCTTGAATGTCTTGCTCTAATAGAGATGTGGCATTTGTAATTGCATTTGTTACTTCTGATGCTTCTGTAGATGATGTTTCAATTCCACTTACTGCTTTGATATACTGAAGTGTTTTGTAATACCAAATCTTTACATAACAGAATTGAATTAAATACCAGTTTGTATAATCACCAACAGTTCTGTTAATGTTAAACTTGTCGCCTTTCTTCAAATAAATTACTTGGTCTGCCCAGGAATCTTCTCGTCTTATAGGATATGTTTCATGTGTTCCATCAGTATGAGTAATATGAATATAACACCAGTCATCCAAATGAATTTGCATAAAACCATCGTAAGGCATTTCTGTTGGAAACAATCTTAGCTGGTCTGCAGCTGTATAAGGCAACTGTTCTGCTGAACCTGGATAAGCATCTGAGTTTGTCTTAAACCAGTCTGGGTCTTTGTCAATAATAGATGTATTTGGAGTATAAGGAAGAACATTCGTATTTCCCAGATAAGCATAAAGCAATGGGTATTTAGTCAAAAGCTCATCATCTGTTCCTGTTGTATCTCTTCCGTCTGCTAACAAATAACCTTGAGGAGTAACAGAGTTATCTTTCATAGCTAAATAAGAACCAACCACCTGGCCATAGCTTTGCATCAAGTTTGCAGCATATTCATCTAAGTCAGCCTTAATGGCATCTTCCATATCTTTTGAGCCAATAGCATCCTTAGTAGCAATGATATGGCCTTCTTCGATGTTGTCAATATCCAGTTGAGCATCATCGATACTGTCGTAAACTAGAAGTTCTGGTTTGTCAATCGGGGTTTTATCAACCGCCTGTCCGTTTCTTTTGATTATAAATGTCTGCATGTTATTCCTCTGTAAAGTAAGTTACTCTTGCCTTGTACAAGTGTATTTTATCACCATGATACGTATCATTAGCGATTCCAGACGCTCCCACACCAGAACCATCCTCGTTTTGCGCTTCGTCTACGGTTGGATTCTCGGAATCCTCTGGTATCCAACAATCCTTGCTGTATGTCGCCGTATAAGCTGTCGCCATGCGGGTAAGTCCGTTTGCGTTCGTCCACGGCTGCTCGTCATGGCTGAACTCTGCGTTAATGGCTCCGTCGGGAAGCTTGTATACCCATTGAACGTCGTAGAGAATATTATTAATATAGCCGTTGTATCCTTTATCTTTTTTGTAATACACGCCGTTAAAGTACAGCAATTCAACGCTATGAACGATTCTGTTTACTCCTACGAGCATGTTATTACGCTCTCCAATTACGACAAGCGCACCGTCAGGGATATACCCTTCCTTTCCCTTCTCGATAAGAAGTGCCTGTTCGCACTCAGTTTCTGTATCAAAATACGCTACAGTACCGTCTGAGCCTCCGATTTTTTTTAAAACTCCCTCGCTTTCGTTTCCCGCATAAAACCCATCTTCATTAGAATAAATAATATTTTTGATATTTTCTTCTGGCAATTCTTCTACATACTTAATAACATCAGGAATGTCAGTCACAACGGATAACTCTGTTAGTGTCTGGGCAGTGCCGTCTCCGATGTAATAGCGTCCGTTACACTTATAAATCCTTGTCTGAATATCGGGCGAGACTGGGAGTGTCTGCACGGTCTTGACGGTATCAAAGACCTTTCCTGCGAGCGTACTTACGGCCCCCTCCACTGTAGTCTCGGAAATGCCGTCTATCGAAACTGGTGAGGACATCGTTTTTGACTGTTTCTTAGTGTCCAAATCGCTGAACGCAGAATAAACGGCACCGCTTGTCACATACTTGTCATCTCCGCTCGCCACGGCTGTGGAGCGTCCGTAATTTTCAACATCACCCAGTCCGACCTGACTTTTAGTTACCTCGTGCGGGTTATTTTTATTCGTGATATGCGCCATCAGGCTTGATATGGCTTTCTTGATTTTTCCAATGATTACCTTTAAGGTGTCTCCCTCTGAAAAGTTCTCAAGCTCAGAAGCTTCAGTAATTGTCGGGGTTTGATTATCTGTCGTAACATTCGGGACATTGCCAAGTCCAATGTCAGCCTTTGACAGCCCGTGTGGATTAGTCTCACTCTCCGTCCCCGTTCCCCTCAACTGGGAGTGGTCGTAAGCGATTTTTCCCCGATCCCCCCGGTATGCGTTTGACGCAGACTCTCCTATGACAAGGCTGCTGCCAAGACGGGCCCAGCCGTTACCGCTCCACATGTACTGAAAATTCTTAGAGCGGGTTTCGCCTATATCAAGATAAACAATATGGGCTTCAGGGGTCGCAGGTACCGTATGCTCCGCATCCTCATAAACCTGAATGTCGGTCACATTTCCGAACTCATCAAACGCAACATCACCGTAAGCAGGGCGGACATCATCAGCACCCCCAGGAATCTGAGACATCGGGATTTTACCGTTCTCATCAAGTTCTGCGACACCGTTATTTGCACCTTTCAGTGCCATATCCATTTTCTCAACGACGCGATAAGACGGAGCCCCCTCTGAATTTCCAGCGAAAACCCCTGCCATTGTATTTATCTGTAGCTGAAGGGCAGCATCTTCAGTGATGCGTGCCTGAGTCTCATCGTTAATGAGATTTTTCTTTGTGACGGATTTTACCTTCCCGTCCGCAGTCTCGACTATAAGCCTGTCGGTATCTTGCGTGACATCGGCCATATCCAATTCGTCTATTGTTACTCTTTCTATGTCAGCCATACCAAAATAATATCTTCAATAAAAGCCGATGTTAAATCAGACCTCCTGAATAACGATATGATGAATGTAAGCCATAAGTTTCTTTTTCAGCTTGTAAACATCCGTCCGCATACCTTGCAGTCTCTCTTTTTTTGAGTCAAACATTATGCCGTCCGAACTTCATATTCCTATCATTTACTCCTGTTTTCAGGTACATGAGATATGGCAAGATAGCTGCCATCCCTTTAGGGTGGCTGGTGAATTGCCATATTATCCTTGATTTTTTATATAATTTTGTAATGTCTTCTCTGAAACATCTCCAATAGTTGAAATAAAATAACCTCTAGTCCATAAATAATGCTTCCCGCTCCAATAATATCTGGACAAATAAGCATTATGTTTTTTCCATAAATCATAGGTGGAAACAGATTTCAGTTTATTTATCATTTTATAAATTACTGTTGTTGGAGTTGCCGTTATAAGAAAATGAATATGGTCTTTGTCTATCTCCATAGTCTCTATATGCCATTTATCCTGTAAAGACTCCGCTCTTTTCATTGAATTTAAAACATCATCTCTGATATTTGTTAAGCATTTTGTTCTGTATTTAGTAGAGAAGATAACATGGTATCTTAGTTTGAATTTTTCGTGATTCAATGTTTCATATTCACTCATAAATATAATTTATAAAAAGTTAGTATATTTTGCAATATTTACTCAAATAGTATTTGCTTTTTTCTACTAAGTTTATTATATTAAAGATATGCGTGAGACACGAGAAGAGAAAAACAAGCAGATTGCTCAGACAATAAAGGCTACCTATGAGAAAAGAGCCTCTCAGGTTTGTCGTGTCTTTACAGTAAAGATTCAGGATAATCAACTGTCTAAAGTTCAAAGAGAACAGTTGAAAATGATTTTTGTAGAAGCAAAGTGGTTAAAAAATTCAATTCTTGCTTGGACAAAAGAAAATCCAGAAAATAAAGTTTGGGATTACGATACAAAGAAGAAGACCATCATTCATAAAGATAAAGATATGAATGATGTCGAAGTTGAATTGAAATATATTCCTGCCTCTGTGAAGCAGTGTGTTCAATCAGAAATGATTTCAAACATCAGGACAATCATTACATTGCAGAAGAAAGGCTTCCAGTCTGGCGGGCATCTCAAGTTTGTAAAAGAAGTCTCATCTGTCAATTTCAAACAGTATGGGAAAACCCATAAGATAATATCCTCAAAAAGAATTAAGTTACAGGGTATATCAGGTTCTCTGATGGTAAACGGACTTAAGCAGTTCTTGAATAAAAATCTTGAATATGCAAATGCAAAATTACTGAATACACCGCAGGGATATTACGTTCAGTTCACGACTTATGTAGATAAATCGAAGATAGCAAATAAACAGACCAATGGTAAGGTTTTAGGTATAGATTTTGGATGCGAGACATCCTTCACTACAAGTGAGGGTGAAAAAATCGAAGCTTCAGTTCAAGAAAGTGAGCGTATCAAGCGTCTTTCATTAAGAATGAACAAACGACAAAAGAAAGGCTCAAAGAACTGGTGGCGGACAGTGCATCTGTTACGAAAAGAATACCAGAAACTTACCAACCAGAAAAACGACCTTGCCAACAAACTTGTTGCAAAATTCTCTGAATATGACACTGTTATTATTCAGGATGAACAGCTTAGTAATTGGCATAAAGGCAATCACGGAAAGAAAATTCAGCACTCAGTATTAGGAAGGGTAAAATCAAAGCTTCTTCTTAAGTCTAATGTAGTAGTCCTGTCAAAGAATTGTCCTACGACAAAATTGTGTACAAAATGTGGACGATGGCATGATGAAATGAGCGTTTGGAACAGGATTTTCAAATGTGGCTGCGGAGTTGAAATGGACAGGGATATTCATGCGGCTCAGAATATGGTCTGGTTTTATGAAAATAAAGTAGGTGTGGGACGCACCAATTTTAAGCGTGTGGAGATTAAAGCACTTGTATCAGAGGCTCTTGCTTCTGGTATCAAACTCGAATCTGTGAAGCACGAAGCTGACAGGCTTTAGCCTGTCAGTAGTTCACTTCCTTAATATCAAAGAACTTTTTCTGCCCCAGTTCTCCCGCGTGTTCCCATTCCTCAAACGCACCCCTGCTGTTTTTCCAGTCAGGGAGAAACAATACGGCCTCGCAGACATCCTGCATTGCCCGGCTTGTCTTCATGTAATCTTCCCAAGAAAATCCCGAATAATTACCGAGATTCGCTGGATTCATCACGGAATGACCGAGTTTCGCAAGCTTTTTCTCGGCTTTGCGGAATTTTTTCTTGTAGTGCTTGTCTCCAGTTATTTTCCCTGCAATATAGATTTTCATTTCAACTCCTCGATTTCTATGTCAACACGGGAATTCCCCCTGTCATATTCATCATTGATTATTTTTCTAGGAATAATTTTCCAGTTATCGTCTTCAAGTATTCCTGCATCTACGAGGGTATCAAGAATAGATGACAGCTGATTATCAGAATCGCGTCTTACCAAATCGCCATGCCAGAATGTAAGTGTCAGCCTTACTTTTACGCCGACAAAACTGTGTATCTTTTTTGTAAGTAACAGATAGTTCAATTCAGACACTACGGCATTGTGCCATTTCATATATCTCTGATTGGGAAAACTTCTGCCACTCTTTGTATTTATTCTGCTGTTTTTTTTCGATGGAGTTTCACCCTGTAATGTTATTTTCATCGAAGAACAGTGTAGGGGAGAAAAAATCACCGCTTAACATTAAGGTCACTATTTTTGCGACCTAAAATACGGTATGCGAAATACAGGCAATGAAATACTAAAAAAAACGCTCCTTCATTACATAAACCTTGAATACTATGCGAACTCACTTGACGAGGAATTCCAGACGCTCCTTGAAGAATTGCAGGAACGCTGTAATAAAGCCATTGAATCACAGAAAACAATCAGCACAAAAGCAAGCTACACGGCTATTTACAGGATAATCAAGGAGGAGGTAGATAAGTTTCAGAAAGAGTTTGAGGAACGCCTTGAGGAACAGGCAGAGCTGATAATGAACCAGGAGACAGAGTTCCTTGACGGTCTTTATAATGAACCAACTGAAAAAAACACGGAGGAGAAGGGCGAGTCCACAAACTCCGTCGCGCTCACATTCAGCGGAGTTACCCTTTCAAAAGTCCTTTTCTCCCCGATAGACGGGAGGGACACAGCAAAACAGTTCGCGGAGCGGACGGGAAAAAATATACTCCGCTCTTACGACACGCCGCTGAGGGCAGGGTATCTCTTCGGGCAGAAGTCAGAGGAAGTGACCGCGCAGGTCTCAAGCCAGATGAAGCAGGTCGCGCGGGGTATGCAGAGCGGGATTCTTACAGCGATACCGTCATTCGCAAAGACAACTGACAGGATAGTGTTCTTAAATAACAATGTTGAAGTTGTATGGTGCGCCGTACTTGATGGACGAGGTTGCATAACCTGTTATTCGCTCAACGGCCTGCATTTCAAATCAGCTTCACTTGCCCCTGCGATTCCGCATAACCGATGCAGATGTGTGCTCTGCCCAGCAAAGGATATTACTGAACCGTTACCGACCTACGAGGAATATATCGAAAGTCTTTCAGAAGATGAGCAGTTGCATATTCTTGGCAGAAATCGCTATGAGTTATGGAAAAATTACGACATTGAGTTAAAGCAGTTCGTGAACAACGGAACGGTACTTCCTGTGGAAAAGTTAAAAGAAAATCTTGCAAGTTTGCAGAAAATTTCTAACGGAACTAGCAAAAAACTGATAACAGCTACAAAAGAAGAAGTTAGAAAATTCCTTTCCGATGCAATAAATACTACTGATGATTATAGAATAAGTTTAGGAAATGTCAGTGATTCTGCAAGAGAAAGAATAAAGGACAAAACTGGATTTGAAGTAAATAGAATCGTTCTTGACAGCAGTGAAATCAGACACGCAATGAAGAAAACTGAACATCATATCGTTCTTTCCGACCTTGAGAATATTGACAGCATTATCAATACTACAACGATAATAAAACTTGAAGAAAAAAAACACCAAAACAATTCGGTCATAAGATTTATCGAGGAAAAAGAAAATGGTATCAATTTGTTAATGGAATACAGAAGCAAAAAAGGTGATTTATCTTTGGTAACGGCTTATAGGGTAAAGAAAGAAAAAGGGCAGACGCATTGATGTCGCCGCTAAACGACCCCAAGCCAAACGTCCGAAACGCTTCATACCTCTAACTATTAGTATACCCTGTTTCCTATATTTGTCAATAGATTTCAAAAACGCCTTTTTAATCTCCATTTTTATCCGTGCCATAATCCCTGTTTAGGAGCTTAATTTATGACAAGAATGACGGATTACGGACTTCACGCGATGCTTCCAGACGGGGAGCATATCTATTACGGCTATGACGAGAAGCCTGATGTGGCGACAGGAAAAGCACTAGCCATTTGTACGGGGGGGGGAATACGATACATACCGCTGACGACACTGAGAAAACATGAACATTTACTTAACATGAATATCGGCGGGGTTATAATGCACCCAATAGAGGACAGCCTTACATTTACAATCGAAACTTGGTTTGAAAAATCTGGAAGCGGATCTTCTGGTCCAATACATTATATTGAAGGAAATTCTTACCTGAAATTTAATTGTGACACAACAGAAGAAGTAACAATAGATTCATTTGATTATATAACGACATTAAATGGCGAAGGGGTGTCAAAAATATACTCAAATACACTTTATTTAATGAATCCCAATAGCGCTCGTATAGCGCCTCCTCCCAATTATTTTAAATACCAAGGAGAATCTTCTTTTCAGCAAGTTGAATGGGAACTCCCCAGTACCAATACGGGAAAACATGATTATTATACTTTTCAGAAATATAAATAAAAAAAACAGGCTCTCGGTTACGAGAGCCTGTTCAGTTGTTAAGTAATCTTTAACTACTGAACATCTTCGATTGTAAGTTCTGCCGTTACATTGCAATTGTGAACGATTACCAGAGAAGAAATAGGGTAGGTCTGCAAGAGCTGATTGAACAGCTCCTTTGTCTCCGCAAGGTTTCCCGCGAAAGGCTTGCCCGTTCCCTCGTCAAGCACATACACATAAGATGTAGTGCCGTTTTTCCTAAGTATCGAGTACATACTGTGCCTCCGTATTTTCAGTTTTAATCAGAATACGCAAGAAAAATATACGGTTTAAATCGCTCCCGAAACCGATCTTCTCAGCCCGCCCGATGGAGCCTGCTGTCACGCTCAGCGATACGCTTCTTGAACGCCTCGTATATATCCATCGCCGAGTTGCCCGAAAGATTTTCCTGGTCAATCAGGAATATGAAATCATCGTAGTTCATGTCCGGGTCAATGAGTTCCTGCTGCTTCAAGATATAGAATACACAGTAAAGCGGGAACTTGCCCTGACCAGAAATGTTTGCAATAGAGTTGATGATGTTAGGGTCAAGGCTCATTGTCTCATAGTCATAGTTCAGGTGGATTTCAACCAGCCCGCCATAACCGTTCCATTCCTCATATTTCTGGACGAGCCATGACAGCTTGCCGCTAAAATTACGGGCCAGCGTCGCCAGTTTCGCGTTCTCGCCGCTCCTGTGCACATACGCGCTCTCGGCAGTCTCGCTGGTCTTCTTGTCGGGCGCAATGTTCTTCATAAACAGGCCCGCAATCTGTGCCTCTATCTTGTCAATCGCCTTCTCACAGTGTTCCAATCCCTCTCCTGAAAAAGAAAGCACTCCGAACCTTGCGTCGGGATTCTCCTCTGTCAGGAACGCGTCTCCGCCGAGCGTGATGTCATCATCCTTATCGTCTTCTTTCGGTGTATAGCCCGTGATATACCCTGTCGGAACGGTCGTCATGTGGACACCGTTCACATAATCAGCCGTAAGCTGATAGTGGTGCACATTGAGCATGGCAAGGTCAAAAAGAGGCGGTTTCTCAGGTTTCTCGTAAGGCAGGAGCACAATCGGGATATAATTTATTTCCTGCTCCTTTCCGTTCACGGTCACGAAAACAGGAAATTCCTCCACATCCATCCTCACGGTCTTTGTTTTGTCATAATCATCATACACGGGGGTATAGATTTTCTGAACATATACGCCGCGCTCATTGAGCATCAGTACCCTGTACCTGTCAAAATGCTCTTTTTCAAATTCATTCTTGACACGGCAGCCTTTCTCTTTCAGTACGACAAGCTTAAGCTTCTTAATGCCTGAAAAATTGTCGTAATCCCAGTTTATGATTGACTCGGCAGGGTAATAGGTAAGATACGGCCTGATTCCTTTCCTCTCAGCCTCCAGCTTGCTCATTCCGCTTCCGCCTTTCGGAATGTCAAGAAGCATCGCCCCGAATCCGGTCTTAAGCAAATCCCATGCGGCATCTGAAACAAACTGATAGAGGGAAGTCCCCTTTCCGTCAACATCGTCAAGTAGTCCGCTCTGCCTGAACCCGTCATCACACATTACGGTAGGTGCACGGCGGAAAATCATCGCATGCTGAATGCCATGAGCTGCCCCAATGAAATTGGAATAAGGAGTACGCATCTTAAAAGCCTCATAGCGTCTGGTACGGCCCTCACAATCCTTACCGCTTGCCATCGGCAGATATTTCTCGCCTTTTTCCTTGACTACATCCTCTCCCTCGATTGTCTCCCGGCATATAGCCCATCTGTCTACCTGTCTCGCATACGACTCACACTCGTGCATGACAGGAAAATTCATACTCTCAAATGCCATATCTCACCTCGCTAGAACCCGTACACTTTCGGGCGGTTCAATCCCCAAGATTTTCTAATTGGTTTCAGATAGCACAGCAGATAAGCCGCCGCATCCGATATATGGTCAAGTCCCGAAGACTTGTCTGTGTCCTCTCCGTTATCCTTGTAGCAGTAGCCCTCCAGAGCTTCCTTCAGCTTCTTGCACCTTCCACGGGCCATAAAACAGTGACGCTCTCCCTTTGCGTTAAGGAAAGCCGTATTGACGGCATTGAACTTGTCGCGGGAAGAATAGGGAGCTTTCGGACAGCAGACGCGGAAACGGTTTCGCCTTAAAATCTCATAGTCAGTCTCACCAACGGCAGCCGAAGTCTGCCTTTTCCTACAGGTCGGGTCAGGGTAGGCGAATATGTCTGCTTTCGGAAATTTCTTTCTGATAGAGTTGCAGAGAATCTGCGTGTTGGAGTTCGGCTCGACAATCTCATCAAAGAAGATGACATCCTCGCCCTGCTTTACGGCAATCGCCGCCGTCATAGGATTCACATTGAAGTCGATTCCCACATGAACATCCACGCTTCCTTTTCCCCAGCTCTCATCAAGGTCTATAAGGTTCTGCTCGCGGTCGAACATGTCATATACGCGGGAAGCAAGGTTCTCAAACGAGGCAAGGTATTCCTGAGCGAACATCTTCGGAGACATCTGCCTTTTTGATGCCTCAATTTCCTCCGGGTCTACATTGCCACCCTCAAGGGTAGTGAACTGAAATGCAGCCCAGTCCTCATCTTCAAGAGCTTCCTTGTACATCTTGTAGAACCAGTTGTAGCCTTTTGGAGTTGAGACAAGGATTGCGTCACCCTTCTTGTCAGCGAGGGCAGGACGAATGATTTCCCATACCCCGTCCTTCATAAATCCGCATTCGTCAAGAATCACGCGGTTAAGTGAAGAACCTCGTAAATGCTCAGGATTATCAGCCGTAACAACATAAAGGATTGAGCCGTTTATGAACTTGTAGGCCTTATCCATTTTGTTGACTTCAGAAACCCATTCTTTAGGCACATTCTTCGGAAGCCAGTCATCCCACATGATTTTCTTCGCCATGTCCCAAGTAGGGGCTACATACCAGATGACTGAATTTGGAACTGAAACCTGCTCAAGAATGGCAGCCCCTGAGACAAAAGATTTACCGAATCGTCGTCCGGCGTTTACTATCTTGAATCGGTGCGGGTCGCGGAGGATAGTAAGCTGAGGTTTTGTAAGTCGGAAAGGTATTCCTGCCATTACTCGTCCTCCGCGTCAGCTATCATCTCGGAGCCGTCTTCAAACATGATTCCAAACTTCGCAGGCCCGTCATAATCGTCAGGATCATCCTCAGCCCGTGAGGCTTTTTCCGTAATCTGCTCCAGCGTATCTCCTCGCTCGGCGAATATAATTGCCGGAATCTCGTGCTTGTTTTCCTGTTTCTGAACTGGTGCGCGGCCAAAAAGTCTCTCCGCAATCACTTTTGCAGCCGATGTCGCGTCCTTGTCGCTCTCCGCGTAAATTGCTGTTTTGTAAAGCCTGTCAACTACAGCCTGCCATTGGGTTGTTTTCTCGCCGGACAACGGCGACTCAACATACTGATTCGCCGCATACGACATGGCATCGGCGAGTGCTTTCTTGGAGCCTGAGTAAGGTTTGTTGTTGATTTTGTTTGTAGGTGAAATGATTCCCATCGGAATCAAGGATAGAATTAAAAAAAACAGACCTTAAACGAAAAAAGGCACGGAATGTTCCGTGCCGTCTCTTTACGCCTCTTTTTTCTCAGGAGGAGGATTCTTCTGCTGCTCGCTCCAGCTCATCTGCAAGCGGAGAATCATGTCAAAGCTGTCCTTTGCGGGAAGCTCTCCCAATGCCCTGAGAATAAGGTTCGTGTCCTTCTCATTAAGTTCTATCGTCATAGACAGAAGCATAAGGGAAAATTACAAATAGCTTAAAATTTGAAAAAAAAGCCGCGCTGGGGATTCAATGCGCGGCAGGGGAGGTAGTAAATGCCAAATAGATTAACCTGATATTATCGCAATCCCGTTTTTAATTCAAGGTCTTAATTTTTTTTTTCATTTTTTTAGGAAAACATTTAAGCTCTTTTTTTTTCTGACTTACTCTTACATCGTTGGAAGTAAACCACCCAACTTTTGAAAGACACGAACTCAATTCCAGAAACCTTTATGATGCAGGTTTTGTCGAATCGTCTGTTCGTGTGCGATTCAGCGGGTGGTTCCGCAAGGCAAAGCCTCTGTCATAAAGGTTTTTGTTTTTTGGTGGTTATTTCCAACCGATTCGTAATCCTAACGGCACGGCTCCGCGAAAACGGAGAGAGCGACACTTCCATACGAATTGAAACTTAACGGCAGTACCTCGTGTGAAGGCCAATTTTGCAATAGAGGATAGTCCGAGAGAAAACTTCGGCGGCAGCCAATAACCCGGAGAGAAAACCGTAAAAATCTGCCGCGGGCGTACCAGACGACAACGCGTGATGCGACTTGGGAACCCCGTTTATCTTAACGGACAAAACTGCACCAGTAGAGGCTTGAAAGGTAGACACGCTGGGCAAAGGTCTTGTAAGAGATTAGAGTCACACCCGTCACTGACGCTTACACGCTCGGTGATACCACTAAATGTGAGTAGTTAGCCATAGGGAAAAAACACGAAAAAAAATCGTGCGGATTCCCTAGGGCTGTCTACGCACTAGTCACCTAATCGGTGACTAGAAGAGGAAAGGAAGTCTGAGGGATTGTCGGAAGGGGAAAGTTGAAAGGTTGTCAAAAAAGAGAGTGCATGAACTCTTCTTCGCGGAGCGTAAGCGTAGCGACTGACGAAGCGATAGCGTAGTCAGTCAATCTTTACATAAGGAGAAGCTAAATGATAATCACGGAATCTTGGTTAAGGGACAATATGAACGGTGGAATCGGAGTGACCGCAAGGCAGCTCCGTGCTTTGGGATTATCCTGGCCACCTCAGAAAGGTTGACTCAAAGGAATCCTCGGTAAAGAGATAACCGAGGAGCAGAAGGCAGCCTTTGAGAAAGGGAAAAAGACTGACAGCAAGAACACAGAATTTTCTTCTTCCCAGAATACTTCTTCCAAAGGAATGTCATTCGATGTAACAGAAATTCTTACCCTTACGAAAAATCTTTCTGTAACAGAATTTAAAGATACGCCTCTCGCCAAATACGGTTATCTGAATATTCAGCCAAATGTATGTGTTCTTTGCGGAATATCACTTAAATCAGTAGTCAGAGAAGATTTTAGAAATGACATTCAGCTTGTGTCTGTATGCGATGATTGTCTGAACCGTCTCGATAAGGAAACGATAAATGATACTGTCCCACCTGTAAAAAAGGCCGTTGTTGAATTTCAACCAGTACATAACCTTACCTTTGATGACATGAGATTATGTCCTATACAGACGAGGGCTTGAAAATTTTCTTTTTTTTTAAAATTGAATCGATACTTTGAAATTGCAGGAAAAACGGGTTTTTATTTTATGAAATCTATTCTGTCCCTTGGCGGGAAGCGAATCGTGAAAACAGTCTTTCCATTTGCGTTTGACACTGCGAAATCAGAATGACGCAATATGTTCATTCCTACAACAAAATCATGCGGGTTATCATCATTCGTTATCTCTACAATTTCAGGAACAAACATAACATAGTCATCAATCCATATCTCACCTGCGTATACCCTTGCAAAAACATTTTTGTCCGTTGCCGTATTGATATACGCCTCACGCACTATCGTCAACTACCCCCACCTGAAAGAGGGGGCTTATAGTTTCTAACCTACAATTTTATTTATAACTTAATACCCAGTCTACCGAGCAGCCGAGTTTGTGACAAATATCATAAATAGTCCGAATAGACAATGGCCTATCATTGCGTAATTTTGTCCTTGTCTCAGGCGTAAGCCCTTTAGCCTTGTAATGACGCTCCCTTGAAGATGTATACCCTTTCTCAATGCCCCTTGATTTCAGAGATGCTTTAAGAGCCTCCTCGCCAAGTCCGCTTACAAGCCCGTTCCTTCTCCTGTATGGCTCTATGCTATCAAGCAAATCATTCGCATTTTTTAATCCGTCAGTTTTGCCATCATTTACTTTCGCAAGAAATCCGTCTATCAGTTCCCACAACGGAGCATAGGTCAGTTCACCTTTTGATTCATCAGGTGGGGTATATTCCCTTTTATGTGAAGCGAACCATTCTGTCTGCATAGCATTCGGCTCTATCCCCTTGAAATCGACCACTTCTGACACAGGCACATTTAACGCCCAAGCAATACGAGCCAGTATGTCTGTCTTTGGAAAAACCCAGCCCGTTATAATCGCGGATATTTTTGACTGCGTTATTCCGACATCTGCGGCAACATATTTCGATGCCGTTTTCTTTTTCGTTATACATTCCTTCAGTTTTGAGAAATCTACAAGCGATTCATAATCTATATCAGCCATAAAAAACCCGTAATTTTTGATACTTTTTAATGTTTTTCCGTTATTTTTATTTCCAAATAACATTTGGAGTATACAATCTAATTTTATTCCTGTCAATGTTTTTCGAGTAATTTATTACTTATCTTGACATTCTACAGAGGCGTTCCTAAGTTATGAAAGAAAGCAAATAATGATCTTTTCACTAACTAACTGTCTATATTTTTTATTCTTTCCTCTTATTTATTGTGTCATTATTTCCCTATCTTATGTGTCATTTTTACCCACCCCTTGAAAAAATCCTTTTATCGCTAGAGGGGATAAGGAGCGCCTTTCCAACTTTTCGCACCCCCTCTGGGGGGATAATACACGCTCCAGGAGTTTAGAAAAAAAATGTAAAAAAAATAAAAAATATTTCAAAAAACACTTGACATAAAAAAATAGCCATGGTATATTTTAATCATGGAGGGGCAAGAAAAGCCCTAAAGATAAAAAAAGCCGACAGAGGGCAAGAGAAGTTAAGGATATTTTATACACTTCTTTTCTATCTGTCAGACAACGGCAAGAGTAAAACTTGAATAAAACCTAGTCACAAGGCTAGTAACAAAAAACAATAAAGGCGGATATATCCGCAAGAGGTAAACCATGAAAAAGACACTTGAAAACGCTAGAAAAGCGATAATCACTAACACTGAAAAAGAGAGAATTCTTGAACAGTCGGAAATTCTTTCTAACAAATTGACGGAAAAAGAGAAAATAATAGCCGACTATCTTTTTAATGAATTGATAGCGACTAAAAAAATCGGCATCGGCTATCAGTTCGGATTAAAGAGATTTAATGCTATGTTTATAAATTGGACTAATGGCAAGACAACGGAAAAGGCTAGCATTATTCCGACTGTTAAAGAAATTTCCAACGCTTGCAAGTCTCTTTATAAACAGTGTAAAGAATTTGAATTCTTTCCGATTGTAAGGACTAATTCAGACGGGGCAATCATTATAGATTGTATCAAATGGACTGAAGAATTCTACACGGAAAAGAAAGAGGGAAAGGCAAAAGAAAAGAAAGAAAAGCCCTTTGAAATTGATTTTGAGTCTTTGTCTCTTGCCTTGCGTGAATGTGACAACGAATGCTTAATAGACATTAAAAAAGAGATTGAGGAAATCTTGAAAAGCCGTGTAAAACTTGTAAAGAAATCGGCTTAAAAAGTCTGTTTATCGGATGCCCTTTAACAGAGGGCATCTATATAAACGGATTTTTGAAAGTCTTTTGATAGTCTTGAAAGTCGCTTTTTAAGTGGTTTTTAGGGTTGTGAAAAGATTAGTAAAATTTTCGGGGCGGTAAAAAATCGCTATCGCCTTTAATGTTCTTTGATTGCGTAAAATAAAGCCCTTACAAAGTGTCTACACTTTGGAGAGTTACACACTTTGTAAGGGAGAGAGAAACAAAGAATTGTTTCACGATATTTATATTATCGTTTCACACTTCTTTTTTCAATCCACTTTATTTTTTATCAGTCTTTCTTTTTCGGAATTCTCACCCTTCTTTTTAAGGTTTTCGGGAAGTCCTGCACGATGCGGATTTTATCGGAAGTCATAGAAACGAACGGAAGGAAAGACAAAAAACGGTTTAAGTGCTTTTAACCGTAGGGAAAAACAGAAAGCAAAAAACACTTTCAGAAAGTGTTTTCGATTGCAAGAAGATTAGCACGATGCTTTTTAAGGTTTCGGGAATGTCTTTACAGTGCTAAAGGCTACCTTAAAAAGACGCTTTGAGAATTTTATTAGCAATTCCCGACATTTTCAGAAAGTGGAAAACGAAAAGCAAGGTAGATTTACAATCGAATTTTGCTTTTCGGTCAATCAGAAAAACAACGAATGAAAAGCCCGATTGTCGCTTTTAAGTGGTAGTCGGGCTTTTTGATTGGTTGCTTTTTAGCAATGCCGGATTTTTCGGCAAGGGGGAAATAATGCCTAACTACTGTTTGAATTATCAGCTTGATTTTGCGGTATCTCTTTTTAAGGATGCCTTCAAGAAGTCAAAGGAACTCCAGAGAAAAGACAACGCTAAAAAATGGGCGTCTATGGCCCTGGAGTCTTCACAAAAAAAAGCCATGAGAATGGCAAGGGGGAAATAATGTCTGAAATTGTTTTCAATCTGATTCTTGCGACGGCTTTAATAGCTCTTGTTTTCGGTTGTCTTTCTCTTGTTTGTGCATGGAGTGTCGGCGGTGAGTTTTACATCACGGCAAGCAAGGGAAGAAGAAAAAGTTTTTTTGAAAGGCTTTTTGACGGTCTCGAAAAAATGGGGGAATTTTAAAATGATTAGTGACGAAATTTTTGAGTATATCACTGTCGAGGAATTCGAGAGAATTCTTAACGGTGATTTCTTTTCTGAGACAACTCTTTAAGGGGGCGTTTTATGAGTCATCTTGAATTTGACAAAAAAGAATTCCGTTTCTCGCTTACTGGCGACTGCATCACGGTTTTTTGTGACGGTGTGAAAATCTATCACAAATTTTATGGAACGCATGAGGAAGCCAAAAAGGCTTTCTTGAAAATCGCTTAGTTTTTGAGGTTTTCCATGAATAACGGCAACTTTCAGAAAATCATCAGATTCAAGGATAAGCACGGCAAATTACATAGCTATTTTGCTACTTATCGGGATTTCACGATTCTTCCCGAACAATGGGAAGAGATTCAGAAAATTATCAATTCTTAAGGCTTGCTTTTACGGCAAGCCTTTTTTATTGGAGGTCTAATTATGAAAACACAGATTGAACTTTTGAAAGAATGGAATGACTACGAAAAACAAAGTCGTGTAGCCCGTGAATTTTTCCGTGATTGGTGGCGTGATAACCTTATTTTTAAAGGTGGCACTGACAAAGGAAGCGTTGATGAGCGCTTCGGGCTTGCATACACATCTAGTTCAGATTTTGCCGCGATGTGGAACACGAATTCGGAGTATGTCTACAAGTATATGCCCGATTACGCTTTTAGGGGTATCGCTATCACGACTGAAAATGTCGTCGTCGCTTATTTAGATTGGCTTGAAGATGATTTCAAGTTTATTCTTGTGCCTATCGGAAAAATTAGGGGGTAATTATGACTTTGGAAGATTTTGAAAAAGAGTTTGAGGGCAAAGGTTTTTCCGAGCCACAGAAGGCTTATATCACCGCAAAGGCTTGGAAAGAATTTCTTGAGAAACAAGAAGATGAAGTTGCCGAGCAAATTGTCTACGAGCATAATTTCTTCTACCCGAAGGATTGGTGCGGACATAAGAAAGGCGAGCGTATAACAAGCGGTTTTGATTCTTGTGCACTTACGGCTGACCAAAAGGAATGGGATCGATTTTACGCTCTTGTTTACGCTGAATACGAGAAAAGGGGGATTGCACAAGGTTTCGGAAAGTCTCTCACTTATGAATCTCACAAGATTTTTGACAAGGCTTGCTCGATTCTGATTGATTGGCTTTTCGAGAAAGTCCACGCTGACAAAGAACTCGAAAAGAAGTTTCCCGTCACTGACTTGGATTGGGTTAAAAAACACATCGGTTATCGGGAAAAGTTCTGCGAGATTGCCATGAAAATAAAGGGGGTGGCTTAAATGAAGAAGAACAAATACATCTATTGGTGGGTCATTCAGACCTGGTATCCAAATTATGGGTGGGAAGATGTCTCTTTTTATGACAAGAAGGAATCGACTTGGAAAGATGTCATGCATGATTATAGGGAATACAAGATTGCCGAACAAGCACCGCACCGCATTATTTCCCGAAGGACATTAAACGAGGAGGAAAGCGATGAATAAACCGCAGGCAGTTAAACTTTTTACGGATTATAATAAGCCGTTTTCCGATTATTGGGCTATGCAATTAGCATGGTCTTGTTTCGTGGACGGTCTGGAGCGTGACGGACATATCTCAATGAAACAACAAGCAAATTGGGGCAATCCTTGCACTCCCGAAATATTCAAAAGATTCAACAAGAAATTCAAGGGCGGTGAGTAACCGCTCTTTTTTATTGCAAGCCAACTAAACGGCAAGGAGATTAAATTTTGTATTTGATAAATCCTTTATGCAAAAACAAAAAAGTCGTTACTTTTGACGGCTTATTTTTCCCTCATTTGTTTGAGTCTGGAGATAATTTTTACGCAGAACAACAGGGGAATAATTTGTATGTAGAGACAACTCTGTCTGAAATTGCTTTGATAAAGCAGAGAATAAGGCTTTTTGAAAGTGAGGAGTTGAAATGAAAGAGAATATCACTGTTTTACGGAATTATGAAATCAACGGGAGGTTGTACAACTTTTGGGCGGTCGGCGAATCCGATAACGGTTATCTTTGGATGGCTTGTTACGATTTTGACGGACGAATAGCAAGAGAGGTTACAAAAGAGCGATTTACATCTTTAGACGAGGCAATAAATTTTGTCAAGGAGATTGCATAATGAAAAAGATTACAGGAAAACAGGTTAAAGAAGCCGTTGAATGGCTCTATGAAAATAAATGCGGTTGCTGTCATTTTCCCCTGCTTACTGACGACAAGGGGCGTGAATGGTCTATCGTCATCGGCTGGTCTGACGGATTCGACGAAAACGAAGAAGGGTATTTCTCTGACGAAGGCTTTCATATCTGCTCAAAAATCGCCTTTCAGGAATGGAACGCAAGTATGCAGACCGATTACGACTGGGATTTTACGATGCCCTGTTATCCGAATTCAAACGACATTTGCGACACCTCCACGGACATTGCGAGGGATGTCGAGTGGGATTCCTACGCTGATTTTCTTAACAAGGAATTCAAGGATGTAACCGATTTGTGTGCTTATTTCGAGCTTGAAGAAGAGGAGGCCGCATAATGAAAAAGGTTTATGAGAACGCAAGCTGCAAGGTTTTCCCAGGATTTTACGATTCTTTGCTTTACAACCCGGACACGCTCTGCACTCTCGATTACGGACAACTTCCCGAAGGTTTCTGCTGGGAATTCGTGGAAGGCGGGTATCAGAGCTTCTGCAAAGAGACCTGTGAGGACTGGGTTTCTGCAATGCAGGACGCTCTTGAAAACTCAATATATGCAAACCATGACAACCCGCTCGGACTGAAAATCGGCAAATACTGCGGTATGTGGTCGCCGAAAGAATACAACTTCTACACGGACAAAATTCTGTTCAATGTCGAAGTCAATCTTAACAAACTGAAGGAATACTGCTGGAAAACTTGCCGTGAGGAATTCGACAAATACCTTTATGAAAATTGGTCTGACAGACCCGGTTTCTGGTCATTCGTCCCGAACTCTGTATGCGGATTTGAGTATAAGTACAAGCGGGGTAAAGACAAAGATATGCTCATCGACATTATGATTGAGTGGTATCTCTTGAAGTTTATCGACTTTCAGGATGTCGAGTATTCAGTCCTTGAAAATGACTATGAACGGCTTTATGAGAACATCACTTTACAGAGTGAAGATGATTGGTCTCTCTGGGATTTCGAGTACGACAACGAAAAAGGTCGTTATGTTCCTACGCATAAATTGGAGGTGGCGTGATGTCTTACGCAGAAGGCAAGAAAAGGGCAAGAAACGAAGCTATTGAATGGCAGAACACTTTCATCGAGGGCAAAACTTATTATTGGTCGGAAATAGCTGAATTTACAGACTATTTTTCAAAATTGGCTAAACGCTACGGACTTATCCGTGAGTTTAGGGAAAACGGAATTATTTAGACCGCTAACTATAGCGGTCTTTTTTATTGGAGGTATAAAAATGCTTAATGAGTGCAAGGTTGAAGGCAAGGTGCTTTCTATTTGGGAGACAAACAAGGGGTTCATGTCCATGAAAATCGCAGTTCCGCATCAGCATTTCGAGAACGGCGAGCGAAAATTCGTGGAGTCGATGATTACGCCGATTTTCACTGACAAGAAAAAGTTTACCGTGGCTGATGTCCTTATCGGCGACAAAGTGCGGGTAACTGGCTACATCTATAACTGGGTGCGGGTGTCGCCTGCCGGTAACACTCATCAGGAACTCAAATTCTACGCTGATGATATTGAAATCATCAGTTTCGCAAAAGGTTGATTAAGTTACAAAAGTAACTTAATATAATAAAAAGTAACAGAAGTTACCATAAAGCCGATAACGGCGAGGACGAAAAAAAAATGAAAATCGAACTTACAAAAGACGAGATTAGGACGCTCTGGGTGATGTTGATGTCGGAGCTTTCTGACGGAAACAAGGAACTCGCAATGAAATTCACAAAAGCATTAAAGGAGGCTAAATAATGACAGCAATGAATCAGATTTTACTTGAATGTACCGTTTGCGAAGATGCCAAGACTACAGAAGAAGTAACAATTTGCCCCGTGTTATACACGAGTGATTACAAAAACGCAAAAGGCGAGATTGTGAAGGAAAAGGCGTTTTTTGACATCGAACTTTACGGAGGATTCGGGGAGATGCTTAAACCTTCTCTTAAAAAGGGAAAGGAAATCCGAATCGTCGGACGCTTGAAGCAAGAACGGTATACAGATTCTTACGGCAAGGAACATTCAAAAGTCTCTATCATCGCAGAGCATATCGATTTCAAGAAAACAGAAGAGGAGCGGTATTTATGAGGCGAATCGACAAGCTGAACGGCTTGAAGGCATGGTGGAACAGACTTTGCAAGCCACAGTACAAAATCAGGATTTCGGCAGATGCGCTGAAAGCTGAGTGCCTTTCAGAATACGAAAACACAGGCTCAGTTGAAATGAGACACTATCAGTCGAAAGACGGATGCCCACACAATTTTTGGAACTAACAAGGAGAAATAATTATGGCAATTTACACATTTTCACCATTCGGATATGACGGCTCAATCGTTACGGTTGAGGCAGATTTAAGAAGAGGAATTCCCGCCGTTGACATCGTAGGTCTTGCTGACGGAGCGGTAAAGGAATCAAGGGAAAGAATGAAAGCCGCTATCCGCAACAGTGGCTTTGAGCTTCCTGCTGAGCGGATTCTTATCTCGCTCTCGCCTTGCGACTTGAAGAAGGAAGGAGCGGGCTTTGACCTGTCGATTGCCCTTGCCGTTCTCGCAGAGAAAGAAGACTATCCGAGAAGCCAGGCAGCAAAAGTCATGGTAATGGGTGAGCTTGAGCTGAGCGGAAAGCTCCGCCCCGTAAAAGCCGTTTATCCCGCACTTGTCGCCGCCGTGGAAAGCGGTATCGGGTACGCAATCGTTCCGAAAGGAAGCGAGACCGCCGTTCCGAATGGAATCAATGTCGAGTATGCCGAGGATTTGCGGGAAGCCTATGACGCTCTTTGCAGGTTTGACGAAGATGAGTGTTACGGCAACGATTCCGATGAAGAGGAGAAAGAGGAGAATACTGAAATGAAAATCGAGTTTGACGAAATCCCCGAAAACAACCTTGATTCAATCGAAGGACACAACGGATTGAAATACGCTATGGCGGTGGCGGTCGCTGGCGGTCATCATCTGCTCGCTTATGGGGCACCTGGTTGCGGTAAGACAATGACCTTACAGCACTTGCCCGAACTTATGCCGAAACTTCTTCACGAGGAATCACAGTCAACGACAAGGATTTATTCGCTTGCGGGCCTGCTCAATCCTAATGAAGGGTTTATGAAACGAAGACCTTTCCGTATGCCACATCAGACGGCAACCATTGAAGGAATGTGTGGTGGTGGAGTTCATGTAAGGCCAGGTGAGATAAGCCTTGCACACAACGGTGTCCTTTTCCTTGACGAGGCCGCTGAGTTCAGAAGTTCTGTCTTGCAGATGTTGAGAGTTCCGCTTGAAACACACTCAATCACACTTGCAAGAGCGGGAAGATGTACAATTTATCCCGCAAGGTTTCAGCTCGTAATGGCAACGAATCCTTGTCCGTGCGGTAACTACGGAAGCAAGGATAAGATTTGTCTCTGTTCTGCAAAGTCAGTCGAGATGTATTGGCGAAAGTTCAGTGGCCCACTTCTTGACCGAATCTCAATCCGATTCAATGTCGAAGATGATGAATTCAGCGGTGACGATTACTCGCTTGAAAACCTTAGACGAAGAATTAAACTCGCTTGGGAGCGACAGTACAAGCGACAGGGAAAACTCAACCAAGACCTTAACCCACAGGAAGTATTGGACTTTATCAAGACAACTGACGGAGTTAAGAGTGAATTGTCAAATCTCAATCTAAGCGTAAGAGCAACGACGAATATCTTGAAGCTTGCAAGGACGATTGCTGACATGACAGACATCGAAGAGGCAGAAGTCATTACAGAACGGCATCTTGATCTGGCTTTGCAAATTCATGGTCACTTGCCAGGAATTGTAGAAGACATGGGATTTTAATTTAACGGTTTGCCGATTCCGTTCAAAAATCGGCGTAGCTTTAATCAGCCATCCAAAGACGGCAAGGAGATTTACCATGAATGAAGAAGATATTATTAACAACCTTAATTCAAAGATTAAAGAATTATTTATAGAACTTGATTACATTCGGACGCAAAAACCAAGTTCTGAATATTTTCCTGTAGAGTGGAAGGAAACAGAACTTATGAAGATAAGAGGGTATTGGGGAAATGAAGAAGAATGGGACAATCTTTATTGGTTTGAAGATAAAAAAGATTCTCTTACCTTCTGTTTTCAGGACGGGGATTCTTACCTAGCCAGCATCGGTATTCGCAAGGACTGTTCTATTTATCGTAATGGACACAGTTCCGTCTCCACCGCAGGAACAGAATTCAAATTCTTTTTAGTTGCAAATTATGAAAATATTATCAATGATTTCAAAAATAGAATTAAAAAAGAAAAAGAAGAAATAGCTGCTGAAAAAAAACAGAGAGAAAATGAAAAAAGGGATAGAGAGGAAAAGCTTACTTTTCTTGCTGAAAAGTATTTAGCCTAAAACTTAGCCGTCAAGGAGAATGAATTATGGATTTGAACGAACTGAATGAAATTAGGGAAACTTCAAACAGGCTGAAAGAACTTATTAGTTCTTATTCAGAAAATACACAAAAAATAAAAAATAACAATCAAAAACGAATCGAAGATTTATATTCTCAGATTCTTGATTATATCAAAAACACTTTGTTTCCGTCATACAAAGAGTTTTACATCCAGTATCATAATGAAGAATTCAAAATTGCCTGGATTCCGTCTGATATTTCTCGTTTTTACTACAACTCATTGTATTTAAGAGCCAGTGACAGTACCTTTGAGAACCTTATCTTTGACACATCAGCTAAGAGAATTACAGACAATGATAAACAGCAGATAGTCTTACACTGGCAAAAAATAAAAGAACAAATCATTAAAGAAATGGAAGAGCACAAAAGATCATGTCTTTCTTCATTTGAATATCACAGAAAGCTTGAGTTAGAGTTATCCAGTTCGCTTGATGCTTTTGAACTGTAAAGGAGGCTTAACTATGGAAATCTTATTCAGAAACAAACGCAACACCGCAAAACTCTGTATGAAAGTAAGTTGTGTAAATGTTTTTGAGTTGGAAGAATACGAAATCCGTAAACTTAATCAGATACTTTCATACAATGACGGGTATAAGTGGGAGCCTGTAAGGACAGGCTTCGCTTATGACAACAATCTGCCACTGATAGGAGCGTAAAAGATGTGGTTTGTATTCGATTCTAAAGAACGAAATATTCTGTACGCAAAATTTGAGACAGAGTTTGAAGCAAGAATGTATGCGAGAAAAATAGACGGTTATGCCGTTTGGAATTGTTAAACAAGGAGCGTGAAAAATGAAAAAACTTTATTTGAAAGCTGACAGCTTAGGGTATCTTGAATACTTAAAATCTCTTCCGAAAGTATCTCAGGCAGACTTGATGATAAATCCAAAAAAAGACGATTTTGGAAGATACAGAGGAACTTTGCCGAATGGTTTTCAAGAAGCCTGTGCAAAACATATCTGCGAATATAAAGGAGCGTAAGATATGACAAAAATAAAAAGGCTTTATGAACAATATGACTGTAAACATCACCCAAGTATTCATATAAGCGGCTCAGTTCGTGGAATGAAGAAATGCGGGTATTGGAAAAAAGATGATGTAATCGTTCGTGTTGGTAATTACTATTACAACCTATCGATTTATGTAGATTAAGGAGTTTAATTATGAACTTCAAGGAACAGATAATTGACGGGCTTAATCAACTCGCTAAAACATGGGAAGTAAAGTTCATTCACAAGGGGAAATGGGAAGGATGTACGGTGTCAGCCGTATATCTTGAGCGATGTATAGTTTCTGTTTTCTTCAAGGAAAATGACTGCGAGTATCAATGCAATTCTGATGCATTTATTGACCTCCTGCTTAGAGGCGAGATGTTGTCAGTAAGGAATTACATAGAAAAGGAAATATATCCACGTTATTAGGAGGATTAAATATGTATTACTTCAACACACAGGTAAAGGACACGGTTCAGCCGATTGACGTAAACGAGAGGAACTTCCCTCATATCTGGAACTCAAAGGATTTCTCAAAGGCAATTTACATCGAGAAGAAAGACGGAAACATCTATGTCGAGACACTCTCGGACGATCTGGATTACATTAAGAACGCTATTGAGAGTTTTGAGGGCAGGGCAACAGAAACAATCTGCGAGATAAAATGGACTGTTGATGATTTGCGTATGGTGTATGAACGCAAGTACGGACACAATGCTACAGACGACGAGATTGAGGAACTTGTAAACAATATCAACTGGAAACGAGTTGAAGAGGTTGGTATTGAGAACGGCTGGGAAATCATTGACGCTGTAATCTAGGGAGACTGATTATGAACAAATATAAATTTAAGTGGAATATGACCGAAGAACAGTTCAGCAGAATGAAAGATACTCTTGCGAAAAACTGTTTTGATGCAAAAAATGTTTATGGTCATTGTTTGATAGGCAAGTACGACATTGAGCTTGTCTTTGAACAGCAAGCAGAAATAGAGCCAAAAATCCTTTTGAACTTCTATCATCTTGGAGTTGATTCTGGGTATGGATATACGAAATCCGGGCAACCGTATGACTACGAGGACGGAACTTCTATCAGCTATGAATCCATCAAAGATTTATCATTTGAGGATTTTAAGAAAAAAACTGAAACCGAAATCATCAAATTTTTCTTACACATTAGCGTATTAGAGGCAAGAAAACTGAACGAACAGTTCTTGAAAAAAGAAGTTACCTGTGCACTTGCTGATTGGAGGTAAATATGGGGATTGAAATATTCACAGGAGGCACGGCAGATATAAGGATGATTAAAAAAGACCTTTATTCTGTCGTAATAAGGTCTGCTAATGGAAATCAGATTGCGGAGCTTAAAATTGACGACAACCTTGAAGACTCATGGTATGGCTTTAAGGTCGGAGATGAAGAATATGACATCAACATTTACAGCGGTGAATTGTTTGGAACCGGGGATGCTAAGTGGGGAGCTACTGTATATCCTGTCAAAAACGGTCTGACAGATACAGGAGTATATATACAGTTGAATGTAAAGGAGGTCTAAATGAAAACAGGCGTGATTGAAAATCATAGGACAGTTTTTGCAGGTTCCAAAGATGAGTTCATCTCTTATGTGGCCGAGCAGATTTTTACAGACTGTCAGAAAAAGAAATCAGAGTTCAAAGGAATTGATTTCGGAAGTATAGGTTGCCTCATAACCGACTATACGGATATGCAAAAATTATATGACAACACTTCTTCGTGGTGCGGAATTATTGCTCTGCCGAATCACTTTGAGGCATACGCAAACCGACAGTTCATTTGCGACTATTACGGCGGCGGTATTTTCGGAGTATGCGACATTTACACTGACGATATGGATATTGAGTCGGTCAAAAAAGATGTTGCAAAAATGCTGGAAGAATGCCTTGAAATTTCTGACTACTCAATCGTTTGGGAAAACGCTGAATAAGAGGAGGATAAATATTATGAATAAATGGACTTATGTTACCACTGCGAAAGACGCAAAACTGTTTAATACTGTATATGTGACGGACGATCCGCTTTTACTGTTCGACTCCAAAGAAGAGGCATACTCTTGTGCCGTCGAATATGCGGAGCAGGAATGTGAATCCTTGAACGAAGGCTGTGACGAGAGACTGTCATTCGGTGTTCCAGAAGATAACCTGTACGAATCTATGGACGAGGTAAAGGTCTGTTGCTATGACGAGGATAATGACACAGAAATCGTAACGAGACGCTCTATCAGAAGCGTAAGGAGCTAGATATGAAAAAGATATTCGCACGAATCGGAATGGAACTGAATGTGACGGACGAAGAATTTGAAAGGCTTCAAAAGAAATACACCTACGAGAGCGAGCTTTCGGTAGAAGATGCAAAAATGTTTCTGGAGAAAGGTTCTATGCTCGTTGACCGATATACGGACAGCTACATTCCTCAGAGCGAGTTTGAAGAGCCAAGAACACCCGATGTAGTAACATGGGATAACATCTTCGATGATGCGATGGGAACTGTCGGCATGGACTACAGGCTTAAGGTTAAAGATAACGCAAGGGCGTATATCACAGGTTACGCAAAAGAAAAGTTCGGCATTGACATTGAAAGTGAGGAATGTCCTGAAGATGCTATTTTCGACTTCTTAAAAGAACATCCCGAATGTGACAGATTCAATACAGACGGACAGATGCTGATTGCGATTGAATCATAGGAGTGGAATAAATGAAAATCAATATTGCTGTAATGGACTATTGTTCCGGCTCAATCAAGATGTACTCTCCCGATTTACGGGACGAAATACAGAGCGAAGATGTAGAAAACTGGCTCTATAACAACACAGAGTACAAGGATGACCAGTGTTACTATATGTTCTCAAAAGACGAAATCGAAGTCGAATACAATTAAGGAGGCTCGCCATGAAATACAATTTTATGATTACGGAATATCTTCGCCGCTCCGTGCGTGTTGAAGCAGAGGACGCTGAAGAAGCATATCAGAAAGTCGAGGATTTGCTCAGCAAGGATAAAATAGACCTGACTGTAGACGATTTCTCTGACCGTGACATTCAGACTATTGACGACTTTGAGAACTCAGAAGGTCGGACTTGTGACGAGACATATCCTGTTGATGATGACTTCTCTGAACCGACAAAAACTTTTGAGCAGCGAGAATACAAAGGCATTACATTTCCGATTCGTGAGTGTGAGTGGACTAAAAACGGAGTGACAAGAAGTCGGTTCGTCGGCAGTGAGATAATGAGCGATATTCTTTGGAACGGAAAGAACGAACTGACTGACGAAGATGCTTTGGAAATCGACCGTGGTATTGCTTACTATGTTCCACATGACCTTATCATAAACGGTTCTGATGATGAAATCTTTGACTATATCTTTAGAGAGATTGAACAGGAAATCATGGAGATTTTCGAGGAGGAGTAAAAATGAAACACGAAAGAAATGTTTATGTAGGAACATTCGACGAATTCAGGGAATTCATCATCGACAGGATTTACGAGGACTGCCAGAACGAAAGACATTCCGATTTCAAGAACTATGACTTTGCTTTCTGCTACACTCTCAATGATTTATCCTTGCCTGTAAAGGAATTGTACGACGATGCGGAAGGTTGGTTCGGAATTAAGTACCTTGACACTGGCTTTGGAAGTTCGGACTGGCGGCAGTTCGTGTCGGACTATTACGGCGGAGGCGATTTTGGAGTCTGCTCAATCTTCCTTGATGACCTCGACCGTGATTATGTGGCAAGGGAAGTTGAGAAAATGATTGCCATGACTTTCGGTCACAGACATAGCTCTGACATCTGCGTATGGGAGGAAGAAAAATGAAAAATGACCCTATGTACAACAAAGGCTACGATGACGGATTTGCTGACGGAGCAAACCAGTTCGACACGCTTTTTGCCGAGGCGATCGCAAATTACATGGTTGTAGAAGGAACCGGCTCAACCTTGTCGGGGAACCGCATATTTGACTTTGACGAAATCTGCGGGCATTTCCATATCACAAAGGAACGGCTTGAGGAGCTGAAGGACGAGATTGTAAGCCTGCTTGATTCAAAGCCCCAGCTCTGTGACACGGACGGAGTGTGGGTGGACGATGATTCATTCAACCTTATGTTTTTCTTAAACTATTGCGATGTGGAGGAGGATGAATGACGATTCAAGAGTTATTCGACGAGCTGAGAAAAGAACCTGATTGGTCAAAGGAAGTCGCTATCTTTGTAGGTGACTCGCTCTTGAAAATTAAAAGTGCAGTCCCGAATCTGATAAATGAAACTCAGCTTATTTTGGATGTTGAAGAAAATTAGTGCAAACATTACGGTTTCGTGCTAAAATGTTAATTTAAGGTTTGTTTTGGTAAAAAAATAAGAAGGAGTCGAGTATGCCATTGAATACCCTTACAGCAAAAGAACTTATGGATTGTAGCCTAAATGACTTTATTTCAATTCTTGATGAGTCAATCAATTTATTGAAAGACAGAAGCTCATCGGTAGTTTCTACCGTCTGTAACCTAAAAGCGGAGGTCGAAAAACTTCTTCTTTCAGAAGAAAATATTGATTTCAGGCTTATAGAGTTGAAAAAAAAGTTTTGGCAGATATTCGTACTGAATGACCATATATTCAACCACAAAAAAAGGAATAATCATAAGGAAAAAGATGTTATGCAAGAAATTCTTGACACATTAAGTCAGCCAAGCACATCCACCACCGTAAACAGCGTAGAAGAAGCCCGTCATCAATGGGCTGAATCTGATTTTAACAGAAGGGTTCAGCTTCTGCGTGAAAGAATCTCTGATGAGATAGATTATCTTGACATGAATAAAAGCCACGAAACGGCTAATGCGAACCTCTTTATGACAAATGAAATGAAAAAGCTTCTTACCGTTCAGATTTCAACCGAGGAAGAATTGGATTATACAGAGTGGCTTTTTAACGATGGGAATTTACGGACAAATGAAGAAATCCGGCAAAGGCAACAATCTCTTGAAAACACGAAATATGTCTTATCAGGAGATTTAAAATCTGACTGTGCCAAACGGACTTACTTCTTTTCACTGATACCATTTTTTATCACTTGCGGCATAATCGTACTTTGGTTTTACAGAGCGTCCTACCATAATTGGGGGCCAGCTCTCTTTTTTGGTTTGCCAGTCGGGATTGTTGTGGGAGGATTTGTCGGGTTAATAGGCTCTGCGATTGCTCATAACATAAATTCGTCTGCGGCAAAAAATCTGAATGTTCCAGAAGCCGATTACATAACACGGCTTGAAAAAGTGAAGATGGGTGTCTCAATCGGAGCGGCTGTCGGGGCGGCGGCACACACAGTCAGTCACGCCAAAAAATCCGTAAAGGACATTACCAATGTTGATGTCTGGAAGGAGATAAAATAAAAAGCGGGATGACAACCGCCCAAAACGCCACTAAGAAAAATTCGCCGAGGAGGTAGCTATGGATTACACAGATGAAAGATTCTTAAAAAAAATTGAACAGTATATTAAACAAACAGATTCTAAAAATTGCGATAGCCGCGCTTCTAACGAACTTAAAGAAATTTATGAAAAATATAAAACTCTCATCCGTAACCAAACTATCTCAAACACAGAAAGCACGGCATTTGAACTAAAAGAGTTGCGCGATGCGGCGTGTATCCTGTTGAATGACCATTCTGCTTCTACTGCCGTGTTGAATGATTCTTGTTTTATGAAACCTGACGCTGCTTTTTTGAGTGAGGTAAACATCTTCTTTGAAAATGTGCGAGAAAAACTTTCACAGAAAGAAAATTGGCTGAAAAATAGTAAAAGAATTGGTGATTGGGAATACAAATTCAATGAATATTGTACCGAAGAATACAGAAAAATCTTAAAAATGAACATTGCGACAGACAGAGACCTTGAGTACGCAGAATGGCTCTTCAATAACGGAGATTTGAGGGCTGAGCAAGAAAAGAATCAAAGGACAAAGACCTTAAACGATATGGATTATGTTATGTCGGGCGGATTACAAAGAGACTGTGCTAAACGGACTTATTCTCTATCCATAGCAATGTTCTTCATCGGTTTTGGCCTGATTCTGCTGCTTATCCGCAGAGTGGCAACAAGCTGGGCGGAGACTTTTATCATTGGCGGCATATTAGGCCTTATTATAGGCGGTTTACTCGGCCTGATCGGTTCTGCTGTCGCTCATGCGCAAAATGCGTCAAAAGCAAAGTCTATAGACTTGCCGGAAGCAGAGCGTATTGCAATGACAGAAAAAATAAAAATGGGAGTTTCTATCGGGGCCGCGAGCATCGCCGCCGCTGCTATTAGTCGTCATGCGTATAAAGCAGGAAAAGATGTAGCAAATGTAGACGGCTGGAAGGAGATGAAATAAAAAAAAAGTTACAAAAGTAACCTAAAGATATTGACTAAGTAACAAAAGATACTTATTATAAAGGCAGTTCAGATGTATCTGTTCTGCCTTGTACCTCGGACGGACACATTCTGTAAAAGTTTGTGTCCGTTTTTGTTTGTTAATAGGATATACAAATTATATAAAAGAATATATCTAAAAATATAATTCGTATATTTGTTAAGTAAGAGCAATGAAGGTTGGCTGTCAGAAGCCTTGATTGCTCTTGGCAATTTATTTTGTGCCGCTCATTCTGACAGGTGGGCGGTATTTTTTTTGAGGAGGCATAAATGACTTCTTACTCTCAGGAAAAAATAAGGGAAATCACGGAATGGTGGCTCGGCTCTCCGTTCCTTGAAAAATACAAGAAGATAGGCGAGGCCTACTTTAAAAAACTTGAGGCGGGAACGAAAAGAGAACCCGCAGGGAGGAGATAAATGAAATCATCGGAATCAATCAAAGATTTGTCTGCGGCTCTCGTGAAGGCTCAGTCAGAAATCAAGAACCTTTACCCAAGCTCAAAAGGCTATAGCTACGACTATGTGCCTTTGGAAAAAGTAATCGACATGCTGAAACCAATCCTGCCGAAATATGGGCTGACTTACATCCAGCTTCCGTATGGCGGGCAAAGCGGTACGACAGTAGGACTTACGACACGCATTATCCACGAATCCGGGGAATGGCTTGAGGAAACGGCTGAATTTCCTGTGACTGATATGAAAGGCGTAAACGCGACTCAGAAAGCAGGAGCCGCCATAACATACTTCCGCAGATATGCGCTTCTTGCGGCCTTTGGCATTACAGGAGACAAAGATGTGGACGCTAATGACAAGGCTTTTACATCACAGAATCCGAAGTCACAAACTCTCAACGAAAACCAGCAATCACCCACAAAAGCCGCTCCGCTGTATCAAGAAACGGCACAGTCAAAACAGCTTAAGAACGCCCTGCTTGACTGGATTGCGACAGGTGTTCTTAAAGACGGCTTTTTGAGCAAGGCTGAAATCCACATGTGGAACAATGACATAAAAGGAATGTCAGCCGTTATCGACTGGTGCAAATCACAGAAAACCGCATAAGGAGAGTAAATCATGGAGACATCACCTTTCTGCGACACTCTCCCGAAGAAGGAGAAGCACAAGTACATAATGCACGCCGTCAGCGAAGTCCTGAACGCAATGGAGGTCGGCACGAAGTTTTCGGGATCACAGCTTCCGAGAATGGTCTCCGACATTGAGCCGAAATGCAAGGACACTGAGGGCGAGACCATCAGACGCTATATGCGTTACCTGAGAGAGGGAAAGAACTACAGGATTGTCTGCGTAGACAGGAGCAGCTCAATCTATCAGAAACAAGCAAAGGAGGCCTGAATATGGCAGAAGAAAACAAAGTTGCCGAGAGCAACACAAGGACAAGAATCAAACTTACACAAACAAGCAAAGGATTGATTCAATGGGAAATATCAGCTGAGTATGATACTCCTGAGCAGAGTATCGAAATGCTCGGCAAGACAGTGGACCAGGTAAAGACTCTTATCGCAGAGAAAGGCCTGAAATCCGTAGACGAGGTTGCATAGTGAAAAAGAAAGGTACCCCTGTCAAGAATTTTATCAAGGGACTTTTGATGCTGTTTGTATCAATAGCCTGCAATAGTCTGTCTTCGTTTATGTCTGCAAAGGCAGTGACCGCTAAGGAAAAGGTTCTTATTGACCACCTTAACGGCAATTATGATTCCCCGCTTGTGGAGACTGTATACAAGCACGGCGAGATTTTAGGCCGTATGTTTTCTGTTATGGGAATCATATTTCTTTTGGTTTCAATCGCTTTCATTGCGAATGGAATAATAAAAATCATTTCTGAAAAGAAAAATAAAAAGAGTAAATGCAAATGAGAAAGATTTTTGCAGTTCTGTGTTCAGCAATTATTGCTGTTCTCTTTATGTCTTGCGTAAGACCATACGACAAGCCGACTTATGAAGAAGTCGATACTTTTGAAACGGCTTTCGTTATTCCGCTTTTTGAAGATAGCGGAGTTTCAATGTCTGACCAGGTTCAGCTCAACGGTTCTGAAGATTACTACAAGAGTCGCGAAGTAAACACAAAACTCATACAGATACCACACAAATGGGTAAAGACAGGACGCTTCGCAAATAGCGGGTATTATAAGGATGCCGTAAAAGTAGTAAAGGTTTCTCTGTCTCCTATTTCCGGCAAGTGGCTCCCCAAAACAGAAGAAGCCGTAAAGGTTGAAACATCTTCATCTCAGGGTATGCAGTTTCCTATTACCTACAGTTTCCAGATTGAAGCACAGAATGCCGCAAAGTATCTAAGCAAATATAAGGACAAGTCGCTTGAGCAGGTCATAAAGACAGATATTAACCGCCATTTCAGCGGAGTCCTCAATGAGGAAACCCACAAGCGAGAGTACACGCAGGTTACGGCAGAACGCGATGAAATCATTAGGGCCGCTGTTGAATCCACAAAAGAATATTGTACCAAGTACGGTATCACGGTGAATTATATCCGTATGTATGACGGAATTATACCAGACGATCCAACGCTACAGACTAACCTTAACCGTATAGCTTCATTACAGACAGAACGGCAGGTAGAAGATGAGAATATCAAGCTTCTTGCAAAGCAGAAAGAACGAATTGCAGCGGAGCAATCCAACAAGGTTCTTGAAGCAAGAACGGCAGCATTGGTAGCTGAGGCACAGGCCTCAAATGTAGTGCAGAACGCAAAAGACCGTGAGCAGGAGCGTGAGAACAAAAAGATTATCGCACAGGCTCAGGCAGACGCTATCCGTCAGTCAGCAGGCAATTTCAAACTGCCTTCAACGCTTATTGTAACCGCTGATGAATACAATGCACTTGGACTTGGCAACTACATGGGGAATTTTATCCCTACAAATTAAAAGACTTTAAGCCGTGTCGGGCGAAAGTCCGGCACTTTGGAAGTGTAGCTCAAATGGCAGAGCAGACTGTAGATGCATATACAGAGGGGTTAAAGGTTCAAATCCTTTCACTTCCACAGAGAAAATTTTTCACAACAAGGAGAGTTAAATATGGATACACTCAACGCACAGATAAAATC